>Ga0209121_10003247_pt1 | contig 15830 bp, 14 predicted proteins | sample Cruoilmetagenom3_FD_187292 | JGI IMG/M metagenome (GOLD analysis project Ga0209121, IMG submission 187292) | Oil polluted marine microbial communities from Coal Oil Point, Santa Barbara, California, USA - Sample 3 (SPAdes) (version 2) | ecosystem: Environmental > Aquatic > Marine > Oil seeps ...
AACTGGAGATTTGAACGATGACACTCAATAAGAAAATGTTGGCTGCTCTGGTGACCACCAGCATGCTGGCACTGGGCACGGGCGCTGCCTTTGCTGAGGATTATACAATCAGTGTTTGGTCTGGCGGTTCCGGTCCGAATGATAATTATCGCATCGATGCGATTGCACTTGCAGCCACGCTGCTGGAGCAGGAAGCTGCCGTTCGTGGTGAAGAGCTGAATATCACCATTGAGGGTAAGCCTTTTACCCAATGGGATGAATTCAAGCAAGCCGTTACGCTGGCCGCCGAAGCGGGCACCGCGCCAAATATCGTGGTTGCCGGTCATGAAGACATCGCCTCATGGGCGCAGTCTGGCCTCATTGTGCCGATCGAAGATTATGTGGATCTGGACGCTTGGCCGATCAACGACATCTATCCAAACTTGATGGATATCTCTTCGTTTAACGGCGAAGTTTGGGGCCTACCGCAAGACGCAGAATCGCGTCCGTTCTTCTTTTGGAAGGACCACATGCGCGGCATTGGCTATACAGATGCACAAATTGATGCGCTGCCAGCGATGATCGCATCGGGTGAATATACCCTTGCCAACGTGCTGGAAGACGCCAAGAAAATTCAGGATGCCGGTTTGGTAGAAGAAGGCCACGGCTTTTATCCACGGGTTTCCAATGGCCCTGACTACTGGCAGTTTTACACCAGTTTTGGCGGAACCATCGAGAATGACGACGGCAAGCTTGTGTTTGACCGCGCAGCCATGACCGCATTCTACCAGTTCTTTGTGGATGCTGTTGATCTGGGTGTAACTGGCAAAAACCACATCGGCACCCCTTGGGACCAATGGTATAGCGAAGTTGCTAATGGCCAAGCTGGCCTTTGGCACGGTGGCACATGGCATTACGCCCGTTACACCGGCAAAGAGGGCCTGGATGATTTCTTCGGCAATATCCAATTCGCGCTCATCCCTGGTGGTGGCGACAATGGCCAAGCCAATACGCTGACTCACCCGTTGGTTTACTTGCTCACCGAGCAGGAAGATGAAACCGCGACCGAGATCGCCGCACAGTTGGTGGCGATAGCTTCCGAGCCACGCATCAATGCACTGCACGCGATCAAATCAGCACATTTGGGCATTTCCATGTCTGAATCCAGTGTTGGGCTTTATTCGGGTGACCGTTGGGCACGCGAAGCGACCGAGCGCCTACTGCCACACGCCACAGCGATGCCTAATAACGTGAGCTTCGGCCAGTATTGGGAAGTTATGTGGGGCGGGCTTGAAGCCTCTTGGACTGGTCAGAAATCTGTAGAAGACGCGATTAACGACGTTGAAACAGAATTGCGCGCTGCCTTGGGTGACAAGATCGTTATCCAGTAATACACTTTCACTGGCGCAGGGAAACCTCGCGCCAGTGCCATATTCTGGGGGAGGATTGAAGATGGGTAATTCAAAATATTTAGGGTTATACCTTTTAGCCCCCGCGGGCGTTTTTGTATTTTTGTTTTTTTTAGCACCGGTGATTTTAACGGCTGTTTTTGGCTTTACAAACATGAGCACAGCGACCGGTATTTCGGGCGGCTCATATGTGGCCTCACAATCGTCTATGCTCGCCCTGCGAGACCGCTACGGGCTAGATGATATTTCAGAACAGCTAACCACAGTCCGCTATACTATTGACGAAGAAGGCTTGGCAGCCGCACTTGAAGCGGGTGCTGATCCGGCGACCGTGAACGAGCTCGGCGATACCTTTCTTGGCCAAAGCTATGAGACTCGCCGCGATGTGGAACGCGCGATCAAAACCCTGAACGCCAGACCCTCAAGTGTACGTGCCATCAAGGCGATTGCGGGGCAATTTGAGCGCTCTGTTGCCAACACACGCTATGAGACAGAAGACGAGATTTTGGGCGCTATTGCCGAGTTTGGCATCGAACTAACCGAGACCGAAAGTGCTGCGATCATTGATGTGACCTATACCGGCTGGGTGTTTACCACGCAAAATTTTAAGACGATGTTTAGCCTACCGGACACCAAAAAGACGATGATCAACACGCTGTTTTACGTGTTTACCACCCTCATTCTGTTCAATGTTGGCTTTGCCTTGGTACTGGCGATTTCGACCCATTATATGGACTCTGGCCCCGCCGGCTTTTTTCGCTCGGTCTGGCTATTGCCGCGCATCACCCCGCCGGTGCTTTATGTGCTGATGTGGAAATGGCTCGCATGGGATAGCGGCTTCCTGTCTGTCATGCTGGAGCCATTGGGCTTTGAGCCGCGCAACTGGATGCTGGACAGCCCGACAAACGCCTGGACGTTTATCATCCTGATCAACGGCATGGTGGGCGCCTCTATGGGCATGCTGATTTTCTCATCTGCCATCAAAGCCATTCCTGAAGCGCTGTTTCACGCTTCAGAGGTAGACGGCGCCACACGGCGGCAGCAGATATGGCATATTATCATGCCACAACTGCGCTGGCCGATCCTGTTTATCACCAGCTACCAAACCCTCTCATTGCTTACATCGTTTGAATACATCTTGCTGGCCACCGATGGCGGGCCGGGGGGTGCGACCGAGGTATGGGCGCTCACGACTTACCTCAAAGCGCTCAGCAATTATGGCGGCGCCTTGCAATATGGCTACGGTGCGGCTCTCTCGCTGGTGTTGGTTGTGATCGGGATCACTCTGTCACTGATCTACCTCAAGGTCTTTAATTTTAAAGACCTAACCGCAAAACCGAAAATCGAGTAAGGAGCATCCAGATGAGTGGAAACTACCGCAAATGGCCGATGATCGTGTTTTTGAGCATCCTGACAGGACCAATTATCCTGATGTATATCTACCTGTTTGTAGATACCGTTACCAATACCCCACCGGGCTCAATGGTGCCCAACGAGTTTACCTTGGAGCACTGGCGCTTCCTGACAGAGACCATTCCCGGCAGGCCCTCAATATGGCTGGCCACATGGAATACTTTTGTTTTTGCGTCAGTGACAACTGTGATCGTGCTGGTCGTTTCCTCCGCGGCAGGATACTCCCTATCCCGCCTGCAACTACCGGCACGATCATTTTTTCTTGGTAGTATTATGGTGTTGCACGCCTTCCCCACGGTTACGCTGCTCATCGCAATCTTCCTGATCCTGCAAATGCTCGGGCTTTATAACTCGCTGTCGGGGGTTATTCTGGTGAAAATCTCGCTGGAGCTGCCCTTTGGTATCTGGATCATGAAAGGATTTTACGACACCGTAAGCTGGGAGATCGAGATGGCGGGCATTCAAGATGGCGCGACGCGCTTTCAAGTTTGGACCAAGCTTGTGCTGCCCAATGTAAAGCCAGCGATCATGGCGCTCGGGATCTTCTCATTCCTTGCGGGCTGGTCAGAGTTCATTCTGCCGCTGGTGCTGGCACCTGATAATAAAGTGCAGGTTTTGTCGGTCTATCTGGCCGCGCTGATCGCGGATGATAACAATTTCGATATGGCGCTGTTCAAGTCGGTGGGCGTATTTTACGTGCTGCCGGTGATCATCCTGTTCATCTTCTTCCAAAACAAACTCATGAATATTTATAGCGGGGGTAATAAGGGCTGATGCGTATTTTACTGGACAAATTCACCAAGAAATTCAGCGACCTAACGGTTATTGACGAGATGGACCTTGAGGTCCGTGACGGTGAAATGATTGCCTTGCTCGGCGGCTCTGGTTGTGGGAAATCCACCACGCTGTTTTCGATTTGTGGCATTCACAAGGTTAACGGCGGGCGGATACTATTTGGTGATAAAGACGTCACCAACGTGACTTCGCAAGAGCGCAATGTGGGGGTGGTTTTCCAGTCCTTCGCGCTTTATCCGCACCTGACAGTCGAAAACAATATTGGTTTTCCGCTGAAACTGCGTAAGGAAAGCAAAGCCGAGATCAAGCGCAAGGTCGACGAGATCGCTGAAATGGTGCATATTGAGCCGCTGCTACAGCGCCGCCCCGGCGAGCTATCAGGCGGGCAACAGCAACGTGTGGCCTTGGCCCGAGCGCTTATTCGCCGCCCCGATGTACTGTTGCTTGATGAGCCGCTGGCCAATCTTGACGCCACGCTGCGCCTTGAAATGCGCTCTGAAATCAGGCGTATCCAGCAAGAAACAGGCATAACTGCCGTGCTTGTAACCCACGATCAAGTGGAAGCCATGAGCATGTGTGACCGGATCGCGATTATGGATGCGGGTAAAATCATCCAGATCGCTAAGCCGCGGGATATGTACGAGAATCCGGTGTCGGATTATGTAGCTGGCTTCCTTGGCTCCCCGCCAATTGCGTTTCTCACGGGGCAGGTTCAAGACGGGAATTTTGTTGAACCAAGCACCGGCACCAAAATGCCCTTAAGCGCCGAGATCGCGGCCTCACAAAGCGGGCGGCAGGTTAAAGTTGGCATCCGGCCCGAATATTTCCAGCCTGATGGCGCAACCAAAATAGCTGGTACCGTTTCATTCATGGAGTCCCAAGGCCGTGAAACCCTATATAACGTAACCTTGCCGGACGGCAGCATCCTACGCTCTATCCAAGGCGTGCATGATCCTGTGCACATTGGAGACAGGGTGGAGTGGGGTGTAGATTCAGCTGAAATGATGGTCTTTGATATGAACGGACTTCGCCTTTGAGCCTAACCTTAGATTGGTTGAAGAAATACCAATGGCCGGCAACATTGTTGACCGGCCATCCGCTTGCCATTGCCCATCGAGGCGCATCTGACTACGCCCCCGAAAACACCCTTAAGGCTTTTCAAACTGCCGCAGATCTGTGTTCAGAGATGTGGGAGCTGGATGTGCGCCTGTCAGCTGACGGTGTGTGCGTTGTATCGCATGATGATAACCTAACCCGCGTAGCTGGGCGCGGGCTAAAGGTGAGCGAGGCAACTTGGGCCGAGATTAATTCGTTGCGTTTGCCCGAGGGCCAGCACATCCCACGGCTTGAAGAGGTTATTGAGCTGGCCGCCCACACCGGATGCGGCTTGTATATTGAGATAAAGGGCGAGGGCGCGGGGCCGGTCGCGTGGCGGCTTTTGCAGGAAGCAGGCTTTACCTTTGCCACGTTGGCATCATTTTGCGTGCCGTGGATGCATGAATTACGCGCGCTTGGCTGCAAATACCCGCTAGGGGTGCTGGTGCCGGCTGGCGCCGAGCCGATGGCGTATTTGGACGGGCTGGACGCGGAAATAGTGCACCTGTGTTGGCGGGATGCCAGCGCGGCCCCGCATGAATTGCTCACACCAGAGCTATTGGCAAAGCTGGCCGATACACAGATCGTTATTTGGGACGAAGACCGCGCTGCCGTATTGGACGGCTTGTGGGGCAAGCCTCTGCTGGGCATTTGCAGCAACCGCCCCGAATTGCTAAAGCCCTACCCAGCTGGCCAGCCGATAGAAATTGTCTGCCACCGCGGGGCCAATTGGCTGGCCCCCGAAAATACGCTTGAGGCCGCTCGAATTTGCTTAGATCAAAGATTTCAGTATGTGGAACTGGACGTGCGTACCACTAAAGACGGGGCGCTGGTGGTGGTTCACGATGCCAACTTGCTGCGCACAACGGGCTTTAACGGATTGGTGATAGACCACACATTTGAGGAAATTCAGACGCTTGATGCTGGCGGCTGGTTTAGAGACGGGGCGGCGGGCTATCGTGTGCCAACCCTTGTTGATTTTCTGGCGCTGGCGCGGGGTAAAGCCGGCGTGTATATCGAGATAAAACACGCTGACCCTGCGGCTTTGCTTAAAGTCGTTAATGATGCCGGGATGCTGGACACTGTGTTTTTCTGGGGGGCTGATATTGATGGGCTGCGCTGGCTTAGGGCGCAATCTGATGATATTTTATTGATGGCGCCCCGCTGGCTATACGGCACAGTTTCAGAGGCCGCTAACGCATATAATGCGCAGATCATCGAATTTGACGTAGAAAAAGATGACCCCGATCAACTGTCTGGTGAGCTTGAGCAATGCCGAGAGCTGGGCTTGCGTTCAATGATATTTAGCAAGCGACGTGGCTGGAATGATCTGGTTGATTGCCTTTCTCACGCACCTGATATGGTCAATCTAGACCACCCTGACAGGTTCAAAATTCTGGCGGCGTATCCACTGGTCCGACAACATTTTGCGAGGGTAATACCGTGAAACAACGCCTTAAATTCACTGAGAACCTAGCCCGTGAAGTTGGGCGTGAGGCGCTGCGCTTCTGGCAGGAAAATGACAGCGAAAACCTCGGCACCAGCGCCAAGGGGTTACAGGATTTTGTGACCATCGCCGACAAAGCTGCTGAGGAAACCATTCGAGCGGCCATTGCCAAAGCCTATCCCGAAGACGGGTTTTTAGGTGAGGAAACCGGAGGCGCACCCACAAAAGGCGGTTATTGGGTGGTGGACCCGATTGACGGCACCGCAAACTATCTACGCGGCTTGCGCCACTGGGGCGTATCCATTGCCTATATAGAAAGCGGCAAAACCATGTTGGGGGTTATCCATGATAGCCCGACAGACCGGATTTACAGCGCTTTACTTGGCGAAGGCGCCACTTGTGATGGCCAGCCGATTGCGGTTTCCAAAACGATGGATCCACACACAGCTATGGGCATTCTGGGGGCTTCGCGGCGAGCCTCATTTCAGCTTTATCTCAGCCAGCTTCAAGCACTTTACGATAGTGGCATCGAGCACCGAAAAATTGGTTCGGCCGCTGTGGGGATCATTCGCATGGCTGAGGGCGTGGCGGATTTTTACTACGAAAAACACCTCAATTGCTGGGATGCCTTGGCGGCGATGTTGATCGCCAGTGAGGCCGGTGCGGTGGTGTTCGCCCCTCAAATGGCAACATTTATTCCAGATGGCGGCCCTGTTTTATGCTCCACACCGGCGCTGGCAAATCAAATTGAAGCGCTGCTATTTGAGCAAGATAAGGCATTGTGATGACAGATTATTCTACTCTTTCATTCAGCCAGATCGCCGGTGCCGAAGGGGCCAGCATTATGCGGCGTTTTCTGAATGGTGAGTCTTCAGCCAATGCTGATCTACTGTCCATTATCAACGCGGCCACACGCGGTGATTTTGATGACGACTACGCAGGAAACCCCGATAATGCAGTGAAGGTGACCACCTCTTGCCATTTGATGGCGCTGGCGGTTGTTCATAAGCTCACCGGTATGAATGCCAGTGATTTTTACAAAGCAGATCCGCAAAGATATGTGCGCCTTAACTGCCTGATTCAGCGCATGTTGGGGATCGAGCGGCTGACCCTTGGCTGGCCGGTATATGCCTTTGGGGCAGAGGTGCTGGGCTAGCTGATGATTTACACAGAAGCGCAGGCGCCTGGGTCTGACCCCGGTGAACCGCTGGTGAATCAGGATAACTGGCAGGATTTACCGCCCTACAATCCAGCGGATCCGGTCGCAAAAATTGTGCGGGAAAACTTGCACCAGATGGCGCGGTTGGGCGGCATAGAACCCGTGGCGCACTTACCCGCGCCCTATTCACTGGCAGCTGAGATTTACGGGCAGGAGTTTCTAATTGTTGCCCTCACCGAACAGCCAGAGCTGGTGACGGGCCTGCTGGATATGATCGTTGAGCGCGTTTTGGTGCCTTGGTGCGCCGATCTTGTGGCCACTGTCCCTGATGTTTGGCTTGAGTTTTCTGATGCGAGCGGTTCACCAATGTTTATCGGGCCAGAGCGGTTTTTGGAATTTGCGGTGAAACCAGTGCGCAAAATAATTGCGGATAATCCATGGGGGGATCGGGTTTTTGTGGCCAACTATCGTGGTGACCTGCCTGCCGGTGCCAAAACCCGTGGGCGGCGTAAACGGGGGGCAAGTTCGTCTATGTCTTTTGAGATAATGCTGGAAGCCAAAAAGCAGTGTTGCCCCAATTTTCTGACACGGCTAGAGGCCGACGCCGCGGCGCTGACACGGTATTCTGACACTGCAATTGAGCTTGGTATGTCTTTGTATGTAGGCATCGGAGCCGTGCGGCTAGACCGGAATTCAGTTCCGGATATACCTGCGGCCATCACTGAAATCCGGCAGGACACAGCCATACGTACGCGCGAAATTTTGCGGGTTTCACGTGCTGGGGCGCCTCGAAATACTCTGCCATGGCCGGGTGATATTTATGTGGAAGATACCAATCTTCACACCCAGCCCGACCTCTTTAACGCCGTGCTAAACGGCGTTAAAGACGGAAATGCAGGCGCTTAACACCCGATTTCCGATAGCTTGACCGCCCGCTCCAGCTTCACCGATTTTAGTGCGGCTTCAGCGACCTTCAATGATTCTAGCCCGTCCCGCCCGCTGGGGATTGCGGCTGTTTTATTGGCAATCATATCAACAAAAGCAGTGATTTCAGCTGCATAAGCCGCGATGTAGCGGGTCATAAAGAAATCAAATAACGGCGGTTTGGTATAGCCATCTTTAGTAGCAAGTTCAATGCTGACCTCACGCTGGTTTTGCGCTGCCACCATGCCAATTGACCCGTGAACTTCTATCCGCTGATCATAGCCATAGGTGGCGCGGCGAGAGTTGCTAATGCTGCATTGCTTGCCACTTTTTGTGGTTAATATAACCGAGGCACTATCATAATCGCCAAGCTGGCCGATTTCAGGGTCTACCAAAACAGAGCCACTGGCCATCACTGATTCAACCTCTTCATCGAGCAAAAAGCGGGCCATATCAAAATCATGAATGGTCATGTCTTTGAAAATACCACCCGACACTTTGATATATTCAGACGGCGGCGCGCCCGGGTCACGAGAGGTGATATTTACCATCTCTACCTCTCCGATTTTCCCAGCCACAATAGCTGCTTTCAAGGCCATGAAGTGCGGGTCAAAGCGACGGTTAAAGCCGACCATCAGCTGTGCGCCGGTCTCCTCAACCACTTTGAGGCAAGCCACCACGCGCTCGACGCTCAAATCAATAGGTTTTTCACAAAATATCGCTTTGCCCGCCCGCGCGAATTTTTCGATTAAGTCCGCGTGGGTATTGGTGGGTGTGCAGATGAGCACCGCATCAATATCCGGCATGGATGCGATCTCCTCAATTGTGCTGACCACCCCGCCATATTGCGCCACAAGCGTGTTGGCGCTATCGGGAAACGCATCGGCCACCGCTGCCAATACAGCGTTTGGGTTGGATGAAATTGCCTGCGCATGAACCTGCCCAATACGCCCGGCACCCAGAAGTGCAAATCGAAGTGCCATATGTGTTTCCCTTGTTCTTTGAGCCATAATAGAATATATATTCTAACCAATGGAATGCGACCGAAGCCTCGCGCTGTCAAGTAAAAAGAAAGAAACTAATGGCAAATAATGCTGCACCCGAGACTCTAGAGGAGTTTCAAGCAAAACTGGTAGAGATTACCGAAGGCCTGCCCAAGCGATTGCGCCAATGCGCAGATTACATCGGGCAAAACACAGATAGAATCGCGGTTTCAACCGTGGCGGATCTTTCATCCGCAGCGGGCGTGCAGCCCTCGGCCTTTATGCGCTTTTGCCAGCTGATGGGTTTTTCCGGGTATTCACAAATGCAAAAGATGTTTCGAGATATCCATGTGCAACATTGGCCCGACTACGCAACGCGCCTGAAAAAAATGCGCGAAAGCGGGGACGAAACGCCAGCAACGCTATTGGCAGAATTTGTGGATGCGGGGCGGGCCTCGCTCGAAAATCTGGCCCGGTCGATTGATCCAAAATCGTTGGAAAAGGCGGTTTCGGTAATTGCCGATGCAAGGATGATTCACATAATTGGCTTTAACCGCGCGTTTCCGGTGGCAACATATCTATCCTACGCCTTTGAAAAAATGGATGTTCCAGCGATGTTACACGCCAAAATTGGTAATCTCGACCATCGGCACGCCATTCGGGAAGGCGATGTGCTGATTGCTGTAACCTTTTCGGCGTATACGCAAGAAACCCTTGAGCTCACGGCCTTTGCCAAAACTCAAAATGCCGAGATTGTCGCCATTACTGACGCTCTAAATAGCCCGATGCACCAACTGGGGGCAACAACGCTCAATGTAACCGAGGCGGATGTCGGGGCCTTCAGAGCACTTTCGGCTCCCCTATCCCTTGCGATCACATTGGCGGTTTCCGTGGGCGCTAGGCGGGACTCCGACAACCAATAGAAGATAATTATTGTCACTTTACCTTATGGAATAAATATTCCATACTGGGTTTAAGATATTAAAACCCGAGGTGTTTGAATGCTTGATGTCATCACAATTGGCCGGTCATCGGTTGACCTTTACGGCGCTCAAATCGGCGGGCGACTTGAGGATATGGGCTCGTTTCATAAATATATAGGCGGTTCTCCCACCAATATCGCAGCTGGAACATCACGGCTTGGGTTGCGCTCGGGGCTGATCACGCGAGTTGGTGATGAGCACATGGGCCGCTATATTCGGGAGCAACTTGAGCGCGAAGGCGTGGATGTACGTGGGGTAAAAACGGACCCTGATCGGCTCACGGCGCTGGTTTTGCTCGGCATTCGGGACCAAACACAATTCCCACTAATTTTCTATCGGGAAAATTGCGCTGACATGGCGCTTTGCCCAGATGATATTGACCCAGATCTCATTGCTGACACCCGATGTGTAACCGCCACCGGCACCCATTTGAGCCACATAAACACCGAAGCCGCAGTGCTTAAAGCCCTGAATATCGCGCGGAAAAACGGGATTAAAACGGCGCTGGATATCGACTATCGGCCCAACCTGTGGGGGCTGTCTGGCCATGGTGACGGAGAAAGCCGGTTTATAGAATCCGAAGCTGTGACCCAAAAACTGCAATCAACATTGCATTTGTTTGATTTGATCGTTGGCACCGAAGAAGAATTTCACATCGCGGGCGGTTCAACCGATACCATCGAGGCGTTGCGCAATGTGCGCACAACCAGCCAAGCGGTTTTGGTGTGTAAACGCGGCCCTATGGGGGCATCGGCATTTGCCGCAGATATCCCTGACAATCTGGATGATGGCCTTAGCGGGCCGGGGTTTCCGATTGAAGTGTTCAATGTGTTGGGTGCCGGAGACGGGTTTATGAGTGGGCTGCTTAAAGGCTGGCTAACGGACGAAGATTGGCCAACAAGCCTTACGTATGCGAATGCGTGCGGCGCGTTTGCCGTAAGCCGGCATGGCTGCACCCCTGCTTATCCGAGCTGGGAAGAATTACAGTATTTTCTGAAATCAGGCGTGCAAAACAAAGCGCTGCGCAAGGATAAAGCGCTTGAACAAATTCATTGGTCGAGCAACCGAGGCACAGAATGGCCCGATATGCGGGTATTTGCCTTTGATCACAGAAGGCAGTTGGAAGAAATGGACGGCGCCACCTCTGAGAAAATCGGAGTCTTCAAGCAGCTTTGCCTAAAAACGGCCAAACAGGTGGCAGCGGGTTGCCCCGGATATGGTATTTTATGTGATAGCCGAATGGGGCAAAATGCGCTTTTTGAGGCGACGGACAGCAATCTGTGGATTGGGCATCCTGTTGAATGGCCCGGCTCGCGGCCATTGCAGCTTGAGCCGGAAATAGGCCTCGATTTTGGCGGCCTTTCGGAATGGCCCTTGGCGCATGTGGTTAAGGTTTTGTGCTTTTATCATCCGGATGATGATGCTGAGACGAAAGCCAAGCAAGAAGATGTGATATTGCGCCTGTTCGCGGCCGCACGGCGGAACAAGCTGGAATTTTTACTTGAAATTATTCCGTCGAAAGTGGCGGATTGTGATGACCAAACGTCAGCAAAAATTATTCAAAGGTTTTATGACCTCGGGGTTTTCCCTGATTGGTGGAAGCTTGAACCCATGAAAACCGATGCCGCGTGGGCGCTCACTTCTGAAACCGTAGCAAAAAACGATCCCAATTGTCGTGGCATAGTTGTGCTTGGACTCGATGCTCCGATAGCGCATCTTCGGGCCAGTTTTGAGGTGGCTGCGCGGCACCCTCTTGTAAAAGGGTTTGCAATTGGGCGAACTATTTTCGCAGAGTCGGCCAAAGCATGGTTTGCGGGCCGTATAAGCAGTGAAGATGCGGTTGCTGAAATGGCAGAAAAATATCGTGATCTGTGCCGAATATGGGATACAGCACGCAGTGGAGCAAATCTATGAACACAATAAGGCTAACCGCCGCCCAAGCGATGGTTCGATATTTTTCGAACCAGATGAACGCCAACGGCGAGCGCTTTATGGCGGGGTGCTGGGCCATATTCGGGCACGGCAACGTGGCTGGGCTGGGCGAAGCGCTGCATGCGGCGGGCGATGAGTTTCCGACCTGGCGCGGGCATAACGAGCAAGGCATGGCGCACGCGGCCATTGCTTTTGCCAAAGCCAAAAACCGTCACAACGCGATGATGGTGACTTCCTCCATCGGCCCCGGCGCGCTCAATATGGTAACCGCCGCCGGGCTCGCCCATGTAAACCGCCTGCCGGTACTATTTGTGCCCGGAGATATATTCGCCAACCGCGCGCCTGATCCGGTGCTGCAACAGGTTGAGGATTTTGACGATGGCACGATTTCGGCCAATGATTGCTTTAAGCCGGTTAGTCGGTATTTTGACCGGATAAGCCGCCCCGAGCAGTTGCTTTCCGCCTTGCCCCGCGCCATGCAAACTCTAACAAACCCAGCCGATTGCGGGCCGGTCACACTGGCTTTTTGCCAAGATGTGCAGGCTGAGGCCTTCGATTACCCAGTATCGTTTTTTGCACCAAAAATTTGGGGGCAACGCCGGCCGCGCCCCGATGTGGATGAACTGGCGGCGGCTGCAGCGGCGATCAAAGCTGCAAAGACGCCACTCATCATTGCGGGCGGTGGCGTGTTGTATTCGGGCGCAGAAAAAGAGCTGCTCGCGTGTGCCGAAAAGCACGGCGTGCCGGTTTGCGAAACGCAAGCGGGCAAATCTGCTTTGCCATGGGCGAACCCTCTCAATTTGGGGTCGGTCGGCGTGACAGGTGCATCTGCCGCCAATACTGTTGCTGAAAAGGCTGATCTTATCATCGGTATTGGCACCCGGTTTCAAGATTTTACCACCGGTAGCTGGGGGCTGTTTAAAAACCCTGATCGGCAGATATTGTCGATCAATATTACGGCTTATGATGCTGAAAAGCATAATGCGATCTCCCTAGTGGGTGACGCAAAAGAGGTGCTAACTGAACTTTCAGTGGCCTTAGGGAACCACCGCGCAAATGTGCCGGACCCAACCCTGAAATCTGATTGGATAGCCGCCGTAGACATGGCAACCGCCGCGCCCGCAGGCAATGCGCTGCCAACGGATGCGCAAGTCATTGGCGCAGTCCAGCGCGGGGTGGACGCACAGTCTATTGTGGTGTGCGCCGCAGGAGGATTGCCGGGAGAGCTGCACAAGCTCTGGAAATCGGGCGCTCCAAATGGCTACCATGTCGAATATGGGTTTTCCTGCATGGGGTACGAAATTGCCGGTGGGTTGGGTGTAAAAATGGCCCATCCAGACCGCGAGGTCGTTGTGATGGTTGGAGACGGTTCTTACATGATGCTGAATTCTGAGCTGGTCACATCGGTGATGCTTGGCCATAAAATTATCACGGTCATTCTGGATAACCGCGGCTATGCCTGCATTAACCGGCTGCAAATAAGCACTGGGGCGGAAAGCTTTAATAACCTACTGGATACGGCCCGCCACGCCGTGCCAAGTGCCATAGATTTTACCGCCCATGCGGCGGCTATGGGCGCGGTGGCGGAAAAGGTAGCATCTATCGCTGAGCTGGAAGAGGCCATGGTGCGGGCGCGGGAATCCGACGTTTCTTATGCCATCGTGATAGATACCGACCCGATGCAAACCACTGAAGCGGGCGGCACATGGTGGGACGTGGCCGTGCCGGAGGTTTCGACCCGCCCTGCGGTGAGCAAAGCCCGCGCGGCCTATGAGCAAAACCAGAAAAACCAACGCGCAAGCGACTGATACGGATAGAAATATGATACTTTACGGCACAAACCCTATTGCGTGGTCAAATGATGACGACCAAACTCTTGGCGCGGATATTTCGTTAGAGCAATGCCTACGCGAAGCGGGGCAAATCGGCTTTGATGGCATTGAAAAGGGCCATAAAATGCCAACGGAGCCAGGAGCTCTTCGGGCCGTTTTGGATCCAAACGGACTGGCGTTTGTATCCGGCTGGCACTCGCTCAACTTGCTTACGCACTCGGTTGAAGACGAAAAACAGGCGATCCAGCCGCATTTGGATTTGCTAAATGCGATGGATTGTAAGGTTTGTATTGTGTGCGAAACCTCAAACGCAATCCATGGGCGGGATGACCTACCGCTGAGCGAAACCCCTGTTCTGCCCGCCGATCAATGGGCCAAGTTTGGCGCAGATGTTGAGGAAATTGCAACGTTTTGCGCGGCTCAGGGTTTAACGCTGGTTTACCACCACCACATGGGCACTATTGTTGAAAACGAAGCCGAAATTACGGCGTTTATGGCCGCCACCGGCCCTCATACCAAGCTGCTGTTAGATACCGGCCACGCATGGTTTGCCGGTGTAGACCCAGAGCAATTAGCAAAAAGATATATGGACCGTGTCGGGCATTTACATGCCAAAAACGTACGGCCAGCTATAAAGAATGAAGTGGAATCCGAAGCGCTTTCATTCCTTGAAGGCGTGCGCCGTGGGGTGTTTACGGTACCGGGCGATTCAGAGGGGGGCGTATTGTTTGAGCCTGTTTTAAGCGTCGCTGCCGCACATGGATATAGCGGTTGGCTTGTAATCGAGGCCGAGCAAGATCCAGCCGTACGGAGCCCACTCCAATACCAAACCCTCGGGCTGGAGGCGCTAAAACGAATGGCACTGTCTGCCGGACTTGATAAGGATTAACGAATGGCGGATCTTCTGCGCAAACCCGCCGGAACCCATGGCAAGGTTCATGATATTACGGCCAAAGATGCAGGTTGGGGCTATGTCGGCTTTGGCCTTTATCACCTGAAAGCAGGCGAAACTGTAACCGAGCAAACCGGAGACACCGAAACCATTTTGGTGCTTGTCGAAGGTAAAGCCACCATCAGTGCCGCCGGTCAGAATTTTGGAGAGCTAGGTGACCGGATGAGCGTATTTGAACGCACGCCGCCCCATTGCCTGTATGTTCCCAACAACGCCGAATGGGCCGCCACAGCTACCACCACGCTAACCCTCGCAATTTGCACCGCGCCCGGGAAAAGCGGGCATAAAGCGCAGATTATCGGTCCGGTTGGCATTGAGCTTGAAGAGCGCGGCAAAGGTGCCAACACGCGATATATCCATAATATCGCGATGGAAAATCGTGACGTGGCCGATAGTCTTCTGGTGACCGAGGTGTTTACACCGGATGGCAACTGGTCGTCTTACCCGCCGCACCGGCATGATGAAGACAATTTCCCTGAAATGACGTATCTTGAAGAGACCTATTACCACCGCCTGAACCCTTCGCAGGGCTACGGTATCCAGCGTGTTTTTACCGAAGATGGTGAGCTGGATGAAACCATGGCCGTTTCAGACGGAGATGTTGTGCTGGTGCCGCGTGGCCATCACCCGTGCGGCGTGCCTTATGGATACGAGATGTATTACCTGAATGTAATGGCGGGCCCTAGGCGCAATTGGCGATTTCAAAACCACCCTGCGCATGACTGGATCTTCCTGAGAGACGCGGGCAAGTAAGTTGCCACTCGTCAACTTGAAAATAGAGCGGCGCTCCTTTCGAACGCTAAGCACTACCCGTTAGTGTTTTATGGAACAAGCGATGAGAAGCAGCTTTTCCTGCTCGGCGCAGAGTGCCTGCGACGGGGTTTGATATGGAAGATTACCCGGCAATGGCTGCAGATCTCGTTAAGA
>Ga0209121_10003248_pt1 | contig 15829 bp, 13 predicted proteins | sample Cruoilmetagenom3_FD_187292 | JGI IMG/M metagenome (GOLD analysis project Ga0209121, IMG submission 187292) | Oil polluted marine microbial communities from Coal Oil Point, Santa Barbara, California, USA - Sample 3 (SPAdes) (version 2) | ecosystem: Environmental > Aquatic > Marine > Oil seeps ...
AAGATAGTCCCGTCGCTTTCTTCCACAATATAGCCTTTCAGACGCAGCGCGGAGTATATCACACGAAGGGCTTCACTCCTCGGCAGCTTCTCGGGCGCATATATGGTGACTTTCTGCTCCAGCGCCTCGTCTGTCGGGATGATTACTTTGCCGGTCCATTGAGCAAGCTTCTCGATGATGCTTTTCATCTCCACGCTTTTGAGGTTAACGAATTCCATTGGCCCGTTTGGCTCGGCGGGCCTGTTCGGCTCAGTCACGGCAACAATTCTTTCGGGTTCGCCTTCGTCGATCGGCCTGTCAGGTTCATTGACGTCGAAGGACACCATTGGCTTGTTTGCGACGCCCGGTATATTTGGCTCGGAAGCTACTTCGGTTTCCTCCAGCTTTTCCGCCTGTTCGGGCAAGGGCGGGTAAAAACCAACCCTCCAGATAATAAGAATCGCTGCAAGACCGACTACAATCGACATCATTGATTTTGACCGTTCCATTATGTTCACCTCAATCTAAATCCAATTATTTTATCACTGTCCTTCGTCAGGCCTGGCAGAAGGGCGTCGCCTGCCACTTTCTCCGCCACCGAAGCTCCGGCCCCCACCGGATCTGCCGCCGAATCCTCTGGAGGGTAGGCCATATTTTTCAAATATCTTGGCTCTCGCCTCTTCTCTTTCCTGATCCGACATTTCTTCAGATCTGGTCTGTAGCTCTTCCAGTTCCTTTCTCATTTTTGCCCTGTCTTCTTCAGAAAGTTGGGGCATATTTTCTCGCCGCCTGCCGCCGAATCTTTCTCGCATTTGGGCCATGAATTGCTCCCTTTCTTCATCGGACATATTCTCAAGTCGCTCTTTCATACCGGCTCTTTGATCTCCTAATCCGCCTCTTCCCTCGGGGGAAAAACCACCCCTTGCATCCATGCCTCCGGGGCCCGGTATCCGCCTCGCCTGTTCCCGGTTTCCACCCTCCGGCGAAAGTCCGCGCCTTGCGTCCATGCCTCCGGGACCGGGCATCGGCCTTGCCTGCTCCCGGCTTCTTTCAGGCTCAGGACTCGGTTTCTCAACTACTGCGGCTGTTGTAAATTCATTCCTGGCAGCACTGAATCGTACCTCTCTGATGCAAATTCCGGCCGCAAAAGCAGCAGCAAGCACCGCGGCACAGACTATTACAAATACTATCGTAGCTCCTGACTGTTTCATTTGATTCACCTCTTTTTAATAATGTTTTTACCGTCTTCCACCGGGACCCCGTCCACCGCCGGGTCCCCCTCTTCCACCGGAATCCCTTCCACCCGGCCCCCCTCTACCGCCGGCAAATCTTTCACGCATTCGGGTTATCGCAGCCCGCCTTTCCTCCTCGGACATATTTTCAAATCTCTCCCTCATTGCCATAAATCCAGCTCCGCCGGGACCTCCTCGACTGCCAAATTCCGACATCCCTCCTTCAACTCGAACTGTAACTGACTGGGGACCTCCCTCTCTATTTTCATTTTTACCACCTTCGTTTCCCTTTGCCCCTGAGGTTCTGCCCCTCGGCCCGCCCGAGGCTTCTGCAACCACCGCCTGGATTGGCAGAAATGCCTTTTCCTTACCGTCCCACGCAATCGTTACTGACGTGGGGCCAATTGCAACAATCTTTGCTTCTCCTATCGTGTCACCGATATCGTACCACTTTTCCTTAATCAGCACCTGGTCACCAAGATTTTCCTTAATCAGCACCTGGTCACCGAAAATGCCCAATACTGCCTCAACAGGGTGCTTTTTCGCTTCAGGCGGCGCGAAAAGATTATTATTCTTCAAATCTGCAGCAATCATCTCGAAATTGGCCAATTGATTTTTCACATTATTGGGATCCGGCTTGCTTTGCTCGATAGCCCGTTCAACCAGGTTCTCCGCCTTGGCCGAGGCTATAAAAAGACCTGTTACCTTTACCATGATTACAATACCGCAAAGCACTGAAATCCCAAGCAGTAAGGTTGGAACAAGTTCCTTTTTATTTTTTAGATAATCAAGATTCATGATCTACTTCTCCTATATGGCGAACGTCGATACCACTAAATCCAGGTCCACTTGATCCAGGTCCACTTGCCCTTTTTTCTTTGGGTCACATTTGATTTTGAGTTCTTCGATTCCAACCAGGTACGGATTCTCATTCAGCCGGGCGAGTAAATCAAGCACCTGCGAGAACCTGCACGTGGCGTTGCACTTGACAAGCAGCAGCTTGTATCCGGCCTGCGGTGATTTTCTGCCGGCCTGAACCTGCAGAGGTTTATTCCTTATTCCGGCCCTCTTCAATTGCTCGCTAAGCTTGTCTCTGAACAGAAATTTCTGTTCTCCCTCGATTTTCGGCATTTCAATTACCGGCACAATTGACATCAGGCCCGCCTGTTTGATCTGGTCTACATCTATAGCATCCAATTTAGCGTATAGTTCAGAACCTTTTGTTTTGGCCTTCTTCCAGCGACCGTGCAACTTCGAACCAAACATTAATACCGCGATGATCACTGCGGCTATGGCACCGATCTTAATCGCCCTGATATCTTTTTTACTTAATTTATCGATCATGGTTTCCCCGATTTTCAGCCTCTTGTCCTTGTTGCTTTTTTGGTGAAATTCTTATAATGAAAAGTCATGGTAAATGTGATTCTTTTGCTTTTTGCATTCATATTCGCAGTGTAATTCACTTTTTCTATACCTTTGTTATCTTGTAAGTTTTTCTCAAATCTGCTTAACTGGTCATTGCTTGTGACCTGACCGCTTATGCTCACAGGCTGACCCTTTTTGAAATAGAGATTCGTAAGTGTAATGCCTCGTTCACCGCTTTCGTTCACGAGCTTGAGAATATCCAGCAAATCCGGCCTTTCACGCGCCACTGTTTTGATCAATTGCTGCCTCTTGACAAGCTGGTTCATATCAGTATCAGAAACGGATGCCTCCAGGCGTTTCTCGATTGCTTTGGGTCCGGTTACATCAACTGCAAAAGTAACAATAGCCAGCAAGACAAGCATAACAGACGCAATTGCACATGTCACCTTCGGTGAGTGCAGCCAATGTTTCTTGACTTCCTTCTCAGAAGGATTGTACAAATTCTTAAAAATGTTAAGCTCATCTGTGGTCTCATCAAATGCCATCAAAGCAAGACCTATCGGCACACGATACTCATATATATCTTCAACGGAAAGTTCGCTCTTTGCCATTAATCCGTTAACATCCGGCAAGGCTACTCGCGCATTCAATCCCGCCAGCCTTAGAGATGAAACTATACTTACGTACGCAGCACTGCCGTCGGACAGCACAAAAACCGGCAATTCCGCTTGATTGGAACAACCAAATAATTCGAGCACACTACTCATATCCTGGGCGAATCTTTCAGTGGTTTCGTTTTGTTCCACCGTGCCATCCGTGGAAAAATCATCTACTCCAATATCCAGGACTACGGCATTGCTCAATCGCCCATTTTCAACCAGACAGACCTGCGTGTCGTGCGTGCCGGTACTCAAAACCACGGCAGTTTCTTTATTTCCGGAGAAGAACGCCCCCCATACTTTCACTATTCCCTCACAGCTCAACAATATTTTTGTCGGTTCAAAAGGCCGTACATTATCCACAAACTTTTGCAACTGCTCCTTTCTTGCAACTGCCATAATAACGCCGACTTGCCCATCCTGTAGATGGTCGGCCCGCCAGGCCATCTCCATTTGATCGGGAGACAGCGGCAACCGGGTCTCAGCCTGTAATTTAATGATCGATTCAATTTCTTTGGCTCCCACGTCAGGGACATTAGTACGATGAAAAATCGTTCCGGCCGAGTTAAAGCCGACTACGACCATTCTGTCGCTATCGGTATCTGCGGGTGCGGCCGGCTCGACGGACAAACCACACTCGGCCACAAATTCTCTCCAGTCGGCATCAGTGCTTTCGCCGCTCCTTGTCCAGAGAATCTCCAAAGAGCCATCCTGGTTTTGCAGCTCGATCCCCTTGAGTTTGTTATCATCTTTTACGATGGCGACGATGGATTGCCGTATTTCTGCATTTATTTTGTCATTATTCATATCGTTCAATTTTCACTCCAAAGGCAATCGAGAACCTCGGGAAACAGCTCGTAATCAATAATCAGTCAATTTATTCCCTGGTACCAAAAAAGTATCTTGCAGGGTCTCGTACTCCTGTCAACGACCGCTTCGGTCTGCAATGTCGCTCCGTTTAACCCGTTTCTGTCAGCCGTAGCAAAACAGCGAATTGTAAATATATCCGAACTGGTTGTTATATAATCCTCAAGCTGCTCAAAAACACCTTCATCCAATATACCCTGCTCGTTCAGTTCGGAAACATCTTCTATTCCATCAGCCAGTGTATCCCTATAAGCTAATATTGACTGGGCGGTACGTTCGGCTTCATCTCCTCCGCCAAGTAAAGCAGCCAGCACTATGTCCGTGGCCGTATTGATGTTGATCTTCATGGACGCTTGCGTCGTGCTCGTGGACGTTGTCTGTCCGGGGCTTGTGGATGTCTGGCTTGAGCTGCCTGAGGTCGTGGTCGATCCGCTGGACGTTGGTGTTGACCTACCAGACGTCGTGGTCGATCCACCGGACGTCGTGGTTGATCCACCGGACGTCGTGGTCGATCCGCCGGACGTTGGGGTTGATCCGGCGGAGGTTTGTCCCGATGTTCCTGAGGTCTGCCCCGAGCTGCTTTGCGCCCCGCCGGACGGATAGCACGTCAGGTACGCAGCCCATCCGACATCCAGTATGTTATCGCCATCATCCGACGGCGGGCTTTCCTGGCCGTCTCTTTCATTATAGTCCAGCCGCCCGTTCAAATTCGTATCTTCACCATAGAACAACTCTTCCGTAACATCTTTGACTAAGAGCAGCTCACGAATGGTCCTGAAAGGTCCATTCCGGGCCCAGTATCCATACGTTAAACCCTCATAATACCCGCTTTCAACACCTCCTCCGCTCGGAGTGTCATCGCTGTCACGCCAGTCTATTATTGCATCTGCAATCTCTTCGACCATATCCGGCAATCCCAGAAGCTGCTCTTTGGTAGCGGTGTTAACATTCAATTTGCTTGACTCATCAATGACCCGCACGGTGAACCAGCACTTATTCAGCATGATATCATTGAAGTCTTCCGCATTATCACTCCACAAGTCCAGCAAGCTGTCATTCTCTGTTTCGTCCTCATTCAGCACCGCAATAGCCTTTTCTATCCCTGCCCGACAAGCCCACTTACATCGAACTGCTTCCATTCCGGCAAGGCATACTTTCATGTCGAGCCTGCTCTTGCGTCCCAGTATCGCAGCCATTACCATCAACACCACAACCATCCATAGAACCGCTATAATAACAAGCCCCTTGTTTTTATGGCGACTGCCCAATGTCATGGTTGAATTATTATTGTTCGTTCTGTTTTTCATTTTTTAGCCCCAATACTCGTACCGGAGCCGCTCATCTTGTTTCATTCACTACTTACCGGGCTGATTGCGGTCTGCCCGCCGTCTGTCAGGATGCTGACATCTTCTGCCTCCGAACGGGCCAAGTTTACAATAATTGATTCCGAAGGCGGATTGGCTCGATCTGATTGCCTGGCGACAATGGAGATTGAAACCAGGTCAGGCAGGACCTGCATCTCCTCCGGCCATTCTTCGGACCACTCTTCACCATCAAAATACTGCACATCGAAAGTATCGATACCCTCGGCAATAACCGTCAGGATTCCACCCGGCTCAAAATCTTCGCTGGGATTCGGCCACAACCGCCTCATCAGTGACGAGGTTTCTTCGTCCTGCATGAGGTAGTATTCCACCTCATATATATCGCCTTCCGGCTGGTCAATCCTGGCCTTGGTTCTCCCGAGAGTGTAAAAAATCAGATAACTCGTATAACTATCCTGCCCGAGATCTTCAACGATCCCGATAAATTTAGTGTTTTCAATATTCTCGTCATCGTAAAGGTTCTGAAGGTCTCTTGCTATCATTTGTGCGGCAAATCTGACCTCCGCCGCGGCGTTAATGTTGCTGTCCACCATCTCGGCACTGGCTACAATAGCCCTGAGAGCACCGACCGCCACCAACGCAATAAACACGCCTATTGTCGAAGCCACCAACACTTCCACCAACGTAAATCCAGTTTTTTTCGGATACATTTCCATTGAATTACTATTGCCCGGTTTCAGCACCACTTTCTTCCATCAGGGTTTCACCGTCGAGCATCGTATCGACGGAAAGACTGTAGGGCCGATTTCCCTCAACCCAGCTCGCCGTTACCGTGACTAAGTACAAACTGTCAATCTCCTGGTATTCGGTCTCAATTTGCCAATTATATGAATACCCGGAATCTTCAAATTCCCCGTCCATTCGTCCCATTTCGACGATTGAATCGATGCCGATGTAGTCAATCAAGCTAAGCTGTTTATCGATCAACGATGCCGCCATTTCATATCGCCTGTTGAGCCGTGTGCCTATCAGCGTCTTAGTGCCGATTGCCCCCACGATCATAACGGCTCCGCAGAGGATAATGCTCGCTGAGATTACCTCGACCAGAGTAAAACCTTTTTTGTTGGTCTTTGCCCGCATTATTATTCTGCGTCCAAATCAGTAGTACCGACCTTGATTTTTTCTACCGTCCCGAAATACATCTTCGCTCTGCCGGTGGCGGCGCTGATACTTATCGCGTAATGCGTCTTGCCGTTGCCAATTTGAACTACCGCCAACTGCGAGGTGCCGTTAGGTGAAAAGACAATTGTCTTTTGCTCCTCACTCGACGATTCCGTCTCCCAGCCGTTTGGCACGACCTCAACAGCCTCGAATTCAACCTCACCTTCGAACTGCACCGGTTTGCAATAAAAATTCTTCACTATCTGCTGCTCCGCCTGCTCACCTTCTTCGTCCCATAGTACGGTAGTCAGGTAAAATCCTTTAGTTACCAGGTCCAATTCCATCTTGTACTGTTTTTGTTGCTCAATCGCCATTAACCTCGCGTATTTTGCGGTAAGCAGGAAATCATACGCCGCTCTTTCAACCTGCAGCTTCCTGAATGTTCCCACATACAGCCCGGCTCCGGTCCCGGAGATCAGGCCAATGATAACCACCACCAGGAGCACCTCCGAGATGGTAAAACCCTGCCGTTTTGTTTTGGTATTCACTTTCACGTTTCGCAATCTCAAATTAAGCAGCCGACAACCGCGCTAATCGTTGATTATATCTTCGTTGTCGCCCTCGCCGCCATCCATCATGTCCGCCCCCAGACTCACGAGGTCGAAACTGCCCGGGTTATATTCGCCTTCCGCGATATAGATGTAAGGATTGTCCCACAGGTCAAGCAGGTCACTTCGCTTCAGATACGGCCCGTTCCACCTGCCCTCTTCTATGTCCGCAGGCGCCATAACCAACACTTCGAGCCCTTCGGAATCATCCGGGTATCGTCCGCAGTCAATGTAGAACCGGGCGAGCGCATTTTCGAGAATTGCCATTTTTGCCTTTGTCAATTGCGCTTTTGTCTTGCCGATGCCGGAGAAAAACTTCGGCGTGACAAACGCTGCCAGCATCGTTATAATCAGGACGACGACAAGCAACTCTACAAGTGTAAACGCCTTCCTGTTCCTGTTCTTCCGCTCCATTTTGCTACCTCTCAAATAACTGTTTTGCGAATCTTATCTTATCAATCATACTGCGTATGAGCGTTAAAACATTCCACCACCAAGTTCCATGACAACTATCGGCAGCAGGGTTGCCGCAATGATGAAACCTATCACCAGCGCCAGCAGCAATATTAAAATCGCAGGGAAAATCGCCATAAACTTGTTTATGGCCGAATCTGCTTCCTCGTCGAAAGTATCGGCGGCATTCAGCAACAATTCATCGAGCTTTCCTGTCTGCTCACCTACTGCGACGATCTGCACGAGCAACGGCGGGAAGTATCCGGATTCGCCCAAAGGCTCGGCCAGAGGCTCGCCCCGTTTGACCTTGTCTGCTACAGAATCAATTTCATTGCCTAACAATTCATTTCCAAGAGTATCACGAACTACCCCCAATGCCTCCAAAATCGTGACGCCTCCCATCGTAAGCGCACCAAGTGTTCGTGCGAATCTGCCCACCGCTATCGTCCGCAACACCGAACCTAATATAGGAATTCTAAGTTTAAACGTATCGCAGCTAAGGCGACCGGTGGTTTTTGTCCATTTTCGAAGGTAATATAGCCCCGCGATAATAGCAGCCAGAACAATCCACCCACGGTAAGTTGTAAACAAACCCTGAACAAACGCGCTGATAGCCATCAATATCCTCGTCGGCAACGGCAGCACCGTTAGGTCTGCTCCTAAAGTGCCTAATATCTTGGGCAATATCACGGTTATGACGATGGTCACCGACACAAGGCCGAGGCACAAAACAAAAATCGGATATGCGGAAGCATTTTTCATATTCGTTTTGATCTTCTCTTCCCTGGTCAACATGTCTGCCAGTTGAGCCGACGTCTGTTCAAGAATTCCACCTGTCTCACCGACTCGTATCATCGACAGATACAAAGGGCTAAACACCTTCTCATGCCTGGCCATAGCCTCTGAAAGTGACTGTCCGGCACTGACTGCATCTACGAGATCGCCCAGCAAATCTTTTGCCGCCGGCTTGTGCTGTTGTTTGCGAAGAAGCTCAAGTCCGCTCAGCAGCGGCAGTCCCGCCCGCAAGGCTGTGCTCAACTGGGTAGTCAAAGCCAAAACATCTTTGCTTTTGACCCTCCCCGAGCCGAATCCCAGAAGCTGACCCAGGCTCGGCGCACCTTTCTCGCCCTCGACGACACCGACACTCTGGGACCGAATCTCTTTGGTCAATTCCATTACGAAATGGCCTTTTTCAGTCAGAGCGACAACTGCGCTTTTGCGGTCAATTGCCTGCATCGTTCCGGAAACGTGTCCGCCGTTCTGATCAACCGCCTTGTAGGAAAACCAATTCACCTTTGATATCTCACCTTTCGTATTCCATAACTCGTTCGAGATAACGTTTCATAATTACTCTCTAATCTTCCTCGCCGATACTCTTGGAAACCCTGAAGATTTCCTCGGGAGTGGTAACACCTTCCAATACCTTGGTGAGGCCATCGTGCACCATACTTATGTGGTCCGGTGGTGCTGCTTTGATAATCTGTTCGGTTGTCGGCCTTGTTGCGATCAACTCCCGGAGCGTTGTAGTAACCCTGAGCAGCTCATACATCCCGATTCGCCCGCTCATGCCGGTTTGTCCGCATTCGTTGCAACCGGTGCCGTGATAGAACTTCGTGTCAGGCTGAATCTTCATCGAGCCATTCAGGCTTTTGATTAGATGTTCATCCGGCTTGTACGATGCCTTACATTTCGGACAAATCTTACGCACAAGCCTCTGGGCCAAAACCGCCTCCAGGGAACTGGCCAAAAGGAATGGTTCGACGCCCATGTCGATCAATCTCGTTACGGCACCGGGCGCATCGTTGGTATGAAGAGTCGAAAAGACAAGGTGGCCCGTAAGAGCCGCACGAATCGCAATATTGGCGGTCTCACGGTCTCGAATTTCACCCACCATGACGATGTCGGGGTCGTGGCGAAGAATATGCCGCAGGCCCGTAGCGAAAGTAAGCCCTCTTTTCGGATTCACAGGCATCTGGTTAATGCCTTCAAGCTGATACTCAACAGGATCTTCTATCGTTATCATTTTCACGGCGGGGGAGTATATCTTGTTGAGTGACGCGTAAAGCGTCGTTGTCTTGCCGCAGCCGGTCGGCCCTGTAACGAGCACAAGCCCGTGTGTCCGGTGCAGACATTGAGTGAAACCTTCCAGACATTGATCGTTCATTCCCAAATCGTGAAGTTTCATCAGGGATGTCGACCTGTCCAAAATCCTCAGCTCGATGGACTCGCCGAATACGGTTGGAACGGTCGAAACACGAAGATCGACTCTGCCCTTCTTGCCGGCAAATTCAATATGGCCATCCTGCGGCACAAATCGTTCGGCAATATTCATATTTGCCATAATTTTGATTCGTGAAATAATCGCCGCCTGAAGCCGCTTCGATGAAGGTGTCCTCTCAACAAGCATCCCGTCGATTCTGTATTTAATCTTTACCTCGTGCTCGAACGGCTCGATATGAATATCGCTTGCGCGGGCCTCGATCGCCTCAAGTATGACCAGATTTACAAGATTGACCAAAGAAGGCTCCCTGGCCAGCTCGTGCAGCTTCGCCGGTGAGTAATCTCCGTTGTCCAATTCTTCAGCCTCTTTTCGCTGTTCGGCCGGAACAAGGTCATCCATCATTCTTGCCGCATTGCTGCCGTAGAATTTCAGTATAGCATTCTCCATCTCCTTCGGGTCAGCATAATAACGGCGCACTGTACAGCCGGTTACCAGCCGCAAATCCTCAATAACCTGCGGCTGAAATGGATCCGTCATGGCCACCGTTAAATGGCCGTTTCCTTGCCTTAATGGCAAAATATTGTATTTGCTGACCAATTCCGCCGGCACAAGGCCAATGACATTGCTGCTTATTGAAAGATTAGTTAAATCTACCTTATCAATACCTGATTGGTGCGCAAGTGCTTCATTTAGCTGGGCTTGTGTTATATAGCCAAGATCCAGCAATATCTGGCCCAAGCGTCGATGTTTGACTTTCTGCTCTTCAAGCGCAAATTTAAGGCCGGACTCGTCAAGATACGATTTTTCGCAAAGCAGCTCACCTAACTTTTTCCGTTGTCGCAATTTCATTCCTCTCGAACTGTTTCAAAAAACTCTCTTAGAATCTTAAGTCTATATGAATAAAATACTTATACAAACATCACGCCAATTAGACTCAATCCGTAGCTTTAGCGGACAAAGCCAAATCACAACTACCCTCTCAGACGCTTGTGAATGTGGTTTTGTTACAATAAAATGCTTTTTATTACCAAAAATACAAAGAAATTACAGAAAATTCACAAAGACAATTTTTTGCCGGAAGCAATTGAAAAATACATCAGGTAATCGACTGGTAGAATTTAGAAGAATTCCGGCATTATTTTGGGTTGACACATCCGCTCATTTGGTATTGCATATATCAGCTTAACTCCGGTAGAGGTATAACATTGAGCATGAAATGAGTGAAGTAACGCGCATTCTGGCTGCAATTGAGCAAGGAAATGATCACGCCGTAGATGAATTGCTCCCTCTGGTCTACGAGGAGCTGCGTCATTTGGCCGCCCAGAAGATATCGCACGAGCGGCCCGGCCAGACGCTCCAGGCAACGGCCCTGGTTCACGAGGCCTATATCCGGCTGGTCGGGTCGGAATTCCAGAACTGGAGCGGCCGCACATATTTCTTTTCAGCAGCGGCAGAAGCCATGCGCCGTATACTCATCGAAAAGGCCCGCCGGAAACAATCCCAAAAGCATGGCGGCGACAGAAAAAGGATTGATTTGGACGAGGCGGAGATTGTTATTGAGGATCCTTCAACCGACCTGATTGCGCTGGATGAAGCGCTGGCTAAACTTGCTGAAGAGGATCGTGTAGTAGCCGATCTGGTCAAAATGCGCTACTTTGCGGGCCTGACCCTTGAGCAGGCAGCAGTCGTTTTAGGTGTATCCCGGCGGACCACCGAGAGATACTGGGCATACGCACGTGCATGGCTGTACCAGGAAATCGCCAAAGTAGAAAAACCGCCCTCAGAGTAAATTTATCCGTCGTTTGCCATAAAAAAAAGATATTTTTCAAATTCTATGATTTTTCCTGTCGTATTTTCGTCGCGGAAATCGCAATACAATATAGGCAGATTAGTCAAGAACAGGTAATCAAATGAACCAGGAACCAAAAGACATCAAAGCGATTTTCTCAGAGGCTCTCGAAAAACATACTCCCCAGGAACGCTCGACCTACCTGTGCGAAGTCTGTGGAAATGACACCGAACTGCGAGAAAAGATTGAGAATTTGCTCAAAGCCCACAGCGAAGCCGGGAATTTCCTCGAGGCACCGATACTGGAAGCGGAACTCGACCTGAACATTCCTCTGACCGAAGTGCCCGGCACGGTAATCGGCCGGTACAAGCTGCTGGAAAAAATCGGTGAAGGCGGCATGGCCGTGGTTTACATGGCTCAGCAGGAAAAACCCATTCGCCGCCAGGTCGCCTTAAAAATCATCAAACTGGGCATGGATACCAAGTCTGTCATAGCCCGATTCGAGGCCGAAAGGCAGGCTCTGGCTCTAATGGACCATCCTCATATCGCCAGGGTTTTTGATGCCGGAGCAACCGAAACAGGTCGGCCCTATTTCGTAATGGAACTGGTCAGGGGGCTGTCCATCACCGACTATTGCGACCAGAATAATCTGAGCACGGGGCAGCGACAGTCGCTGTTTATCCAGGTCTGCTCAGCGGTTCAGCACGCCCATCAGAAAGGAATCATTCACCGGGATATCAAGCCCTCGAACGTAATGGTAACCCTGCATGACGGCCAGCCTGTGCCTAAGGTAATCGACTTTGGAATCGCCAAGGCGACAAACCAGAAACTCACGGAGAAAACGCTGTTTACGCGGTACGCCCAGATGATCGGCACGCCGGCCTATATGAGCCCGGAACAGGCCGAAATGAGCGATTTGGATATCGATACGCGCACTGATATTTACTCGCTGGGGGTTCTGCTCTATGAGCTGCTCACGGGGACTCCGCCCTTCAGTGAAGAGGAGCTTTGCCAGGCGGGTTACCTCGAGATACAAAGGATCATCCGTGAACAGGAACCCACCAAACCATCCACCAAGCTAAGCACCCTCGGCGATACTCTGGCCGAGGTAGCCCGGCAGCGCGGTTCGACTCCGGATTTGCTCAGAAAATCCGTTCGGGGCGATCTGGACTGGATTGTGATGAAAGCACTGGAGAAGCAACGTGACCGGCGCTACGATACGGCGGCAGAACTGGCGGCCGATATAAATCGACACCTCAATAATGAGCCGGTGCAGGCTGCGGCACCCGGTTTTTTGTACAGGGCTCGCAAGTTTGCCAGGCGCCATCGAATCAGCGTACTGGTCACCCTGCTGGTCAGCCTGGCGATATGCGTGATTCTGTCGGCGCTTTCGATTTCGACAGTACTGATTTGGAGGGAACAGGGGCGGACCCGGCGAGCCTTCGAGAAAGAGCAAAAGGCCCTCAAATACGAGACCCAGGCGCGCATGTTAGCGGAGCGGCAAACAAGGATATCACAGGCAGTCGTGGACTTTTTGAATAACGACCTTCTTGCATCGGTCGATCCTTCCAGGGCTCTCGGCCGGCAGGTTATGGTTATTGACGTCTTGAATACAGCTTCGGAGAAGATTAAGGGAAGATTCCAAAACGAGCCGCTGGTCGAGGCATCGATTCGCAGAACACTCGGCAGTACATACAAGGCGTTAGGCAATTACACAGCCGCCGAAGCTCACTATGAGCGAAATTTATATATCAACCTCCAACAGCTCGGCCAGGAACATAACAATACACTCACCTCAATGGGTGACCTTGCCGAGTTATATCGCCTCCAGGGAAAATTTGACCAGGCCGAGTCCCTTTATGAAAAGCTGCTGGAAATAAGTCCGCGTGTGCTGGGCGCCGAACATCCGCATACACTGGTCTTTATGAACAACTTCGGGCTGATTTGTCACCAAAAGGGCAGGCACGAGCAGGCCAAGGAGCTGTACCTGAGGACGCTCGAAATCAGAAAGCAACAGCTCGGAGAAGAACACCCCAATACACTGGCCTGTATGAACAATCTCGGCGGATTGTACTACGACATGGGACAGTATCAAAAAGCAGAAACAATACAACTCAAAACCCTCGAAATCCAGCAGCGTGTATTAGGGCCCGAACATCCCGAAACTCTCATGTTAAAGTCTAATATTGCTGCATTATATATGGCTCAGGGCAAGTACAAAAAGGCCGAATCATTATTTCTAACTATCCTGCCGATTCAGAAGCGTGTGCTGGGCGAGGATCATCCCGGTACGATGACCACTACGAATAACCTTGCCCATGTTTATGTCGATCAGAAACGGTATGACCTGGCCGAGCCGTTGTACGAGCAGGTCTTGGAAGTAAATACACGCAAGCTGGGTGAGGAACACCAGTATACCATGTCTGCGATGAATAACCTTGCCGAGCTGTACAGGGATCAGAAACGCTACGACGAGTCGGAACAATTACACACCAGGGCATTCAAACTCAAGGTGCGTGTGCTGGGCAGGGAGCATCCGGACACCCTGGCCGCCATGAATAATCTTGCTGGATTGTATAAAGACCAGGGCCGCTACGACGATGCAGAGACCATGCATCTCGAAACATTGGAAATAAGCAAACGCGTCCTCGGCGAGCAACACCCGAATACTCTCAGTACCATGAATAATCTTGCTATGGTTTACATGTTCCAGCACGAGTTCCAGAAGGCAGAGACGTTGCATCTGAGGACATTTGAATTAAGACAGCAGGTACTCAGGCCGGGGCATCCGTATATAGAGCGCACTATAAGGCACCTGATTGATCTTTACAATGCCTGGGGCGAACCCGAAGAGGCACAGAAGTGGCGGACCCTTTTATCTGCTGCCGTTAGAGATCCCGGAACAGATATTGAGCCAGTTACGGAGCAATAAATGCGAATTGTGTAGGAAAAAAAGCAGCCGGTGAGTTCTTCGCCGCCAAGCAGATCACTCACCGGCCCGGCCCGACCCGGGCGGATGGTTTGCGCGCCCGAGACAAGGGTCCTTCTATGATACAGCAAACCAGCAAATAAAACAAGTTTGGAGGTACGAATCATGAATGTAAGCAGAAAAACGAAGATCAATTGCGTCTGTGTCCTCATAGTTATCAGTACGGTTCTGTTAACTGGTAGGCATGCAAATGCTGATTTCGTATTTGGGCCACCGACGAATCTTGGGCCAGAGATTAACACTGCCATGCAAGAGATTGATCCAGGTATCTCGTGGGATAATCTCTCCATCTACTTCGAGCGCAGTCATCCCGACTGGTCAGGTTTCGTGGAAGCGTGGGTCGCTCAACGAGCAACGAAATATGATCCGTGGATTGATGCGGTTTGCCTTGGCCCATGGGAGGATAATCAGGGTTCGAACAGCGCTGCCATTTATATAGCTATGGTAGAGACTATGGGTGGTATCATACCGGGATGGGGTACGGCTGACGGCCTGGAACTGTACACCTGGGAAGATATGCCCGGTGGATATGGTGGTCATGACCTTTTTGTGATGAAGAGGGAGACCGTTGATGCCAATTGGGGGCCGCTCCTAAATCTCGGTGCAACCGTCAACAGCTCGAAGTGGGACTTCTCATTTTTCATCTCGCCTGACGGCCTTACACTACACTTTGCTTCAACTAATCGGCCTGGAGGGTATGGTCGTTCGGATTTATGGGTTACGACACGGGCAACACGCTCGGATCCCTGGAGTACTCCTACTAACCTTGGACCATCCGTCAACAGTTCAAGTTGGGATTACTATCCGAATATCTCGCCTGATGGTTTATTGCTGTTCTTTGGATCAGGTCGCCCAGGTGGATTTGGCGAGGGTGATATATGGATGACGAGGCGGGCGAGTCTTTCCGATCCATGGGAAGATGCCGTGAATATTGGGTTAATGTTCAACACCTCGGCTGATGATGACACTCCACACATTTCGCCCGATGGATTGACCCTGTATTTTTCCTCCAACCGTCCCGGTGGATATGGTGGTTATGATATCTGGCAAGCAGACGTTATCCCGGTTGTCGATCTCAACGGCGACGGAATCGTCGATTCCACCGACATGTGTATCATTGTCGATCACTGGGGCACAGACAATTCTCTGTGTGACATTGGCCCGATGCCCTGGGGCGTCGG
>Ga0209121_10003250_pt1 | contig 15826 bp, 11 predicted proteins | sample Cruoilmetagenom3_FD_187292 | JGI IMG/M metagenome (GOLD analysis project Ga0209121, IMG submission 187292) | Oil polluted marine microbial communities from Coal Oil Point, Santa Barbara, California, USA - Sample 3 (SPAdes) (version 2) | ecosystem: Environmental > Aquatic > Marine > Oil seeps ...
ATGCATCATATTCGAAACTGGAGATATTTTAAAATTGATTAAGAAAATTTCTAACCGGACAAGGTTATTTACAGTAAAATGCATAGAGAGAAGTCGTCTTGTCACCATTGCATTGACGACTTTAGGAGTTATTGTCAAGCTTTTCATGATTTCTGGTATGCTTGATGATCGTGAGACCAGACCGATAACATCAACCGATACGACAGATATAGATAAAGAAAAATCAAATATTCTTTCACGTAATTCACTGAAGGTGATGACACTGAATGCCGCCCACGGCAGAAAAGACGGCAGACACCAAATATTTCAGAAAAACACATCAATTAAATCAAACCTTAATGATATCGCCACGGTCTTAGAACAGGGAAATCCGGATGTTATTGCTCTACAAGAAGCCGACGGACCTTCCGCATGGAGTGGAAATTTTGATCATGTTGAGTACCTTGCCCGGAAGGCAAACTATATCTATTCGGTCAGGGGCGAACACGTAAAAGGGAAAAAGCTTGACTATGGTACGGCTCTATTGTCCAACTTGCCTTTGAATACCCCTGTTTCTATAACATTTGCGCCATCTCCGCCAACATTTTCCAAGGGAGCTGTTATTTGTTCGATTAATTGGCCGGGCACTGATATGAAAATTGATATCGTATCGCTTCATTTAGATTTTGCCCGCAAGTCCGTCAGGAGAAAACAGATCGACAAATTGGTCGAAAAGCTGACACAACGAGAAAGACCGTTGATTATTATGGGAGATTTCAACTGTGAATGGAAGGATAGAAAATCGACGTTGTCTACACTTATGAATACACTTAATCTAAAAGCCTACCGACCGGAAGCCAAAGATATGAAAACCTTTCCAAAGACGGGGAAACGATTGGACTGGATTTTGATTTCAGAAGAATTAGAATTTTCAACATATAATGTTTTCGAGGATACAATGTCAGACCACCTCGGAGTGGTTTCTGATCTCAGAATTGCATAAAAACATCCCCCCGAAAGCGACCTTACTCACGTAGAGATTGGGCGAAAAAAACATTAATCAGCAGAAACATTAATTTTAATCAAAAAAGAAAGGGGTTGCAAATCAATGCAACCCCTTTCTTTTATTGGTGAGCCGCCGGGGACTCGAACCCCGAACCTACTGATTAAGAGTCAGTTGCTCTACCAGCTGAGCTAGCGGCCCACGTATAAAATATATGTAAATCAGCTCAATTAAATCCCTGGTACGCCCGGTAGGATTCGAACCTACGACCAACAGATTCGAAGTCTGCGACTCTATCCAGCTGAGCTACGGGCGCTTCAAATTTTCAAATAACTTTTATCAGAAAATCATAACAATTCATTTCAGAAGCACTGTTATTTAATTTTTTTCACTTGATTCGTCAAGTAATATTTTTATGGGTTAGATGACAGGCCACATAATGACCATTACCTTTGTGAATGAGGTCCGGTTCGATGTTATCACAAACATCCATTCGGTAAGGACAGCGCGGGTGGAAAGAACATCCGGAAGGAGGATTAACAGGTGTCGGAATATCTCCCTGTAAGATAATCCTTTTTTTCTTCATCTTCGGATCGGGAACAGGCACAGCGGAAAGCAGAGCCTTTGTATAGGGATGAAAGGGATTTTCAAAAAGTGTTTTTCTATCTGCAAGTTCTACTATTTTCCCGAGATACATGACGGCAATCCTGTCACTCATGTGGCCGATTACACTCAAATCATGACTGATAAAAAGATATGTTAAATCAAAATCGTGCTGTAGCTCTTCCAGTAAATTCAATACCTGCGCTTGTATGGAAACGTCTAATGCCGAAACGGGTTCATCCGCAACAACAAGTTCCGGATTAAGAGCAAGGGCTCTCGCTATCCCGATGCGCTGTCTCTGGCCCCCGCTGAATTCGTGAGGATATCGGCCCATCTGCTCTTTCGTCAATCCCACCACTTCCATTAACCGGACTGTCTTTTCTTCCCTTTCTCTCTTTTTCGCCAGTTTATGAACAAGAAAAGGTTCTCCGATAATCGCGCCTGCGCTTCTTCTCGGATTCAGGGATGTGTACGGATCCTGGAATATCAGTTGTACCTTCCTTCTAAAATTCTTTAATTCCTTACCTGAATATTGAAGCATGTCTTCCTTATTAAAAAGCATCTCACCGTCGGTGGGTTCATCAAGTCTTGTAATGAGACGTCCAAGGGTAGTTTTCCCACAGCCGCTTTCGCCAACAAGACCTAATGTTTCTCCTTTGAAAATTTGCAGGTCCACGCCATCAACGGCTTTCACCACTTCCTTCCTGCCCGATAGAAAATCACCGCCCACGGTAAAATATTTCTTTAACCCTTTAATATCCAACAAAACAGAATCATTCATAATTCAAAATTCAACATTCAAAATTGTATTTATCTCCTTATTCCTTTAGCCTTTTACCTTTTACCTATGAATACTTCCAGCATCTAACAAAATGACCGGATTTTATTTCTTTCAGTTCCGGTTCTTCTTTCTTACAAATCTCCATGGTATGGGAACATCTTTCCTGGAAACTGCATCCCGGGGGGAGTTCATACAGATTCGGCACTACCCCCGGTATTACCTTCAAATATTTCACTCTCGCAGAGATGTCATCCAGTCTTGGTATGGATTCCATAAGACCTGTCGTATAGGGGTGAAGAGGATCTGAAAAGAGTTCCTCAACGCTTGAATATTCAACCACCTTGCCGGCATACATAATAGCTACTGACTGAGCCGCCCCGGCAATAATTCCCAGATCATGTGTAATAAAAATCACCGATGTTCCCACATCATCCTTCAATTTGTTAATAATATCTATGATCTGTGCCTGAATAGTCACGTCCAGAGCAGTTGTAGGCTCATCTGCCAGCATCAACCTTGGGTTGCATGACAAGGCCATGGCAATCATGACCCTTTGCCGCATGCCACCACTCATCTGATAAGAATAATTATCCAGTCTCTCTTCGGGAGAAGGCATTCCTACGAGTCTGAACATTTCCAGAGCGCGATCCATGGCATCTTTTTTCGACAAACCCTGGTGAAGTCTGATAACCTCAGAAACCTGCTCTCCCACTTTCAAAACAGGATTGAGAGAATTCATGGGTTCCTGAAATATCATGGAGATATCTTTGCCCCGGTGCATTCTAATTTCCTCATCGTCAAGACGAAGCAGGTCAATACCATCAAAAAGAATGCTTCCCGTGATGATTCTGCCGGGCGGCACAGGTATCAGGCGCATTATTGAAAGGGCCAGGACTGTTTTCCCGCATCCCGATTCGCCCACAATACCCAGAGTCTCACCCTTTTTGACCGACAAATCAACGCCATCCAGAGCTTTGACTGTACCGCTTCTCGTTTCAAAATATGTCCTTAAATTTTTTATCTCAAGGATTCGATCCATTGTAATAGTTTTCAGTGGTCCGTGATCAGTGATTGGAGTAATCCGTGCCTGCCCTGCCAAATGCCCGTTTATTTTATATTTAACCGGAGTAATCTGCAAAATCTGTGGATTAAATATTCTACCGGGTCCAATTCCTCAAAAGTTCCACCATAAGTCTGACACCAACACCTGAAGCTCCTTTGCTTATGTAAGGTCTATCCTTTTTCAGCCAGGCAGGGCCGGCGATATCGAGGTGTACCCATGGATAGTCACCAACAAACTTACTCAGAAAGAGAGCGGCAGTAATGGCGCCGCCCGCCCGTCCGCCTGTATTCTTGAAATCTGCCGCATCGCTCTTTATCAGTTCGTCATATTCTTCCCAGAGCGGCAACTCCCATACTTTTTCACCAGTAGCCTCTGAGGCAACCCTGATCATATTTTTCAATCCTTCATCTGTTCCCATCATACCGACAATCAGATCGCCTAAGGCTATAATGCAGGCGCCGGTTAGCGTTGCCATGTCAATCATGGCAGCCGGGTTGTACCTGTTTGCATACGCAAAGGCATCAGCCAGAACCACCCTGCCTTCAGCATCGGTATTAAGGACTTCTATTGTCTTGCCGGACATGGATTTTAAAATATCTCCGGGCTTATAGGCGTTTCCGCCGGGAAGATTTTCCGTAGCTGGAATAATACCTACTATATTGAAGGGAATCCGCAGGTCAGCCGAAGCCATAAGCGTACCAATGACAGCCGCCCCCCCCGACATATCTGTTTTCATCTCATCCATACTATCCGCCGGTTTGATGGAAATCCCGCCACTGTCAAATGTAATCCCCTTGCCCACCAGTACAACCGGCCTTTCTCCCTTTTTCCCGCCATTGTATTCCATAATGATTAATTTCGGCGGTTCATTACTTCCCCTGGCCACACCAAGTAATGCATTCATGCCAAGTTTTTTCATGGCGGGCTCACTGATAATCTTCAATTCAACCGGCCTTTTTACGAAAGCTTCCCTGGCCTTGTCAGCAAGGATCGATGGCGTCATTTCATTGGACGGCGCCGCAACAAGATCCCTGGTATAATAAACGGCATCTGAGATAATCTCCCCCGTTTTTGCAGCAGACTTTATTATTTTCAATAAGTCCGGTTTCGTTTCCATGATCACAAATTCATTCACTTCTTTGATTTGATCACGCTCAATAGTCTTGAATGGAACAAACCGGTAAAGACCCAGCAATACGCCCTCCACAGCAGACTGCGCCACTTTATCGATGGGCAAATCAGTGTTGCCTGAATCAAGGGATGCAGAAAAGTCTTTAATATTTAAGTCTCGTATAGTTCGGGCTGCTTTTGAAAAGGCGCCCCTTACTTTTTCCAGGTTAAGCTCATTTTTTTTACCCAATCCAATGACAACGACCCAATCGGGCATGATCAGACCCCTTGTGTTGACAATGCCCGTCTCAAAGAGCTTCCCCTGAAATACTCCATCTTTAATCAAATCACTGATAAGGCCGTCACAATTCTTATCCAAAACCGCGGCAGATCCCTCAAGGTTCTTGCTACCCTCAAACTGGCCGACAACCACGGCTTTAGACTGACTGTTTCTAAGTTCACCTTTTTTTACCTTAACTTTCATATAAATACCTCCAAGTATAAAACTTATTATAAGATACTACGACCATTGCAAAAGCGCAAAACATGAAAAACTATATTTTCAAAGCTCTAATATTTTCTGATTCATATTAGTAAATCTCAGCAACGGCTCTTATTAGCGTGTGATAATAATTGCATAGTAATAAAAAGTCAATCAATACCACGAGGCGGAAATACTGCCTGACGAAAGGATGGATTAAACCTTCAGGCTGTATCAACTGCCCTGGCCTTCAAGATATTACAAAACTTCAAAATTTACATCTTGACTTCAAAGTTAAATTTTGATTAATTCGCTGCAACTACAAATTGAAGGAGAAAAAATGGATTTCAGACTTACTGAAGAGCAACAACTTATACAGGATACGGCAAGAAGCTTTGCGCAAAACGAGCTTGACCCTGTGGCTGCACAGCATGACAAAGAACCTTACAAAAAAGAGAATCGAGAGATATTTCTCAAAAACCTTAAGAAGCTTGCCGAACTCGGTCTGATGGGCATTAATGTGAAGGCCGAATACGGGGGCTCTGAGGCAGGCGTTATTGCATTCAGCCTGGCCATGACGGAAATCGGCAGGGCCTGCGCTGCCACGGGAGTGACCATGTCTGTGACTAACCTTGTGGCCGAGGTTATCCAGTCCATAGGTTCCGATGAGTTGAAGAACACATACATTCCAAAGATTTGTTCCGGTGAATATTCCGCAGGAGGTTTTGCGTTGACGGAAACCTCTGCCGGTTCCGATCCCTCTGATATGCGTACTACAGCAGTACTTGATGGAAATGAATGGGTTGTAAACGGCAACAAAATCTTTATAACGAGCGGTGAATATGCCGGTTGTCATGTGTTATGGGCAGTGACTGACAGGAACGCCCCGAAAGGCAAGGGCATCAGCACCTTTGTTTTAGAGCAGGATGACCCGGGTTTTACCATAGGAAGAGCCGAGCATAAGATGGGACAAAGAGCTTCATCGACGAATGAGCTGATATTTGAGAACTGTCGATTCCCCAAAGATCGCCTTATGGGAACGCTCAATGACGGATTCAGAACAGCTGTTGCGGAATTGACAGGCGGCCGTATCGGTATAGGCTCGATGGCTCTTGGAATTGGACTTGCAGCAATGGATTATGCCACGAAATATGCAAAAGACAGAATCCAGTTCGGCCATTCTATTGTCAACTTCCAGGGCATTCAATGGATGATTGCGGAACGCTATACGGAACTTGAGGCGGCAAGACTCCTTCTTCTGAACGCCGCATATCAAAAGGAAAACACCGACTTCTTTGCCAGGGAATCATCCATGGCCAAGTATTTTGCGACAGAAGCCGCCGAAAGGGCATGCCGCAGCGCCGTGCAAATGCTGGGAGGATACGGTTATACTGAGGAATATCCCGTAGAGCGCTATACCAGAGATACACGTGTAGCTTCACTTTATGAAGGAACCAACGAGATACAAAGGTTAATCATAGCACGGGACATCATACGCAGTTTAGGATAATACAAAAACACTGTCAGATGTAAATCACATTCTCAGCATCCGGACCAAAGCACAAACAATAGCCCTTCGGTTTTCCGCGTATTTCCACCTGTGGAAATTTACCTTCATAACAAGAAAGATAATTATTACAAAATTTGAATTTACAGGAGGTTATCCATGTTCCAGACTAAAGTCACAGAAATATTAGGTATCAAATACCCCATTGTCGGCGGCGCTATGATGTGGATCACGACACCGGAATTTGTCGCCACTGTGTCCAACGCGGGGGGACTGGGTGTGCTGGCTTCGGCCATCTACCAGAGCCGTGAGGAATTCGCCGATGCCATTGACCATGTCAACGATCTCACAGATAAACCTTTTGCCGTTAATATCAACCTTTTTCCCATGATGCGTCCCATTGACAATAATGATTACGTCGATGTTCTAATTGAAAAAGGCGTAAAGATTGTCGAGACTTCAGGACACTCAGCGCCTGATGATTTGTGTGCACGGTTCAAAGAAGCGGGGATAACCTGGATTCACAAGTGTGTGGGGGTCCGCTATGCTCTCAAAGTCCAGAATATGGGAGCAGACATCGTCACAGTGGTTGGATACGAAAATGGAGGTGCAACGGGTAAACTGGATATCGGCACACTGGTAATAGTCCCACGTGTGGTTGAGAGCGTTAAGGTTCCTGTGATCGGTGGTGGTGGTGTCACCGACGGCAGGGCGTTTCTTGCAGTACTGGCCCTCGGCGCCCAGGGAATCATTATGGGCACCAGACTGCTCGCTACACAAGAAGCGCCAATCCACGAAAACCTGAAACAGGCGCTGGTCCAGGCCGATGAGCTGGACACTATGTTAATTATGCGTTCTATCGGCGCCACTCACAGGGTATGGACCAACACAGCGGCAAAAGAATGCGCGGAACTGGAAGCAGACAATGCCGAACTGTCCGAAATACTTAAAGTCGTTGCCGGTGAAGAGAGTAAAGCAATGTATAAGCAGGGAACGCTGGATACAGGTATCATCTCATGTGGACAGGGTGTAGGTATAATCCACGATATCCCCACGGTAAAAGATCTATTTAACGGTATCATCAGCCAGGCCACTAACATAGCCAACGGTTTGGCATCCGTGTAATCTGTGGATTAAACGTTTTTCCATTTTATACCATATTTTTCGATGCGATAGACAATAGCAGGTCGGGATATCCCAAGCATTTTAGCCGCCTTTGACTTATTTCCTCCGCTCAATTCAACGGCCTGCTTTATCAATTTACTGTTAAGTACATCAAGGTTTATGCCGGAAGGAGGGATTTTTACTTCGAGTCCACTATTTTCAGGTAAGATATGGGGTTGGTTTATTAAAAAAGAAAGATGCTCCGGCTGTATCAACCTGTCGTCCTCCATTAAAATAACTCGCTCAATAACATTCCTGAGCTCTCTTACATTACCAGTCCAGCGATGACTAATTAATATGTTTTGGGCCTTCCTGGATATGCTCTGGAAGTTCTTGCCAAATTTTACATTAAATTTATCAATATAATACAATGCAAGGGGGATTATATCATTTTTTCTTTCTCGTAAGGGTGGCAGAAATATCTTTGCGACGTTTAACCTGTAATACAAATCCTTACGGAAGTCACCCTTTGCAATAGCATCTTCCAAATTTTTGTTGGTGGCCGCGACAATCCTTACATCAACTTTCTTCTTTTCTGTCCCTCCGACCGGATAAAACTCCCTTTCTTCAAGGAACCTCAACAGCTTAACCTGAGCGGAAGGTAAAAGCTCGCTTACCTCATCCAGTAACAGAGTCCCTTCATCAGCCAATTCGATTTTTCCTTTTTTACCCTCTTGAAGCCCGCCGGTAAAGGTGCCCTTTTCATACCCGAAAAGCTCGGTTTCCACGAGGTCCCTGCTTATTGCTCCACAATTTATACTTATAAACGGTTTGCTTAAACGACTGCTCCGGTAGTGTATCGTTTTAGCAATAACCTCTTTGCCAGTTCCGGTCTCCCCCTCTATCAGTATTGTGGTATCATAACTTTTTGCAACAATATCAGCCAATTCAACGGCCTTTTTAATTTCTTCGCTTTCGCCTATTATATTATTTATATCGAACTTTTTTAGATATTGACTCCGTAGTTCTTCCAGTTCTTTCTTCAGTTCAAAACTTTCAAGGGCTTTCTCAATAATTATCTCTAACTCATCGATATCCAACGGCTTTACCAGATAATCATGCGCTCCCATCTTCATAGATGTAATTACACTGTGAACATCCTCGTAAGCCGTCATCATGACAACTAAAATATGTTCATCAATTTCCCGTATCAACCTCAGGGTTTCAATACCGTCTATTCCCGGGAGCTTTATGTCCAGCAATACCAGATTGACCGGGTTCTTTTTAAGAACCTTGACAGCCGTTTCCCCGCTCCCGACAATGGAAGTATCATATTTTTCAGAGAGGATATTATTTAAGGAATTTTGCAAAAGTCTGTCATCATCAACTATCAGAATTTTATATTGATACATATCCTGCTTTCTCCACGACAGAATTAACCGGAAATCTTAAAACAAAAGTAGCGCCTCTGTTTTCTTTACTGAGAACATCTATAAAAGCATTGTGTTGTTCCAGTATCTTACATGTTATTGACAGGCCCAGGCCGGTTCCTTCCGGTTTCGTCGTAAAAAATGGGTCAAATACTTTTGAAAGATTTTCCGGAGAAATTCCTGGACCGTTATCGGCGATATACACTAATAACTGTTTTTCATTTCCATTAGAGTTGTTTCCCATCGTACTCTTAACGTTAATGGTGCCTCCCTCATGCACAGCCTCCACAGCATTAAGCAGAAGGTTTACAAACACCTGCTGCATTTGCACCGGGTCGAAGACTATCTCCGGAAGATCTTTACCAAGTTTTGTCTCCAGATAAATATTTCTTTTTTTAATCTGTGCATCTATCAAAGCAATTGAATCCCGAACCACATCATTGATAACACCACGTTTTAATGATGGAATTCCAGGTTTTGTAAAATCAAGCATTCCTTTAACAAGTTTCTTTAATCTATCGATACCCTCAATAGTATCACTTACAATACTCCTTATTTTATCATCCATATCCAGTTTTTTAGATAACATCTGGACATTAAAATTTATACTGGCAAGAGGGTTTCTGACCTCATGCGCTATTCCGGCAGACAACTGCCCGAGAGATGAAAGCCTGTCCATCCGACTGATCAGTTCCTCAGTCTTCTTTATCTCCGTCAGATCCTGGATAGTAATAATTATACCGGCCACATTCTTGTCATGACTTTTTAAAAATGAAGAGCTTATCCCCAGGGTAACAACGCTTCCATTCTTCCCCATTCGTTCAGTCTCTCTATTCTCGATGGCTTTACGATTATTCAGAGCAGAGTCGATGATCTCGGATATATTTTTTTCAAATACATCAGACACCCTTTTACCAATAATCTCGTCTCGCTTTAAACAAAGGATTTCTTCAGCCTTTCTGTTTACCGAGCTGATGCTTCGACCACAATCCACCGTCACAACACCATTCGGTGAGCTTTCCAGTATATTTTCCGCAAAGTTTTTTTCGGTTATCACCTGCTCGTACAGCCGCACATTTTCAATCAAGGTTGCGGTATGACCGGCAAATATCATGAGTAATTCCAAGTCATCATTGTTAAAAGCGTCCTTTTCACAACTATCAACATTCAATACACCCAGCACCTTTTTTTCACTTAAGAGAGGAACGGCTAACTCTGATTTGACATTTTTTTTAACTTCTATGTATCGAGGGTCTTCACTCACATCTTTGGCCAGCAAAGAAATACCATTTTCAGCCACCCAACCAACAATTCCCTCGCCAATCTTCAGCCTGAATTTCTTTATATCTGTGTCCGAATAACCCCTCTGTGATACTATTCTTAAAAACTTACTGTCACTTTCAGCTAATAACAACATACATGATGATGCCTTTGTGATTCTCAAAGCGTTGGCGCTGATTACATGAAACAACTTTTTGAGACTCATAGCGGAACTTGTCTTTTTGTTAATTTCCTGTAGCGACAATAACTGCTCTATTTTTTGCTTGTTCTGCTCATGTAGCAGAGCATTTTCAATGATGATGCTTGCCTGGTTGGCAAAAGTTGAAAATAATTTTATTTCATTCCTGGTAAGAGCCAGTTTTTTACTCGTTATATCCCCTCCAATGAATCCGATGACATTTCTCTTTATTTTCAAGGGGGCTGCTATACCTGAAACCCGACTGTAAATTTTAGCCAGCTTTAAATCGATTTTGGTAAGTCGTTCATCAGTCTCATAATCTTTCAGGTATATTACTTTACCGGTTTTTACTGTCCTGGTTTCCACACAGTCATGCTTATCTACCCGGAAAGGGCTCCCCAGAGCTCTCTCTCTTTCTTCAGGGCTGAACCCCATAACATACTTGCATTCCAGCAAATTCGGATCTTTTTCATTAACCAGAGATATATCAACCCTGGTGAATCCAAACACGATTGCCGTCTCTTCCGTGATGGCAGTAAGCACCTTCTCAAGAGAAATAGGACGTGTAAGCAGACTGCTTATTCTATGAATCGAGGATAAAAGCTTATCTTTCGCTTTTACCTCAGCCTTATATTGGACTATTCTCTTTTGATATACCTTTTCTGTATCTTTTCGCATTATAGATTCTTTTTGTTACGCAGTCATTTCAGGTTCCGGCAGATAACCATCCGCTGTACCTCCGATGTCCCCTCGACAATCTGCAGGATTTTGCATCCTTTGTAATAGCGAGATACGGCATATTCATTCATAAAGCCATAGCCTCCATGAATCTGATAGGCATCACTGGCAACCTTTTCGCACATTTCCGATCCAAACAGCTTGGCGTATGACGCCTCCAGTGTATGAGGCATATTGTTATCTTTCAGCCATGCAGCCTTAAGATACATATTTCGCGCAAGTTCAATGTTCATGGCCATGTCAGCTAATTTAAAGGAAGTCCCCTGAAAGCTGTAGATCGGCTTTCCAAACTGAATCCTCTCTTTCGCATATTTCAATGAGACCTCTAAACAGGCCTGGGCCACCCCAACACTTATAGCTCCAATAAAAATACGGCCTGTTTGCAGAACGGTAAGGTGCTGGGCAAAACCCCCGCCTTCCCTACCCAGGAAATTACTTTTCGGAATGCGACAATCTTCAAAAATAAGCTCGTTCGTGGGGAAATGATGCCATGCCATTTTGTCGTATTTTTTGCCCAGCACGAAACCCGGAGTGCCCTTAGGCACAATAAAGGTATTGATAAGATCTTTTCCCTCTGTTCTGGTGCGGGCAGTGATAATCACGATAGATGCGTTATCGTAATCCATAAGGGAAATAAACTGCTTGGTGCCATTGATAACCCATTCATCTCCGTCGAGCACTGCCGTGGTTTTGGTGGCGCCGGCATCAGAACCCGCCCCCGGTTCCGTAAGCCCAAAAGCTCCCAGTTCTTTACCCTGAACTAGAGCGGGCAGCCATTTTTGTTTCTGCTCCTCAGTACCAAATACGTGCAATTCCTCGTTTACGATAGTAACAATATCCAATAAACCTCCCAAAGTCACATCTCCACGCGATATCTCCTCAACACCAACCATCATTCCAACCCAGTCACCGCCACTCCCGCCATATTCTTCCGGATAAGCTATGCCCATCATCCCGAGATCCGCCATCTGACCTATGATATCATAGGCGTATTCGCCTGTTCTGTCCAATTCTTCCATTTGTGGTGTTACAACATCATCTGCAAACTTTTTCGTCATTTCCTTGATCATTTTTTGTTCTTCGGTCAACTGAAAATCCACGTTTTTTCTCCTTGTTCAAAATTATATATGTATATTTATAGTCAGGCTGAAGGAAAAACCTTTAACCTTCGTTGCTCAGCATTTACAGCTCATTTCCCAGAATTGTCACACTGACAACGCTCATATGGGGAAATCCACCCAGATTGTGAGTAAGCCCTATCCTTGGGTTTTCCACCTGTCTTTCTCCGGCTTTTCCCTGAAGTTGTTTGTACTCCTCATAAATCATCCTGAGACCCGACGCGGCAATAGGATGGCCAAAACATTTTAACCCGCCATCGGTTTGACAGGGCACTTTTCCGTCGAGATCAAAGAAACCCGCCTCCACATCCTCTCTCGCCTTTCCCCGCGGAGATATCTGAAGATCTTCATACGTTACAAACTCAGTAATGGAAAAACAATCATGAACCTCCATCATACTTATCTCTTCACGGGGATTTGTTATCCCCGCTTCCTCATAAGCCTTGATTGCTCCATGAGTTGTCGTCTGCACATAGGTCCCATCCCAGCTTTTATAGCTCTCTTCCTCAGCAGATGTTATGGCAATCTGAAGAGCCTTCACGTAAATGGGGTCCTTCCTGAAATTTTTAGCCATATCGGCACGACATACTATAGCAGCAGCCGATCCATCACTGACACCACAACAATCAAAAAGACCCAGCGGCCAGGCTATCATCGGCGCTTTCATAATTTGCTCAACAGAAACCTCCCTGCGCAGATGAGCCTTTGGGCTGAGCGTTCCATTGTGATGACTCTTTGACGATACATGTGCCAGAGCCCTTTTACCTTCCTCCGGTGAAAGACCGTATTTGTTAAAATATTTCGTTGCCATCATGGCAAAACCACCCGGCGCCGTCATATTGGTAGATGTAATTCTGCTTTCCGTACCCATTAACGTCCCAAAGTCAGGCAATCCGCCATATCCCGTATCTTTCAGTTTTTCCACACCAAGAGCCAGAGCAATGTCGCAGGCTCCGGAGGCCACGGCATAGCAGGCGCCCCGAAACGCCTCGGTTCCCGATGCGCAGAAATTTTCTACTCTCGTTACGGGTATAAAGGGCAGCTTCAAGGCCTTCGTCAGCGGAAAACCGCCTTTGCCGACATTAACATGGTCAACGCAACTGCCAAACCAGGCAGCATCTATATCTTTCTTTTCTATACCTGCATCTTCCATTGCTTCTTTATATGCATCAACTATCAGATCGGATGAAGTCTTATCCCATAACTCGCCGAATTTTGTGCAACCCATTCCGATTACAGCAACTTCATTCTTTATCCCTTTTGCCATCTTATTTTTCCTCCTCTATAAAAAGATAGAATTCAACTCAGTCCTCATTGCTCATTACTCATTCCTTAACCGGCACAGCCTTCCAGAAATAACCGTAATGTCCTCTCTGTGGATCAGCATATTTCCTGCGGAAACTCATTGAGACAGACATCCCAACCTTCAGAGAATCCAGGTCGCAATCTGTAAAATCAAGAAAAATTCTTCCGCCTTCTTCAAAATCCACCGAACCATAGATCTGAGGCGGATCCCAGCAAAATGCCAGATTATCTCCGGTATAAGAATTCACAGTCCCCACCTTATCGGAAAAAAGGTAATCTTCCATTTTGTCAACAGCGCCACAATCAGGATTTACGCACACTCTCTGTCTCGGATACTGAGGCGTGCCGCATACTTTGCATCTTGAGCCAACAAGAGCCGAAACGGCCCTGCCCTGCTGCCAGAGAACGGTCATTGCGGTTGGGGGAATCTCTTCACCTCTGATCCCTACTTCCAATGGTACAATATTCCTGAAAACAAGATATTTTCCGTAAACGGATAGGTCTTCTTTCTCAGACAGGTGGCCCTTAATACCCTTTCTTCCTTCCTTTACTTTCTCCAATTCATCGGTTACCTCAAAATAGAATGCGTCGCTCCCATTGCCATAGCTGAGAACCATAATCTTGTCTCCCGCTTTTGCCTCTTCAAGCGCCGCCACAAACATCATCAAAGACAATGCCGCCCCAGTATCACCAACGTTTGCTATCATGTTGTCCTGAATCTGTTCAGGTTTTGCGCCCAGGATCTTAACCAGTTCCCTAAATGCTGCCGCAACAGGACACGCAATTATAATCTTTGCAAAATCCTTTATGTCTAAACCATACTTTTTGGCCAGCCCAAAAGCTGCTTCGGGAATGATCTTCCCATAACCTTCATCACGAATCCATCTTGCCTCCCAGTCATGGCCAAACTTCTCTTCCGTCAAACGGCGATAATCTATAAAATCACGCGAAACCGAAAAAGAGCCCTTAAACTCTGCTACAACTTTATCGTTACCAACTAACAGAGCGGCCGCGCCATCTCCAAATGTATATTCCTGGGAGCTGCCGGGCTTGCCCATCCTCGAATCACTGGCGCAGACCATTATGTTGCGACCGACTTCTGCCGCATCAAAAGCAGAAAGAAGGGCAGTGGTGCCGGATCTGAGGGAACCACCAAAATCAGCCGTCCGTATGTTGGAAGAACAATCGAGAGCGTCCGAAACAACCACCGCATTTTGCCTCTCGGCAAATGGAAGAGACACTGAGGCTAAATATAGTCCGTCAACCTCTTGCTTATCTTTGCCGTTGAGGCAATCAGTGGCCGCTGCTACTGCCATCGTAATAGTGTCTTCATCATAATTCGCAACGGCTTTCTCTCCCCTCGCCACGCTCGCGTTCGCCGCGTTGAACCATCCGAACTGATCAAAAATTACCTTGCGACTCATCCTGTACCGGGGGATATAAGCGCCATAAGATGTAATACCTACCATATTTCTTCCTCCTTGCTTTTATACTTCATTATTATGAGAACCCTGCCTTGCAAACGAACTGTTGTCAGGTATCAAACCTTTCGGGCGGGTCACTGAATTTTAATCCGCGAAGCTGAATAGCGGTCTTGCGGCATCACCATCGGAGTATTTATCTCCCGGGAAAACTTTGTGCCCTAATTTTACCTGCCTTCCGATTAATTCCATGCCGACCCTGGCCGGGTCTATATCGATCAAATTGCCCATTATCCATGGACCCTCCTTAAGTTCTACCAGCACAACGGCATAAGGAGTTTCATTCTCCCTGCCCTCAGGCGCAACATAAATAACAGTATAGGTTACAATCTTCCCTTTGCCGCTTAGCTCGGTGACTTCCAGATCCGTGCCGGCACACTCCTGACAGGTCATTTTCGGCGGGCATGTAATAGTTTGACAATTGTTACACTTTAACCCCAACAATTTATCTGTTTTGAGAGATTTGTTATATTCCCTAAAGGTCAATTTATATTCCATATTATTCTCCTTCCTGCATATGCAAACATATGTTATTGACTACTTAGTTTCCATCCAGAAATGGCCCTTTTCCGCAATCTCTGCGTCAATCTGCGGGATTGTTTGTGCGGTGTCCATTTTTTTGAGGAATTCATTTCTGGAGGGACACTACTTAATCAGCTTTTAA
>Ga0209121_10003252_pt1 | contig 15817 bp, 16 predicted proteins | sample Cruoilmetagenom3_FD_187292 | JGI IMG/M metagenome (GOLD analysis project Ga0209121, IMG submission 187292) | Oil polluted marine microbial communities from Coal Oil Point, Santa Barbara, California, USA - Sample 3 (SPAdes) (version 2) | ecosystem: Environmental > Aquatic > Marine > Oil seeps ...
TGACCGTGACCAGCTGGTGGAGGCTGTCAGGGAAGCTCTGTATGCCAGCAAGATTCTATCCTATGCACAGGGGTTCCGGCTGTTGCAGCTGGCTTCCGAGGAATATGGCTATGAGTTTGACCTGAAAACCGTCGCCGCGATCTGGCGGGCGGGCTGCATCATTAGGGCGGATCTGCTGGATGATATCATGGGGGCCTTTGAGCGGGACCCGGCCCTGACCAACCTGCTGCTGGATGACCATTTCCGCGAACTGGTGGTGATGCGCCAGGGCGCAATGCGGCATGTGATCTCGACCGCTGTCAGTCTGGGTATCCCGGTTTACGCGTTGAGCGCAGCGCTGGCCTATTTTGACGCCTTCCGATCAGCAAGGCTGCCCGCCAACCTGACCCAGGCGCAGCGTGATTACTTCGGTGCACATACTTATCGCCGGGTGGACATGGGAGGTGTGTTCCACACGGAGTGGTAGGATTAATTTTCACCGAAGGACGGATATTAAAAAACCGAGGATCATTACGAACCTCGGTTTTCGATTGTAAAAGGGCTTATCTATAGGAAGAAATCGACTGCCTTGTCCTCACTGTAATCCAGAGCGGAACGTATGATCTCAGCGTAAGTGGGGTGGGCGTGGATGATCTTGCTGACCTCGGTGATATCCGTACCGAGGGCGATCATGTTCGCCAGTTCTTGCCCGATTTCGGAGACCATGAAGCCGATTGCCTGAGCAGCGATCAATTTATTCCCCCGCAGCCAGAGCTTGATGAAGCCATCGGTATGTTCTTCGATATTGGCTCGCAGGTTGACATTGAAAGGCACCTTAACGACCTTCACATCACTCAGGTCGGTTGGGACTGTGCCGATCATGAAGATCTCAGGGAGGCTGTAGACAATGGCGGGCACCACGCTGTAATCCATGAGGCGGGGACTGCCGCTTCCGCGCATGATGTTCTCGGCGCAGATGATGCCCTGCTGGATGCCGCAGTGGGCCAGGATGGACTTGCCGGTGGCGTCACCAACAGCCCAGACACCGGGTACGGAGGTGGTGAGGGTGTCATCAACTTCGATTCCTTTGCGAGTGTAACTCAGCCCGAGGCGGTCATAGAGGCTCTCCTGAAGAACTGCAGATCGTCCGATGGCGATCAGGTTCATTTGGGAGCGAATCTCCACTTCTTCACCAGTGTCCTGATTGGTGGCTTTCAAAACGCCATCCGCCAGGCCGGTTACCTTGTTGTTGGTCAGGATGCGGACGCCGCGGCTTTCCATGATGCGGGTGATCTCTGAGGAGATGTCCTCATCCATCATTGCCAGGACACGGGGCAGGAGTTCAACGACTGTGACCTGACTGCCAAGGTTGGAGAAGATGGTCGCAAATTCCATCCCGATCACGCCCCCGCCGACAATGGTCAGAGTCTCCGGCAGTTCGTTAATAGTGATCAGGGCATGGCTGCTCACGATGGTGGGGTCATTCTCATCAATGAACCCGGGGATCAGAGGTTTAGACCCGGTAGCCAGGACGATATTGGCAGTTTCCAGTGTCTCCTCAGCACCTGAGAAGTTCATTTCAAAGGTCTCATCGTTCAGCTTGCCGAAACGGACCTTGACCTCGGTCGGCGAAAGGACTTCTGCTTCACCCTGATAGATATCCACTTTATGATGTTTCAGGAGCTCGGTGATCGATTCCCGCGTGTTCAGGACAACTTTGTTGCGCCGTTCTGCCACCTGGGGAAAATTGATCTCAAAGTGGTCCACATGTACACCATATCTGCCGCTGGTCTCTACTTCCCGGGCGACCTTGGCCGATTCGATCATGGCCTTGCTGGGGGTGCAGCCCCAATTGGTGCAGATCCCACCGATGAAATCCCGTTCAACGACGGCAACTTTTCCACCCAATTCCGCAATTCTTACAGCGCAGGTCTGGCCTGCAGGCCCTGCGCCAATGATTACAGCATCATAATTCTTCATTTTCCTTATCCTTTAAGTTTGTGTTTTCTTTCACAATATAGGACAATTATACTCCAATTGGTATGAATAAATCAAGTCAATAGCATAATTGACGTTTACTGCAAATATACCACTTGGAATTAACATACATTTCACATTGCGTTAATTGATGGTTGCAGCACCGTTAAATACGATCTGATATGATGAGAACAGTCGGACAATATCTTAGTTCATTCTCATAAAGGAGAAAAAATGCGTCGTAAATTGTTCGTTCTTACTGTCCTCATTGTGGCCAGCGCCATGGCATTCTCTGCCTGTGTGCCGGATCTCAGTGTGGAAACAGAACAACCCACTGCCACTGAGGCGGCAGGTGACTCTGGCAGCTCTTTCGGACAGTTGCAGCTTGCTGGCTCCACCACCGTTCAGCCACTGGCTGAAGTTTTGGCCGAAGCTTTCATGGCCGAGAATACCGAAGTTACGATTGAGGTTCAGGGCGGTGGTTCAAGTGTTGGTGTGACCTCCGCTGGCGAAGGTACAGTCGATATTGGCGATGCCTCCCGTAATGTCAAAGATTCAGAATTTGAAACCTTCCCGGAGCTTCAGGTTTACACGATTGCCTATGACGGCATCGCAATTGTGACAAACCCCGACCTGGATCTCCCCTCCCTGTCCATTGAACAGGTCCAGAAGATCTTCTCTGGTGAGATCACCAACTACTCTGAAGTAGGCGGCCCCGATGCCGAGATTATCGTTGTGTCCCGTGAAGAAGGTTCCGGTACCCGGGCAGCTTTTGAAGAGCTGGTCATGGAAGCCAATGACAGCGAAGCGGTGATTACTGAGAACGCTATCCTCCAGCAGTCCAATGGCCAGATTCGCACCACCGTTTCGACGACCCCTGACACCATCGGTTACCTTTCCTTTGGTTTCCTCGATGAGAGTATCAACACAGTTGAAATCAATGATGTGGAACCCTCCGTTGCGAATGTCAAGAATAGTTCTTACCCCATCTTCCGCCCGTTGAACATGCTCACCAACGGCGAACCCAGCGCATTAGCCCAGGCTTTCCTGGATTTCATTTTGAGTGAAATGGGTCAGGAAATTGTGGCTGATGAATATATTACAGTCGAATAACTTCTAAGATGGGATTTCCGGAGAGGCTGAAAAGTCTCTCCGGAATCCTTAAATTTAGAAGAAATGAAAGAAGTGCCAGTATAATTGGGTGGCTCCTTCAGCAATCAGGAAAAAGAGATGGCGAATCAATCGTTCAAGATCATTCGAAAGCCCTTTTTTGTTCGTTTTTTTACTAAGACCTTAGCAATTATCCTTGGTGCAGCAGCCCTTGGTGGGCTTGCATTTGCGGTTTATTTATTTGTAAATCCCGGCTTTATCACAGTTGACTTAGATAGCCTTCTCAAGCTGACCCATATTCATTACGCTGTCGGCGCAATCCTTGTCGCCGGTCTGGTTGGCCTTGTGGCTAGGGGTATTTGGCGCTATAAGAACTGGGCCAGGACGTTTATTCTTGCCGGTTTGATTATTTTTATCATTTATTACTTTGTGATTGTCATTTTTGCGATTTCTTCCAGTATCTTTGCAGGTGAGGCAGTGGTGCCGATAGGTAGTATTTTAAAGGTGATTGGCGTGGGCCTGCTCTGGTTCCTGGAATTTACCATTGCTCCCGCCGCGTTGATCTTTGGCCTGATGAAGACCGGCCAATACTTTGAGGAAAATCCTAAACAGCGTGATTTCATAGACCGAGCTGTACGATACATCCTTCTGGCGACTGCACTGAGCTGTATCATTATTGTTTTTCTGATCTTCCTGTTTACCATGACCGAGGCCTGGGATTCAGTTGAAGAGATCGGCATTGGGACCATGCTCATCGGCACGATCTGGCGACCAGGCTCGATTATCGGCACCGCAGATGCCCAATTTGGCCTCCTGCCAATGATTGTTGGTTCGGTCCTCAGCACCTTCGGTGCCGTGTTGATTGGCGTACCCCTGTCAATTGGTACAGCCATCCTGCTCGCCGAGGTAGCTCCCAAGGCGGTTCGGGAGACTATTCGGCCGGCGATTGAATTGCTTGCCGGGATCCCCTCGGTGGTTTACGGCTTGTTTGGCATGGTCGTCCTGGCACCATTAATCCGCAATATTGATGTGCCCCGCAATACCGGGTTTGGTTTGTTGAACGCCTCCATTATCCTGGCGGTGATGATCATCCCGACGGTGACCAATATTGCAGAGGATGCCATCCGCGCGGTGCCACGTGAGTATAAAGAAGGGTCGCTGGCTTTGGGTGGAACACACTGGCAGACCATTGTTAAAGTGATCCTGCCCGCTGCGCGTTCTGGTATTATTGCAGCTGTCATTCTCGGCATTGGACGCGCCCTGGGTGAGACGATGGCCATGATTATGGTCATCGGGAATTCGATTGCCATGCCGACACCGTTGAGTGATAACCCCCTGACCTTATTTCTCAACACGGCCCGGACACTAACCGGAAATATCGCGGTTGAAATCAACTATGCCGCAGGCGCTCACCGATCGGCTTTGTTTTTCACCGGTGTGCTGCTGTTCATCATGATTATGCTGGTCAACAGCACAGCCCGTTTCATGCTGCGTTCCAGACAGGAGTCCTGACATGACCACTGAAGTTGAATCGATTGTCAGTATAGCGAAGAATAAAAGGAATCTTAAACGGCAAAATTTATTTCAGACCTTCGGGTACGCTCTGGTCTGGCTTTGCGGTATTCTGGCAGTTGCCGCGGTGTTTTGGATCATTGGTTATGTCCTCTCGCAGGGGCTTCCAATCATCAATCTGGAATTTCTGACAACTAGGCCGGCAGGTGGGGTTTCCGGGGAAGGCGGCATGTCCACAACAATCGTGACGACGCTCTACCTGGTGGTGCTGACCATTGTCATTGCAACGCCGCTGGGTGTTGGTGCTGCGGTTTATCTGGTGGAATATGCGGGGGATGCTTCCCGTGAGAGTAAATTTGTAGCCCTGCTGGTTAAGGCCGCTCGGATGGGCGTTGAAATTCTGGCCGGCGTACCATCGATCATCTTCGGTCTTTTCGGCTTCGCAATGTTTGTTAGCTACATGAAGTTAGGTTTTTCCCTGTTATCAGCTTCACTTTCCGGCGCAGCCCTGGTTTTACCAACCATTATCCGCACCAGTGAGGAAGCCCTGCTGACCGTGCCGCGATCCTATCGTGAAGGCAGTCTTTCCCTTGGCGCAACAAAGTGGTATACGATCTTCAACGTTGTGCTGCCCACCGCTATGCCCGGCATCGTGACCGGGATTGTGCTCAGCGTGGGTCGCATTATTGCTGAAACAGCGGTATTCTGGGTGACCCTGGGCGGGAGCTATAACCTGCCCAAGTCGATTATGAATTCAGGCCGGTCTATGGCGCTGCATGTATATATGCTGGCTTCAGAAACCCGTGCTTTTGATAAAGCGATGGCGACAGCCTCTATACTGATCATCACCATCATAGTACTCAACCTGACCATCAACATTGTCTCCCGCCGCCTGACCGCTCGGGTAACCGGTAAGAAGTGATAAATGACAGAGACCAATCATTCAAATAAATTCACCGTTGAGAACCTGGAATTCTTTTATGGCGATTTCAGGGCAATAAAGAACGTAACGCTTGCGATACGTGAAAACGCGATCACTTCGATCATCGGGCCTTCCGGCTGCGGAAAATCGACCTTTTTACGGGTCTTCAACCGGATGAATGACCTGATCCCGAATGTGTCCATCAAAGGTGAGATTCGTAAAGAGGGGCAGCCCCTGCGATCGATTGATATTGTTGACCTGCGGAAATCCATCGGGATGATCTTCCAGAGGCCGAACCCCTTCCCGAAGTCCATTTTTGATAACATCGCCTTTGGCCCGCGGGCGCATGGGCTGAAATCCATGCAGCAACTGGAGGAGATAGTGGAACGCAGCCTCCGTCAGGCTGTGCTCTGGGATGAGGTCAAAGATACGCTCAATAAGTCCGCACTGGCACTTTCTGGCGGTCAGCAGCAGCGGCTCTGCATCGCTCGGGCACTGGCGGTGCATCCGGATGTGCTGTTAATGGATGAGCCTGCCTCTGCGCTGGACCCGATTGCCACCCTACGGATTGAGGATCTGATCCAGGAATTGAAACAGGATCTGACCATTATTATTGTTACCCATAATATGCAGCAGGCTGCCCGTGCTTCGGATTACACCGCATTTTTCAACATGGACGAAGACCGGGCGGGGTATCTGGTGGAATATGGGGAGACAGCGAAGGTTTTTACATACCCGGAAAAGAAATTAACCGAAGATTACATCTCCGGCCGTTTCGGATAGTTGAAATGTGTTCAGTTATGAGTAGAGGCTGTGCTCAAGGATTGGGGTGATAAGGCCATCTCTTTCCCGACTGATGACGACATCAGCCTGCTCCCGAACATGGGGCTGGGCAGTATCCGGAACGAAGAAGAGTTTCGCTCTGTCTTTCATCGTCAGGTCATTTTCTCCATCACCAACAATATAAACTGGTACATCCCCTAAAGCCATCTCATCCAGCAGGACCTTGAGAGTTTTTCCTTTTGTGATCCCTGGTGCACCAAATTCCAAAATATTGGGTAGGGAGGTGGCGATTTCCGCGGGCCAGTTCCAGGTCATTTCTCTGATGGGGATGATATTTTCCGCTTGTTCCTCAATCACCATAACCTTGTTAATCTGGTTCGGGATCTTCTCAGGCGCGCATTCTTGGGCATGTAAATAATGGATTTTGGATAAATGGCGGCCGATTGGGGTTGGATTCACCAAGTACACATCGTTTGGTTGGTAAAAGAAAAACGCTGTGGAAGAGAAGGTCTCTGATAACCCAAGCAAATTCTGTAATAGGGCGCTTTCCAGATATTGCACCATGAGGGTCACTTCACTCGGAAGCAGAGCCACCGCGCCATTCAGGAAGACACCGGGCAGCGGAAAAGGCTCTTGGGTCAGAATGCCATTCTGATTGAGAACCCCTCTGGCTGAGGGCAGGCTGCGTCCGGTGGTGAGGATAGGCAGGATGTCTTCTGAAAAATCGTTCAGGTGCTGAATATCCTGAGGATGAGCTTGTTCATGTAGGTCGATTAAGGTGCCGTCCAGATCCATACACAGAATGGCTCGGAGGTTGGAAAATTCTAAGCCCAATACATCTCTCCCGGCTCTTCCGTGATGACGGCTTCCTTGAGAATCGCCAGGGCTTTGGCGAGGCCCTCTTCGGTGGACATCATGGCGTCCTCATGTTCAATGGAGATGACATGGTCATAACCCACCAGGCGTAAGGCGCTGACAAAATCCTTCCAGAATTTCAAGTCATGCCCATACCCAATAGTTCGGAATGTCCAGGACCTCTCGGGGATCTGGTCATAGGGTTTATTGTCATTGCAGCCATTGACCGCGACATTATAGCCGTCCACATAACAGTCCTTACCGTGGACGTGATGCACGGCGTCGCCCAGTTTGCGGATGGCCGCAATGGGGTCCACGCCGTTCCAGAAGAGGTGGCTCGGGTCAAAATTCGCGCCCATCGCCGGGCCGGTTTCCGCTCGCATCCGCAGCATGGATTCCACATTATAGATCAGCATACCGGGGTGGATTTCGATCCCAATCTTAATCCCGTGGTCGCGGGTGAAGGCTTCAGCATCCCGCCAATAGGGGATCGCAACATCATCCCACTGATACTTGAGGATTTCCAGAAAATGCGGCGGCCAGGGGCAGGTAACCCAGTTGGGAGCCTGGTCGCCCTCCCGCCCGGCGGGGAGGCCTGAAAAGGTGTTGACCACCGGGATTTCCATCATTTCCGCCAGGCGGACGGTCTTTTGGAAAATGTCATCCGCATGTTTCGCCACCTGAGGGTCTGGGTGGAGGGGATTACCGTGGCAGCTGAGTGCGCTGATGATCATATTTCGATCGGCAAGCTCCCGTTGGTAAGCGGCCCTTTTACCTTCATCGATCAGCATCTCGTCAAGGTTAATGTGGGGGGCGGGGGCAAATGCCCCGGTGCCGAGTTCCACGGCAGTAATTCCCATGGTATGAACTTTGTCGAGGACTTCAGTGAAGGATAACTCCTGAAAAAGTGCAGTAAGGACGCCAATACGCATATCAGACTCCTTTAGGATTGAGTGTGAGAAAAGAAATTAGTGGGTTGGCCCTGGGTGGATGTTTGCAGACTGAAGACGTTGCCGGCCAAAGGTTGCGCCTGGCGCTCTTGGGGGGAGAGGCCTGTCCAGGCTGTCGTGATGAATAACTGGTCGAGATTGGGACCGCCGAAGCAGCAGGAAGTGACTAGCTGAGTGGGTAATTCGATAAGTTGGAGGATTTCTCCAGTGGGTGAATAACGCACCACCTGCCAGCCATTCCATTGAGCCGACCAGATACAGCCCTCAGCATCCACACAAAGACCATCCGGAACGATCCCGTGGCCATCCTGGGGGAGCTGGATGAAAGGTCGCTGGTTGCGGATCTCGCCGGTGGAGAGGTCATAATCGAAGGCGTAAATCGTGTAACGCAGCGAATCGGTATAGTACATTGTTTTGCGGTCCGGACTCCAGCCGAGGCCATTGGAGATGCCGATCGCCTTGAGCAGGGTGTGACGGGAGTTATTAGGGTCAAGGCGGTAGAGGGCAGCCTGGGCATGGACGGGGTCCAGCGTGCCGGCCCAAAAACGGCCGGCCGGATCGACCTTGCCATCATTCATACGCAGGTTCGGCTGGTTCGGGAAAGGATGCCAGAGGTTCCTGAGGGTGCCGGGCTTCCCGTCGCTCGTGGCAAAGCCTTCACCTGTGGCGAGGATCAGTCCGCCATCCTTGATAAAACCAAAAGCGCCGATAGGGGTGGCAAACTTATCTTTCGTGTAGTCAGTTAATTCGGGATTGGATTGATAAAGGTTGTTGTTTTCGATATCGACCCAATAGAGCCGCTCCTCAATGGGGTGCCACAACGGGCCTTCACCGAGCTGGCAGCGAGAATCGAATAGAGAGTCAGCTTTCAAGGTTTGCATCCGAGCTAATCCTGCCGCATGATCACGCAGATGAAGCCCAGGGATTCATTGCCGATATTGGTCAGCTGGTGAATGTCCATCCCGGAGATAAAAATGGAATCGAGGGGCTCCAGCTCATAAAAGTCATCATTGATTTGCACCCGCGCCTTGCCATTCAGGATGACGATCCCGTGTTCGTGGGGGTGCTGGTCATAAAAGGATTTCTCGCCCACGGGGATGTTGAAATAGCGGATGATGAAATTTGGTGCACCATCTTCCGGCCCAACGAGAACATGTTTCATCACGTTATGGACTTCCTTGGTGTTGATCAGAAAGGGATCGATCCCGTCCCAGGCGTATTGATCCTGGTTTTTATTGCCGGTAAATCGATGGATAACGCTCATTATGTCTCCTTGTCATGATAGAGTGGCCGGTTAAATTATAACCTTTCTGAAATCAAATTTTGATATAAGGTTAATTTGAACTATAATTTTTCAAACGTTTATCTGGATGAAATGAAAGGACCCCTTACCATGTCCATGATCCATACCGATCTCCCATTAATTGACCTGCACAGGCATCTGGATGGCAACATCCGTCTGGAGACCATCCTTGACCTTGCCCTACAGCATGAATTAAGCCTGCCGGCCTATACCCTTGAAGAACTGCGTCCGCATATCCAGGTGAGTGAGCCTGAGACGGATATTATGGCCTATTTCACCAAATTCAATTGGATGATCTCTGTTGTGGCGGATTATGAGGCCTGCCGCCGGGTAGCCTATGAAAATGTGCTGGATGCTGCTGCGGAAGGACTGGATTACATTGAACTGCGATTTAGTCCCTGGTTCATGGCTGAGCCGCACAAACTGGATCCCGCCGGCGTGGTCGAGGCTGTGGTGGAAGGCGTGCGGCAGGGGAATGCTGAAACGCCAAACACCAAGGCATCGCTGCTTGGCATCATCAGCCGGACTTATGGGCCCAAAACTGGGATGAAGGAACTGGAAGCGTTACTGACTCACAAAGACGATATTGTGGGGCTGGACCTGGCGGGTGATGAGGTGCGTTTCCACGCAGAGTTGTTTGGGGAACATTTTAGGATTGCTCGAGAGGCAGGGTGGGGGATTACTGTCCATGCAGGGGAATCCGCCGGGCCGGACTCCGTCCGGCATGCAATTGAGGACCTCGGTGCGCAGCGGATCGGTCACGCGTTGACCATCAATGAGGATCCCGCGCTGGTTGAGATGATGCTGGAAAAGCGGATTGGGATTGAAGCCAACCTGACCAGCAATGTGCATACCAACAGCGTGCCTTCCTATGCGGCGCATCCTCTTAAAGGGTGGCTGGAGATGGGCCTGCTGGCAACGATCAACACCGATGATCCCGGGATCAGTCCTATGACGCTGCGGGATGAATTTGAGATTGCCGCGCCAAAGGCTGGCCTGACCGAAGCGGATACCCGCAAAGCCCAGCAGAATGCGGTTGAATTAACGTTTGTTAAGCGATGATGGATGAATAATCAAGATAGTAAGAAGATAAAGTTTGCTGAATGGAACCTTTGGTTTCAGGACACCCTTGACCATGGAAGCCCACGGCGAATCGAACGATCGGGGCAGGATCTGGTCATAGGGTTGGTGGAACTCTGGGCGCGATACTTATATGAGACTGTTCAGCCTATAGGTACGACGAATCGATAAAAATTCAACCCCTGTTTCCTTTTGGATTTGGGTTAAGCACCACAAGCTTTGAAATGATTGACTTACGGGTTGAGAATTCCCAAGAAGCTGAAGGTAATGTATCCGTCAAAATTAAAAATGAGAAATACCGGTGACTGCTCTGGGAAAGAAGTTGTTCAGCATAGGATTACCCAACTTGAGCGTCATCTCGAAACCGATGAAGTATTTGTACTTCTCGAGGGTGGGGCTGTTTTATTTCTGGGTCAGTGCAATGATCCAATCGTTGATATTTCATGCCAACAGATGAAATCTGGTAAATTGTATATTGTCAAGAAAAATGGCTGGCATTCCTGTGTGTAAAGTCGAGATGCAAAAATTCTTCTTGTTGAAAATCAGGATACCTGTAGTGAAAACACCGACTATATAAAATTAGGTGAAAAAGAAAAAATTCATTGTTGATAAAACAAAAGATTTTATCAGGGACTGGTGGCATTCACTGAAAAAGGCGTAATTATGAAGAAATCTTGAACAAGATATAATTGTTCCTGCAAGAGAGTGCCGAAATCAAAGGAAGTGTAGATTATATCAATAATCAGGATATTGAGGGTCTGGTTTCCATGATGACTGAGGGATTGACAATGATCGCATATGAAGCTAAACACGAAACAGGGCGTGAACTTTTAAAGAAAGGATTTCAGGACTACTTCACAGATTTTCCTGAGTTCAAAATCCAAGTTTCAAAAGTGACGCGCTCAGGAGATGCAATAGCAATTATTGACAAAACGACCGGTTCTCACATAGCATTCGAAATTGAGGCCAAAGAGACCGTGATCTGGATTGCGAGGGTAGAAGATAACCTGGTGTCTGAATGGCGTATCTTCTCGGATTTTAATCATTTGGGTGAATAGTGGAACTCTTTCCTGAACTTGAAATCGGCTGGAAGAACGGTTGGCTTCTGATAGTCTTGCTTTATGCAACCTATAGTATATTGTTAAAGGTATTCCCAAAGGATGTGGTGGCAAGACTATATGATAAGTCAGGGCGAAGCAAAAGGCATAAAATCCATATTCTTATGGGGGGCTTATCATCGTTTGCTTGACCTGACCCCATAAGTTGTACCAACCTTTATGATAGTCCAACCGACTGAAATTGGGTAGGTTGGGCTAAGATAGCCACAGGAACTGGGGGTTGATAACCCAATGAACTATGTGGTCAGGTCATCACCGTATTGTAGTACGATTGCACCAGAGATGGTAATGATTCCCCAAATCCAAAGAAAAAACCCTAGATATTAGAGTATAGGGAGAAATGAGGGCTGGATAAATAGCGTTCCCGGCGCGACTCGAACGCGCAACCAACTGGTTCGAAGTCAGAGAAACATTTGTTCTATATCTATATATAGGGGTAATATGTCCATTATGTTCCATATATAGGGGTAAAAATGTGCATTTTGTGCATTAATTCCATACTGTTTTTTGTGGTAGCTGTAGCGTAGCTGTAAATAAAGGTGGTTTACCAAAAAAAGAACTAAATATATTGAGGTTTTAGACCTTTTTTCTCCACAGTGTGTAGAAACCTCTCTACTGGTATAGAAACCGCACCTATTCATTTCTGGTTTGATTAGGCTATTGGATTACCCCTTTATCTACACCTCTACACCTCTACATAAAAAGAGTGGGTGGGACTTATAGAAGAGGCCAAACGGTTTAAGGAATCAAAGGAGCTACATAGCGGTTCTTGTTGTCTAAGTTGCACTTACATAAAAATTTACGGATTTGTAATCATACAGGTTGGCACTAATTTTGAATTATTATTGGAGGGTAGCCACCAGGTTTAAGCATTACAATAATGATGTTGGGCATTGGAGAATAAGTTGTTCTGCTTTTGAGGAGGAATTATGAAAAGCTTAATGCGATGTTTATTTTGTGGGCTTTTACAAGATGAACCAAAAGGTGTCAAAGTTTGTCAAAGGTGTGGGGGAGAATTAGCATTTGAAGAGCCATCTTCTCATTATAAGCAGGGGTCTTATCTGAGCGCACAAATGGAACTTGATCAGATCAATGCACCTGCTGGACAAACTGTCGACCGTCATCTGCTGGTTTCTATAAGAACGCCAGAAAAAGTACCCGAAGAATACCTGGCGAAAACCGATACCGGACGACCACTCTTAAGTTTTAATGTTATTTTAGATGTTTCAGGGTCCATGCATGGTAACAAAATTGAAAACACAAAGCAAGCCTTACGTATGGCGGCACGACTTTTACGAGAAGGCGACAGTATCGCAATGACTGTTTTCTCGCAGGAAGCCCAAATAATCCTGAATCCAGCACCCTTCAATAAAAAAAGCAGGAATGTGTTTGAAAGTATTGTTGATGAGCTTCGTCCGGGAGGTGGGACTGCGCTTTACAACGGTTTGGATTTGGGATTACAGCAAGCCCAGCAAATGAGGTCGAAAAACAACCTTTCCCTACTTCTAAGTGATGGACAGGCGAATATCGGCCAGACTGACCTGGAGATAATTGGCTTTTTGGCTAAGAAAGCTGCTGAAGACAATTTGATCGTCTCAACGCTGGGTGTGGGCATGGATTATAACGAAGCTTTGATGACAGAAATTGCTACCCAGGGAAAGGGTCGTTTCTACCACGTCCAATCACCAGATGATATTGTTACCTTTATGGTGGGAGAGTTAGGAGAAGCCGCTAACCTGGCCGCACGTGATGTAAAAATCCACATCCAGCTGCCTAATGGTGCAGAACTGATTCCCCTGTCTGCTGCCCATCATTGTGAGATCGCGAATGGCGAAGCGATTGTTTCTGTTGGGGATATCCCGGTTGATCTGGAAGTTGAAATTCCTCTCCGCTTGACGCTTTTTTCTGGTAAAGAAAATGATCGTTTATCAATTGAAGGCGAGATTACACACCTAACACCCTCTGATTCGAAATTGAACAAAGCTCTAAATCGGGTAACAGTACGCTTCATAAAACGAGAACAATTCAGAGTGGAGCTGGGTGTTGTGAACCCTGTTGCTGCAAGAATAGCCAAACAAATGCATGCCAAACAGGTTTTGAATTTCTCACGGGCTTATTCACGCGGAGATAAAAAAGAAATAAAATGCGTTGAAGCCGAGGACGTAAGATTCAGTGAGTATCTTGGATTACTTGATGAGGATTTACAGAAACAATATAAACGCGAATTTGACGAGGATCTTCATTCTATCCGCAGCTTTTCCCCGAACTCAAAAAACACAGTCTATAATGCCTACCAAACACAGCGATCTATGCGAAATCTAAAAGACAAGAAATAATTGGTTTGGTCATATGTGTATTGAAATAAGTCAATTGGATTCTTAATTAATTCAACGCAATTGGATTATTGTTTGGCTAATTGTTCTCATAAATGGAAGTATTACCTGCGTAAATCACTTTTCAGGGTTTGATTTTTATTTCATAGGAAATAATAATGGGTTAGTTGGATATTTGGCAATAGGTATAGCTGTAGATGGGAAAAGCGGTGGAAAGTTAGCGAGATAGTCCTTTGGCCAATGAGGCCATAATAAGAGCCAATTAAATTATTGGCTGAGTGAATTGCCAAAGTAATTAAGGTGAAGATATTATTCCATTTTTTTGTATACGTACGGAATGAAGATAGCTAATGGCTGAACATAATTGGTCAATACAGATAAATGATGCAGTCAAGAAATCTCAAGTTCTTCTACAGAAATTTGAAGAAGAATTAAACCTTAACTATCTTGAAAACGCAATAAATTTACTTGCTAAACTAGCTAATCAGCTTCCTATTGAAGAACCTAATAAGGAAATGTTAATTGCCGAAATAAATTTAATTACGAGAAAGTATTCGAATATTGATAAGTGGTTAGCTGGTTCTAAATGTAATTATCAAGTAGATATCCGATATCAATGACCTGACCCCCAAAAACTGATCCAGATACTGTGATAGTATTTGGAGAAATCGGAGGTTAGAAATGGCAAGAAGACGAGTTTATACCTCGGAACAAATCATCACCAAACTGAGAGAGGCTGAGATCTACATAGGTCAAGGTAAGACAGTGAAAGAAACCAGTAAGCAGCTGGGGATTAGCGAGCAGACCTATTATCGCTGGCGAAGGGAATATGGGGGCATGGATATACCGCAAGCCAAGAAGCTCAGAGAGATAGAAAAAGAGAATACCAGGTTGAAAAAGCTGGTGGCGGATCTCTCTTTGGATAATGCCATTCTGAAAGTGGTGCTGGGAAAAAAGTGATTGCGCCTTTCAGTAAGCGGCAAGCTGTCAGGCAAGCAATGGGGGATGAAAGCCCAGGGAATGATTATTATCCAACCTACACAATTTTGGCGATTGGACTATCATAAGAACCGGAACATATTTTGGGTCAGGGAAAAGTTAAGTGAAACAAATTATTTGTCTGTTAGAGGAGGAAGGAAGCGATGAATAGGAAACATAACCAGCCAAATTCTGATCATCTCGCACAGATCAGTGAACCTGCTATCCTTTTGCGTATAAATCAGAAATACCGAGAGGGACTGTCTCAAGATGAGCTGTATCAGATCACTCGTGGCGAATGGGTTATTGGCAAGCGTCGGGTAAATGCCAGATATGCCTTTGCCGTTTATAAAGGGATCGTCGTTGAGGTTTACAGGATCGAGCGATGGATGCCTTTTACAGGGAAAACCCCCAGCACCTATCAGCGTTGGTGCTTTGATGGCAGCATAGCTGAAAATTTAGAGCACTATAAGGGCTGCAACCTAAAACACTATTTTAAGCATGGTGCGTCGAATCCAGTTATGTATTTAAACTGCGATTAGTAAATTATCCACATGACAAAAAGGTCATGCTTGTGATATTACAAACCTGACCGTGCAGTTCAGTATATAGGCAAATTATACATTGGTAAAAGAATTGATTTGATATAGCCTATTCACAAACCTGCATTCATGGAGGGGGAGGAAGAATTGCTCCGATTTTAAATAATATTGGTTTATTCTTCCAGTAGCTTGGCGATGATTTGCTCTGCTGTGAATTTTCATCTTGGTGTTCTTCCTAACCCTCGTTTTATCTTGACGTACTATCCTAATATCTGGGTCGATTTATTGACGCCGATGACTTCGGCTATCTCTGTTTGGTTATATCCTATTTTCAAAAACTCATAAATAAGGTATCTTTGTTCATAGGTAAGCTGC
>Ga0209121_10003254_pt1 | contig 15809 bp, 11 predicted proteins | sample Cruoilmetagenom3_FD_187292 | JGI IMG/M metagenome (GOLD analysis project Ga0209121, IMG submission 187292) | Oil polluted marine microbial communities from Coal Oil Point, Santa Barbara, California, USA - Sample 3 (SPAdes) (version 2) | ecosystem: Environmental > Aquatic > Marine > Oil seeps ...
GTGTCCGTAAGCAGCAGTTTCGCTATACATTGGATTACGTAATTTCAATCGCTCTTCAATAGCTGCAGGTCGCATGTCAAAAATTTCAGAAACTTTTTGAGCAATTTCACCATCTGTCATATTAAAAGGACAAGTTCCGTAGGTATCAATAAAAATTCCCATTGGTTCTACTACTCCAATAGCATAACTTACTTGTACTAAAACTTCATCAGCAACACCTGCTGCAACTAAGTTTTTAGCAATATGTCTGGTAGCATAGGCAGCACTTCTGTCTACCTTACTTGGGTCTTTTCCAGAAAAAGCACCTCCACCATGAGCTCCTTTTCCTCCATAGGTGTCTACAATAATTTTTCTTCCTGTAAGTCCTGTGTCTCCATGAGGTCCACCAATAACAAATTTTCCTGTTGGGTTAATGTGGTATTTAATGTTTTCATTAAAAAGCGCTTGTAAATTCTCTGGTAATTTTGCAATTACTCTAGGAATCAATATCTCTACAATATCTTTTCTAATTTTTTCAAGCATGGCTTCTTCTGTATCAAAATCATCATGCTGTGTAGAAATTACAATAGAGTCAATACGTTGTGGTACATTATCATCACTATACTCAATAGTTACTTGACTTTTTGAGTCTGGACGTAAATAGCTAATGTCTTTGCTTTCTCTACGTAAAGCGGCAAGCTCTATTAAAATTTTATGCGAAAGATCTAATGCTAAAGGCATATAGTTTTCGGTTTCGCGTGTAGCATAACCAAACATCATTCCTTGGTCTCCAGCTCCTTGCTCTTCTTTAGTAGCTCTGTCAACCCCTTGATTAATATCTGGAGATTGTTCATGTATAGCAGAAAAAACACCACATGAATTTCCGTCAAACATATATTCGCTTTTTGTGTAACCAATTTTATTAATGGTGTCACGAGCAATTTTTTGTACGTCTAAATAGGTGTTCGATTTTACTTCTCCTGCAAGAACTACTTGTCCTGTAGTAACTAAGGTTTCGCAAGCAACTTTAGATTCTTTATCAAAAGCTAAAAAATGATCAATTAAAGCGTCGCTTATTTGGTCTGCTACTTTATCTGGATGTCCTTCTGATACACTTTCAGAAGTAAATAAATATGGCATAAATCCTAAATTTTTTAATTATAGTTTAATTATAAATTTGCTGGATTGCTTGGTCGCTAGAGTAGTGAATAACTTACTGCTTTAGCATTTTTTAATTTCAAATAGAATTTGAAATCTGCTTTTCGATAACCCGAAAAACATAGAGGTTGCAATCAGACAAATTTTTCCTCTTAATTTTTAATAGTGCAAAAGTAAATAAATAAAATGGAAAGCATATCAATTTAACCTTTTTTAAATAAAAGAGTAGGATATTAAAAAAGCTTTCTTACATTTATACCATACAATGAAAAAACAAATAATTAATATCATCTCTATTATTCGCATCGTGATTATACCACGAAGCCAAGGGAAGTTATAAATTATTTTAAAATATATATATGTAAGCCTTCCTTAATTCGGAAGGCTTTTTTTTTGCTTTAAATCTAAGATTTAAAACCTATTTGTAATATGTTATAAATAATAATAAGAATTGAACATCATATAAAAAAAGACAATAACTAATTGTAAATCAATTAGTTAGATGTTAGCTTGTAACATTGAGTTTAGCTTGTTACACCTATTAAAAATATAAAAGAAAAGTAAAACCTATAATTTCGAATCATAAAGGAAGATAATATTATAATGGCACTAAATAAATATAGTAAAACAGTAACACAAGACCCAACGCAACCCGCAGCACAAGCAATGTTGCATGCTATTGGCTTAACAAAAGAAGATTTTTTGAAACCTATTGTAGGTATTGCAAGTACAGGTTATGAAGGTAACCCTTGTAACATGCATTTAAATGATCTAGCAAAATTAGTTAAAAAAGGAACTTTAAATGAAGATGTTGTCGGACTAATTTTTAACACCATTGGTGTTAGTGATGGTATATCTATGGGTACACCAGGAATGCGTTTTTCATTACCTTCTCGTGATATTATTGCAGATTCTATGGAAACAGTTGTGCAAGCCATGAGTTATGATGGTTTGGTAACCGTTGTTGGTTGTGATAAAAATATGCCTGGCGCTTTAATGGCAATGATTCGTTTAAATCGTCCTTCTATATTAGTATATGGAGGTACTATTGATTCTGGTTGCCATAATGGTAAAAAACTAGATGTGGTTTCTGCTTTTGAAGCTTGGGGAAGTAAAGTTGCTGGTACTATGCAAGAAAGCGAATACCAAAGTATTGTTGAAAAAGCATGTCCAGGAGCAGGTGCTTGTGGTGGTATGTATACAGCAAATACTATGGCTTCTGCAATTGAGGCTTTAGGTATGACCTTGCCTTTTAATTCTTCTAATCCAGCTTTAAGTGATGCTAAAAAAGAAGAGTCTGTAAAAGCTGGTGAAGCACTGCGTTTGTTGTTAGAAAAAGACATCAAGCCTTCAGATATCATTACGCGTAAATCTTTAGAAAATGCAATACGCTTAGTAACCATTTTAGGAGGTTCTACAAATGCAGTATTACACTTTTTAGCCATTGCAAGAGCAGCACAAATAGATTTTACGCTTAAAGATTTTCAAGATATAAGTGATAATACACCGTTTTTGGCAGATTTAAAGCCTAGCGGAAAATATTTAATGGAAGACGTTCACGCTGTTGGCGGAATTCCTGCAGTATTAAAATACCTTTTAAAGAAAGGATTAATTCATGGAGATTGTTTAACCGTTACAGGAAAAACAATTGCCGAAAATTTATTAGACGTACCAGATTTAACCAAAGGACAAGACGTTATAAAACCTATTGAAGAACCTATTAAAATTTCAGGGCATTTACGTATGCTTTATGGAAACTTAGCTACCGAAGGAAGTGTTGCTAAAATTACAGGTAAAGAAGGGTTACGCTTTCGCGGAAAAGCAAAAGTGTTTGAAGGTGAATATGCGGCAAATGATGGTATTCGTGATGGTAAAGTAGAAAAAGGAGATGTTGTAGTTATTAGATACGAAGGACCAAAAGGAGGACCAGGAATGCCAGAAATGTTAAAACCAACTGCTGCTATTATGGGAGCAGGTTTAGGTAAAGATGTAGCCTTAATTACAGATGGTCGTTTCTCTGGAGGAACGCATGGTTTTGTAGTTGGACATATTACTCCAGAAGCCCAAGAAGGAGGAAACATAGCCTTAGTTAAAGATGGTGATATCATTACTATTGATGCAGAAACAAATACGATTAGTGTAGATGTTTCTGATGAAGAATTACAAGAAAGAAAAAAAAGCTGGAAAGCGCCAGAATTAAAATTTGAAAGAGGCGTGCTTTATAAATATGCTAAAACCGTTTCTTCTGCATCTAAAGGATGTGTAACAGATGAGTTCTAGAGAAGAAGTATAATGATCCTAACAAGATTAATATGGATACAAAAACAATAAAAAAAGAAGCTAAAAGCAATGAAACAACACAACGCATCTCAGGAAGCGAAGCTGTAGTAAGATGTCTTTTAGAAGAAGGTGTAAAGGTACTTTATGGTTATCCTGGTGGAGCCATCATGCCTGTTTATGATGAATTGTATAAATACCAAGGTAAAATTCATCACGTATTAGCACGTCATGAGCAAGGTGCAACGCATGCAGCACAAGGCTATGCTAGAATTTCTGGTGAGGTAGGTGTCGCAATTGCAACTTCTGGTCCAGGAGCAACCAATTTAATTACAGGTATTGCAGATGCCCAAATAGATAGTACACCAATGGTTTGTATTACAGGGCAGGTTGGTTCTCATTTATTAGGTAGTGATGCCTTTCAAGAAACAGATATTGTAGGTATTTCTACTCCTGTTACCAAATGGAACTGTCAAGTAACTAAAGCTTCAGATATTCCTGCAGTTTTAGCAAAAGCATTTTACATTGCTAAAAGTGGTCGTCCAGGTCCTGTTTTAGTAGATATTACTAAAGATGCACAGTTTGAAGAATTCGATTTTAACTATAAAAAATGCACAGGAATAAGAAGTTATACTGCAGTGCCTAAAACCGAAAAAGCATCAGTAGAAGCGGCAGCAAAATTAATTAATGCTGCTAAAAAACCATTAGTAGTTTGGGGACAAGGTGTAATATTAAGTGAGGCAGAAGAAGCCTTTAAAGCCGTAATTGAAAAAGCAGGAATTCCTTCTGCTTGGACCATTTTAGGTGCTTCGGCAATTCCTACTTCTCATCCTTTAAATGTTGGTATGGTTGGTATGCATGGTAATTATGCGCCAAATGTGCTAACCAATGAATGTGATCTTTTAATTGCTGTAGGTATGCGTTTTGATGATCGTGTTACTGGTAATTTAGCAACCTACGCAAAACAAGCTAAAGTAATTCACTTTGAAATTGATCCTGCTGAAATTAATAAAAATGTAAAAGCAGATGTTGCTGTTTTAGGTGATGCAAAAGCAAGCCTAGAAACAATACTTCCGCTAATAAATGAAAATTCGCATACAGAATGGCATCAAAAATTTAAAGATCTTTATGCTATTGAGTATGAAAAAGTGATTAAAAACGATCTGTATCCTACTAAAGAAGGATTAACCATGGGAGAGGTTTTAAATCAAATAAATATACAATCTAAAGGTGAAGCTGCAATTGTAAGTGACGTTGGTCAGCATCAAATGATTGCTTGTCGTTATGCAGAGTTTAACCAAACCAAAAGTAATATTACCTCAGGAGGTTTAGGTACTATGGGCTTTGGTCTTCCTGCTGCAATTGGAGCAAAAATGGCAAAACCAGAACGAGAAGTAGTTTCTATATCTGGTGATGGTGGTTACCAAATGACCATTCAAGAATTAGGTACTATTTTTCAGCAAAAAGCAGCGGTAAAAGTAGTGGTGTTAAACAACGACTTTTTAGGAATGGTTCGCCAATGGCAACAACTGTTTTTTGATAAACGCTATGCATCTACAGAAATGGTGAATCCTAATTTTGTAGCCATTGCCGAAGGATATTATATACGTGCAAGAAAGGTTACAACAAGAGAAGAGTTGGTAGAGGCTGTTGCAGAAATGATGGCAAGTAAAGAAGCCTACTTTTTAGAAGTTTGTGTAGAAAAAGAAGATAATGTATTTCCAATGATACCAACAGGAGCTTCCGTTTCAGATATAAGATTAGAATAATATGAGCGCAGATAAACAACTATTTACCGTTTCCGTTTACACGGAAAATAATATAGGATTGTTGAATAGAATTTCAGCAATCTTTCAAAGAAGACATATAAATATAGAAAGTTTAAATACTTCTCCTTCTGAAATTGAAAGTGTTTCAAGATTTACTATTGTGGTAAATATGACCGAAGAAAACATCAAAAAAATCATTGGTCAAATAGAAAAACAAGTAGAGGTTATTAAGGCCTATTACCATACCGAAGAGGAAATCATTTATCAAGAGTCTTGCATTTTTAAAATGAAATCTGGTTTGTTGTTTGATGAACGTCAAATTCAAAACATCATTAAAGAAAGCAATGCAAGAATTGTAACCGTAAATAGAGATTTTTTTGTAATTGAAAAATCAGGTCGAAAAGAAGAACTAGAATTATTATATAGAGAATTAAGTGTCTTTGGTATTATGCAATTTACACGCTCAGGACGTATTGCAGTATCTAAAGAAGAAATGAAAATATCAACAATGCTAGAAGCATTTCAAGATTAAAAATAAAAAGAATAAGAGAATAGAAAATAGAAATTAGAAACCATAATGATGCATTTTAATTGTATCCTTTTTTCGCTCTTCTATTTTCTCAAAAATCAAAAACAATGTCAAATTACTTCAACACATTATCATTAAGAAACCAATTAGAACAATTAGGAAAATGTAGATTCATGGATGCTTCAGAGTTTGAAGATGGTGTAAATGCATTAAAAGGAAAAAAAATCGTAATTGTAGGTTGTGGAGCGCAAGGATTAAACCAAGGTTTAAATATGCGTGATTCAGGTTTAGATATTTCGTATACTTTACGTCAAGTAGCTATCGATGAAAAACGTGATTCTTACAAAAATGCAACCAGTAATGGGTTTACTGTTGGTACTTATGAAGAGTTAATTCCAACAGCAGATTTAGTTTTAAATTTAACTCCAGACAAGCAACATACTAATGTTGTAAAAGCAGTGATGCCTTTAATGAAAAAAGGAGCTACCTTAAGTTATTCTCACGGTTTTAATATTGTAGAAGAAGGTACAGAAGTTCGTGAAGATTTAACTGTAATTATGGTGGCGCCAAAATGCCCAGGAACAGAAGTTAGAGAAGAGTATAAACGTGGTTTTGGTGTGCCTACATTAATTGCTGTGCACCCAGAAAACGATCCAGAAAATAAAGGTTGGGCACAAGCAAAAGCCTATGCCGTAGCAACAGGAGGAGATCGAGCAGGAGTGTTAGCATCTTCTTTTATTGCTGAGGTAAAATCTGATTTAATGGGAGAACAAACTATTTTATGTGGATTGCTACAAACAGGAGCCATTTTGTCTTTTGATAAAATGGTTGCAGAAGGTATTGAGCCTGGTTATGCTGCAAAATTAATTCAGTATGGTTGGGAAACTATTACCGAAGCATTAAAACATGGAGGTATTACTAATATGATGGATAGATTATCTAATCCAGCAAAAATAAAAGCCTACCAATTATCTGAAGAATTAAAAGAGATCATGCGTCCTTTATTTGAAAAGCATATGGATGATATTATTTCTGGTCATTTTTCTAAAACCATGATGGAAGATTGGGCAAATGATGATGTAAACCTATTAAAATGGAGAGCAGAAACTGGTGAAACAGCATTTGAAAAAACAGCATTAACCACAGAACATATTACCGAACAAGAATATTTTGACCATGGTGTTTTATTAGTAGCTTTTGTAAAATCAGGAGTAGAATTAGCTTTTGAAACTATGGTAAGTGCTGGTATTATTGAAGATTCTGCTTATTATGAATCTTTACATGAGTTGCCATTAATTGCAAATACCATTGCTAGAAAAAAATTATTTGAAATGAACCGAGTAATTTCAGATACAGCAGAATATGGTTGTTATTTATTTGATCATGCATGTAAGCCTTTATTAACAGACTTCATGAAAAAAGTAAAAACAGATGTTATTGGTACTTCTTTTTCTACTACAACAGGAGTAGATAATATCGAGTTAATTGCTGTAAATGATGCTATTAGAAATCATCCAATAGAAGCCGTTGGTAAGCGTTTAAGAGCTGCAATGACTGCAATGAAAATTATAAAATCAGATGTAAAAACAGAAGATTCTGTTTTGGCTTAAGTAGTAATGCAATTAAAATGGCACACTTACTTTAGTATGGTGTGTCATTAAAATATTAAAATTTCCACTTTGGTAGAAAATTAACATGAAAGAAACCAAAACAATATACATGCCAACAATAGCTTCTGTTGAAGCTGCTGCCGAAAAATTAAAAGGAGTTGCAACTGTAACTCCTTTAATTGCTAATATGCAATACTCGAAGCAATTTGGCGCTAATATTTTATTTAAACGCGAAGACTTGCAACAAGTACGTTCTTATAAAATTAGAGGAGCATACAATAAAATGTCGTCTTTAAGTGATACCGAAGTAGAAAACGGAATTGTTTGTGCTAGTGCAGGAAACCATGCGCAAGGTGTTGCTATTTCTTGTAAATTATTAAAAGTAAAAGGTACTATTTTCATGCCTTCACCAACACCAAACCAAAAGATAGAACAGGTGAAAATGTTTGGTGAAGACTATATTGAAGTCGTTTTAATTGGTGATACTTTTGATGATGCTTATGAAGCAGCAATGCAACAAAGCGAAAAATTAAACCAAACATTTATTCATCCTTTTAATGACAAAAAGGTTATTGAAGGACAAGCAACTGTTGGTTTAGAAATTATTGATCAAGCCCAGCATCCTATTCATTATGTTTTTGTTCCTGTAGGAGGAGGAGGTTTATCTGCAGGATTGTCTTCTGTTTTTAAACACCTTTCACCAGAAACAAAAATTATAGGTGTAGAGCCTGAAGGAGCTCCTTCCATGAAAACTTCTTTAATAAATAATAAAAATACAGCCTTAAAGCAAATTGAAAACTTTGTAGATGGTGCTGCAGTAAAACGTGTTGGCGATTTAAATTTTGCTATCTGTAAAGAAAACCTACACGATATGATAACGGTTCCAGAAGGAAAAGTATGTCAGGTTATTTTAGAGTTATATAATAAAGATGCTATTGTTGTAGAACCAGCAGGAGCATTAAGTATTGCAGCTTTAGATAAATATAAAGAAGAAATTAAAGGTAAAAACGTAGTATGTGTTGTTAGCGGAAGCAATAATGATATTACCCGTACACCAGAAATTAAAGAACGTGCACTTTTACACGCCAAATTAAAACATTACTTCATTATTAAATTTCCACAACGTGCAGGTGCTTTGCGTGAGTTTGTTGTAGATATTTTAGGTCCTACAGATGATATTACACATTTTGAATATACAAAAAAAGTAAATCGAGAAAATGATGTAGCTGTGGTTGGGTTAGAACTTAAATCTCCAGAAGATTTAGAACCTTTAATTACAAAAATGAAACTAAATAACTTCTATGGAGATTACTTAAATAATAAGACCGATTTGTTTCAGTTTTTAGTATAAGTATAACATGCAGTTAACAACCCTTTCAGGATGCAGTAGTATCTTTAGTTTGAAAATTTTATTAAAATCACAGAATTATGAAAACACCTTTTTCTAACATACCAGAAGCATTTCAAATAACAAGCCTTACCAACCAAGATACCTATTTGGTAGGTGGTGAGTTAAAACAATGGAAAGGAGAAACCTCAGAAGTATATTCAACCATATCTTCTACCAAAGAGTATAAGCCTACACTGTTAGGAAGTATTCCTACTCTAGGAGAAAATGAAGCTCTTGAGGCTTTAGATGCTGCATGTGTGGCATATAATAAAGGACAAGGTTTGTGGCCAACTATGAAAGTGGTAGATAGAATTTCTTGTATGGAAAAATTTGTAGAACAAATGAAAACCAAGCGAGACGAAGTGGTAAAGCTTTTAATGTGGGAAATTGGTAAAAACCTTCCTGATTCTGAAAAAGAATTTGATAGAACTGTAGAGTATATTTATGATACTATTGAAGACTATAAACAAATGGATCGCGATAGTGCTAAGTTTGAAAAAAATGCAGGTGTAAATGCACATATTCGTCGTGGACCATTAGGTGTGGTGTTGTGTTTAGGTCCTTATAATTATCCTTTAAACGAAACATTTGCACTATTAATTCCTGCTTTAATTATGGGTAATACAGCCATTTTTAAACCAGCAAAACATGGTGTTTTACTAATCTCTCCTTTGTTAGAGGCCTTTAAAACAAGTTTTCCAAAAGGAGTGGTAAATATTATTTACGGAAGAGGAAGAACCGTTGCTACACCAATAATGCAATCTGGTAAAGTAGATGTTTTAGCTTTAATAGGAAATAGTAAATCTGCAAATGCTTTACAACATCAACATCCAAAAAGTAACAGATTGCGTTTAGTATTAGGTTTAGAAGCAAAAAACCCAGCAATTGTATTGCCAGATGCAGATTTAGATTTGGCAATAGCAGAATGTATTGCAGGTGCTACTTCTTTTAATGGGCAACGTTGTACAGCACTAAAAGTATTGTATGTACATCAAGATATTATTGAAGAATTTAATAAGCGTTTTTCAGCAAAAGTAGATGCGCTTAAATTTGGTAACCCTTGGGAAGATGGTGCTAAATTAACACCATTACCAGAACCAGATAAACCAGCATATATTCAAGAATTAATAGATGATGCTACGTCAAAAGGAGCAAAAGTAATTAATGCTAAAGGAGGAGAAACTTCAGAAAATTATATTTTTCCTGCTGTATTATATCCTGTAACTAAAGACATGCGTGTTTTTCAAGAAGAACAATTCGGACCACTAATTCCTGTAGTTCCTTTTAGTGATATTGATGAGCCTTTAGAGGATATGGCTGCTTCTAATTATGGGCAACAAGTAAGTTTGTTTGGTCAAGATATAAAAACATTAGCACCTTTAATTGATACTTTAGTAAACCTGGTTTGTCGTGTTAACTTAAATAGTTCTTGTCAACGTGGTCCAGACGTGTATCCTTTTACAGGTCGTAAAGATTCTGCTGTAGCTACATTAAGTGTACATGATGCGCTGCGTTCTTTTTCTATTAGAACCTTTGTGGCATCAAAAGACAATGAATATAACAATGCTATTTTAAAGAAGTTATTAGATTCTAAAGCTTCTAACTTTGTGAGCACAGATTATATTCTTTAAATAAAAAGGCTTAAAAATGAGATATTTACAATTTAAATGTCTCATTTTTATAAAGTCATAAATTTTACATAAAAAAGAAGTCTAGTCATGGTTGTTTTAATTTTTATGTGTAGTTTAGTACTATGTTTACACTAAGACACAAATATAGAACTCCCAGACCAACGGGTTTAGATTTATCTAAACGACGTAGCTAATTCTACCATTTAGCAACAAATTCTATATTCATATTTATTCTTTATATTGTGTACAACACCATTTTAAATTCCGTTTTTCAACTACATTTTATCTCAAAAGATAATACAAGATTTGAGCGTCGTAGTTTTACGCGTCGCCCTTAGGGTGTACTTCTATTTATAGAACTTAGGTGAGTCCAGTTCTGCTTTCAAAACCAAATTTCTGTAAAACAGGAATCTCAATAAAAAAATCATTATATTATTTAATTAATAAATCAATTACAATGGAAATTGTTATTGCTAACAAATCGCATAGTATTTATGCCGAAGTTATTTGCAACACTATTGCAGATGCTGCTCAGGTTAGAGGAACTGGTATAGCAAAACGTAAACCAGAATATATCATTACCAAAATGGAAAATGGTAACGCAGTTATAGCCTTAGAAGGAGATAAGTTTGCGGGTTTTTGCTATATAGAACAGTGGAGTCATGGCAAGTTTGTAGCAAATTCAGGCTTAATTGTGCATCCAGATTTTAGAAATATGGGTCTAGCAAAAAAGATTAAAAAAAGAATTTTTGAACATTCTAGAGACAAATACCCAAATGCCAAAGTATTTAGTATTACTACAGGTCTAGCAGTTATGAAAATGAATAGCGATTTAGGCTATAAACCAGTTACTTTTTCAGAATTAACAGAAGACCAATCCTTTTGGAATGGCTGCCAAACCTGCAAAAATTTTGATGTACTTACTAGAACAGAACAAAAAATGTGTTTGTGTACTGGTATGCTGTATGATCCTTCAAAAGAAGTAAAAAAAACACACCAGCATAATTATGATAAAAAAGTGTGGACAAGATTAAAAAATATAAAGCAATCCATGTTTTTAAAAAAAGATAAAAAAAATGAGTAAGAAGTTAGTTATAGCATATAGTGGAGGTTTAGATACCTCTTATTGCGCAGTAAGTTTAAGTAAAGCAGGATATGATGTGCATGCCGTAAGTGTAAATACTGGCGGATTTACCACAGAAGAAATAAAAGATATTGAAAGTAATGCCTATAAAATGGGTGTTTCTACCTATAAAAATATCGATGCTGTTGCTACGTTTTACCAAAAAGTAGTGAAGTATTTAATCTTTGGAAATGTGCTTAAAAACAACACCTATCCTTTATCTGTAAGTGCAGAACGTATTATTCAAGCCATAGAAATTATTGAATATGCTAAAAGTATTGATGCAGAATATATTGCACACGGAAGCACAGGAGCAGGAAATGATCAAGTGCGTTTTGATATGATTTTTCAAACTTTAGCTCCAAATATTAAAATTATTACACCTATAAGAGATGGAAGTTTAACCAGACAAGAAGAAATAGATTACCTTAAAGAAAACGGAATCGATATGTCTTGGGAAAAAGCAAAATACTCTGTTAATAAAGGACTTTGGGGAACTAGTGTTGGAGGATCTGAAACCTTAACCTCAGAAAAACCTTTGCCAGACACAGCATATCCATCGCAATTAAAACATGCCGAAGAAGAAAAAGTAACACTAACCTTTTTAAAAGGAGAACTAGTTGCTGTTAATGGTGTTGAAAATAGTCCAGAGGTAAATATTGAAGTACTAAACAATATTGCTTCGGCTTACGCTATAGGAAGAGATATTCATGTTGGTGATACTATTGTCGGTATAAAAGGTCGTGTTGGTTTTGAGGCAGCTGCTGCATTAATAATTATTAAAGCACATCATTTATTAGAAAAACATACGCTTACCAAATGGCAATTACAACATAAAGAATACTTAGCTAGTTTTTATGGTATGCATTTACATGAAGGACAATATCTAGATCCTGTAATGCGTGACATGGAAGCCTTTTTGCAAAGTAGTCAAGACAAGGTTTCTGGTGATGTGTTTATAACCTTAAAACCATATCATTTTAATTTAGACGGAATATCTTCTAAGCACGATTTAATGAATGCAAAATTTGGTAGCTATGGCGAAGAAAATAAAGGTTGGACAGCAGAGGAAGCAAAAGGCTTTATTAAAATAATAGGTAACCAAAACAAAATTTACCAACAAGTAAATAGTTAGCACAAGCCTGTCAGGTTTTTTAAACGTTGAAGACTTGAAAAGACAAATTAAAATGAAAAATTTAGAAATAGGAATTATTGGAGGAGCAGGTTATACTGCTGGTGAGTTGCTTAGAATCTTGCTAAACCACGCTAAGGTAAATATCAATTTTGTGTATAGTACCTCTAATGCTGGTAACAAAATATATAAAGTACATCAAGATTTAATAGGTACTACAGAAATAGAGTTTACAAGTAAAATACATACAGAAGTAGATGTGTTGTTTTTGTGTTTAGGACATGGAAATTCTAAAGCTTTTTTAGAAAAAAACACTTTTTCTGAGCATACTAAAATTATCGATTTAAGTAATGATTTTAGATTATCAGCAGATAAAAATTTTGAAGGAAAAGATTTTGTTTATGGTTTGCCAGAATTGAACAAAGACGCTATAAAAAAAGCTAATTACATTGCTAATCCTGGTTGTTTTGCAACAGCCATTCAGTTGGCATTATTGCCTTTAGCTAAAGCGAAAGTTTTAAATAATGATGTGCATGTTAATGCTGTAACAGGAGCAACAGGAGCAGGAACTTCCTTATCTGCAACCACACATTTTACGTGGAGAGATAATAATTTTTCGCATTACAAAGCGTTTACGCATCAGCATTTAGGTGAAATAAATCAAACGGTAAACTTGTTGCAGACCAGTTTTAATTCCGAAATTAACTTTATGCCAAATAGAGGCGATTTTTCTAGAGGAATTTTCGCAACCCTTTATACTAAATATTCAGGAAGCCTAGAAGATGCTAAAAAGTTGTTTTCTCAATATTATAAAGAAGCTGTGTTTACTGTGGTTTCTCAAGATGATATTCATTTAAAACAAGTAGTAAATACCAATAAATGCATCCTTCATTTACATAAACATAAAGATAAATTACTAGTAACAAGTGTTATTGATAATTTGCTCAAAGGAGCCTCAGGACAAGCAGTTCAAAATATGAACTTAATGTTTGGTTTTAAGGAAACAGAAGGTTTACAATTAAAAGCAAATTACTTTTAATAAGCATTTTTTTTCATTTCCGCGAAGGCGGAAATCTAAAGAAGTTAATAATAAAAGATTTCCGCTTTAGCGGAAATAAAAAGAAAAAGATCAAGCATGAAAATAGCCATTATAGGAACAGGGAATTTAGGGAAGTCTATAGCAAAAGGGTTAATAACCACAAATGCTATCACTACTCTGTATTTAACCAAAAGAAACATTGAAGGTATTCAAGAATTTGATGGATATAAAAATGTGTATGTAACCACAGATAATACCGAAGCTGTTAAGCAATCCGACATTATCATTTTTGCAGTACAACCAGCACATTTTGAAGGTATTTTAGAAACCGTAAAACCATATTTAACAGAAAAACACGTGTTAATATCTACTATAACAGGTTTTTTAATTCCTAAGATTGAAGAAAATGTAGGAGCAGATAAGTTTATTATTCGTGCCATGCCAAATACAGCTATTGCAGTTGGTAAATCTATGACTTGTTTATGTAGTAATACGCAAGGTGAAAAACGAATTAAAATTGCCGAAGCTATTTTTAATCGATTAGGCCATTCCTTAAGTATTCCAGAAAGCCAAATGCAATCAGCAACAGTAGTTTGCGCTAGTGGAGTTGCTTTTTGGATGCGTTTAATACGTGCAACAACACAGGCTGCTATTCAATTAGGTTTTGATGCTAAAGAAGCACAAGAGCTAGCCATGTATACTAGTGAAGGAGCAGCAAGTTTATTAATAAATAATGGTAATCATCCAGAAGAAGAAATTGATAGAGTAACCACACCTAAAGGTTGTACTATTGAAGGTTTAAACGAAATGGAACACAAAGGCTTAAGTTCTTCTTTAATTCAAGGAATGATTGCTTCGTTTAATAAAATTAACAACATTAAAAAGGAACAGATATGAGTTTGTTTAACGTATATCCATTGTTTGATATCACACCTGTAAAGGCTGAAGATGTTTTTGTTTTTGATGAAAACAATACCAAGTATTTAGATTTGTATGGTGGACATGCTGTGATTTCTATTGGGCATTCGCATCCTAAATATGTAAAAAATATTAGTGAACAAGTAGCTAAATTAGGCTTTTATAGTAACTCCATTCAAAATCCGTTACAAGTCAAGCTAGCAGATAAATTAGAACAATTATCAGGTTGTAAAGACTATCAATTGTTTTTGTGTAATTCTGGAGCAGAAGCCAATGAAAATGCCTTAAAACTAGCTTCCTTTCATAATAAAAAGAAAAAAATAATAGCCTTTAAAAACGGATTTCATGGTCGTACCTCTGCTGCAGTTGCAGCAACAGATAATACTAAAATTATTGCGCCTTTAAACGCACAGCAAGAAGTTGAGATTTTAGAATTAGGAGACTTAAAAACCTTAGAAAATGCATTAGCTAAAAACAATGTTTGTGCTGTAATTATAGAGTGTATTCAAGGGGTTGGCGGCTTAGATGAAAGTACTGCTGTTTTCTATGAAGGCGTTGATGCATTATGCAAAAAATACAATACTTGTTTTGTTGCAGATGAGGTGCAATCTGGTTTTGGTAGAACAGGTGATTTCTTTGCTTTTCAAAAGTATAATGTAACTCCAGATATTATTTCTATAGCTAAAGGCATGGGAAATGGTTTTCCAATAGGAGGTATTTTAATTCATCCAAATATTAAAGCATCCTTTGGGTTGTTGGGTACCACTTTTGGCGGAAATCATTTAGCATGTGTTGCTTCTAGCACTGTTTTAGAAGTGATTGAAGAAGAAAAATTAATGCAAAATGTAAAGGATGTTTCGGCTTATTTTATTGAACAAGCAAAAGCTATTCCAGAAATAAAAAATACAAAAGGAAGAGGATTGATGTTAGGGTTGGAGTTTGATTTTCCTATTGCAGAACTTCGTAAAAAGTTAATTTTTAATCAAAAGATATTTACAGGAAGTGCAAAGAATCCTAATTTATTAAGAATTCTTCCGCCTTTAACCATTAAAAAAGAACATGTCGATTTGTTTTTTGAAGCTTTAAAAAGGGAATTAAATTAATTAAAAGAAATTTCCACTTTCGTGGAAAATGAATATGAAAAAGTACACCAATATAAAAGATATTTCCAATCTTAAAGAAACCATTAGAGAGGCTATTTTATTAAAAATGGATCCTTTTGAATTTCAGGACTTAGGAAAAAACAAAACACTA
>Ga0209121_10003255_pt1 | contig 15805 bp, 22 predicted proteins | sample Cruoilmetagenom3_FD_187292 | JGI IMG/M metagenome (GOLD analysis project Ga0209121, IMG submission 187292) | Oil polluted marine microbial communities from Coal Oil Point, Santa Barbara, California, USA - Sample 3 (SPAdes) (version 2) | ecosystem: Environmental > Aquatic > Marine > Oil seeps ...
CAATAACTTTATGGATTTCTCTATCAAAAAGTCCAGGGTAACCATATTTAGGATTTGCTGAAACATTCCAAAGTATCTCTATTTTCTGGTCCCCTCTTTTAACCACATCTCGATACTCAGTTTCTAACTTTTTCTTTAGGGTTTTTGTAGATAAAGCAAAGAATGGGAAAACTAAGAGATTAACCTCTGAATTGATAATTTTTGGTAGGCTAATTTCTTGAGGTTCTTTTTTCTTAACTAATTCTGTGGTTTTTTTCACTTTTTCCTTCCCTTTAGTTTGAGATGAAGATTTAGATAAAAGCTTTGGGTTATCTTGAGATCTGTTTTTCTCAATCAAGAGATTTCGAAGAATTTCAAACATGAATTAAATGAAAATTTAAGCGACAACAACATTTCTCTCCTTGTTGTTGTTATTTAATATATTTAATATATTGGTATTTTCAAAAAACCGCATAAATAAAGGACAAATGAGTGATTCTTTTACTTTCATTACCGATAATTTTTACTTTCATTACCGATAATTTTTACTTTCATTACCGATAATTTTTACTTTCATTACCGATAATTAGTATTTTTAAAATTAGTTGTTGATGATTTAAACTTCTGTAATTCTCTCTCCTCTTCTCTAATAAATCTAATATATTCGAATACCTCTTGTATTGCCTCTTCTGATTTTAGGAGATCAAATTCGCGGAGTAGTTTTACCCGGTATTGATTTTTGGGATTTTTATTTGCTTTTCTCATAATCAATTCTCTATTTACCAGTAAGTCGCTTAACCAGTATGCTGTTATCCTGTTTTTCCTTCCATTCTTTTATTATCTCTTCTAAAGCAATTTTAGTAATTTCTGATTTAGCTACTTTTTTGGTTTTGTATTTACTTCTCAAGTTTAACCAAGTATCTTCAAGGTCGTCTATTAAACCAATAGGTAAATAAAAAGTAGCCTTACTGGTACTTACTGTCTTACCAGTATATTGTTTTACTGGTTTACTGATTTGTTGGGAAGCTGGCTTATCTTCACCTAAAAAGATAGCTGCTCCTTTACCTTTTATTCTAGTTCTTTTAGCCATATTTAACAACCTCCTTTGCTAACTCACGGTAAGCATTAGCTGCCTCTGAATTTTTAGCATAAATTAAGACAGGTTCTCCTGCCACTGATGAGTCGGCAAATTTTATTGTCCTTTTAATTATGGAGTTATATACTTTTCCTCCAAAGACCTTTTTTACTTCTTCTACTACATCTGTTGAATGGATTGTTCTTGTTTGATGCATTGTCCTTAAGATTCTCGTAGTGAGTTTAGGATTTACTTTAGAACGGATCTTCTCTATAACCTTATTAAGCTGCCTTAAGCCTCTCATAGCTAAGTATTCACATTGGAGGGGGATTATTACGGTTTGAGCTGCAACTAATCCGTTGACTGTGAGAACTCCTAAACTTGGTGGACAGTCGATAATAACATAGTTATAGTCCTTTGTATTATTCAAAGTGCTTCTTAAGGTACTTTCCCATGCTACCTCACCGATTAGCTCTGCTTCGGCACCGGAAAGATCCTGATTTGCTGGTATGAGATCTATTCCAGATATTTTAGTCTGTATTGTAACATTTTTTAGGTTTAATTGAGAACCTATTAAGACATCATAGATGGTTTTTTCAAAATTATCAGGATTAAGTCCTAAACCTATAGTAAGTCCTCCTTGAGGGTCTAAATCAACGAGTAAAACTTTTTTCTTTAGTTCAGCAAGGGCAGCTCCTAAATTTATAGCAGTTGTCGTTTTCCCTACTCCCCCTTTATTGTTAGCAATTGTGATAAACTTACTCATTGGTATGCCTACTTAGAAGTATAACAGTTTGCCATTTTACTGTCAAGATGATATTATGATAGTATGTTTAAATATTTTGTCAAGCTCTATCTAAACTTATTGGGTGGTGGGTGTTTAGGGTTAAAGTAAAAGAAGTTCGTGAACTCGAATTTGGAGAGAGCGAAACGTAGTCTTTTAGATAGTTTATGTGCCATTGTCATTATCAGCAATCTTTGAGAAATCCGTTCCTTCTGGAATTGTCCAACCTATATATTTAGCAACTCTTTTTATAAAATCAATTTTCGTCTCGGGAGCCTTTTTATTTACATTGAGCAGATCCTGTGACATAGTTTCGAGGGCTTTTACGTTGTTGACTGAATCAATCTTCCCAGCAGTGAAATACTTAGCGCAATAATCTCTAACTGCAATTTTTCCGATTGCTACTCTGATACAACTATGAAGCCTCATAGCTACGAAAATAGAGATGATCGTTAATATTCCCGTAGTTGCAAATGATATACAAGCTCCTATCAATCGGCTTTTAACAAAAAGAGTTCCCTCCTCAACGATAAATGCTCCTAATTGAGCCAAAAATGCCAGAAAAATAATCTCGATCCCAACTGAAGCCCAAGCCTTTTGTGCAGCCAGAGAGTCAATTTGCTCTTTTGCATAGCCCCATCCTGAATAAGGGGAAGTTAAATATAACATAGTTTTATGCCTTATAAATATTATGCTTTCAGCTAGAAAAACTGACCCAACCAGACCAAAGCAAACTGCCAACAAACTGAGGAATTTATGTAATTCCATTTTTTTCCTTTTACCTTTTGAATGAGACATAACAAGTTATATCTGGACTTCCTACCACTTATTCAAAAATTCCCTGATAGCATCCTCTGGAGATAAATTAAGGTAAATCTCAGTAGTTGTCAATCTATCATGACCTAAAAGGGTTTGGAGGGCTCTGGTAGAGATTCCCTTTTTGATGCAGTTGACTGAGAAAGTATGGCGTAGAACATGAGGAGAGACCGTCTTTGAGATTCCGGCTTTATCAGCTACTTTCTTTGCTACTCTTGCAACCGTTCTTTTACCTATCCCAGTATCATTGTTTTCAGCAAAGTGATATTCAAATAATTTTCTCACTCTATCTGTCATCGGGATGATTCTTCTTTTTGTCTTTTTACCATAAGGACCACCCTTGCCATAGATGACTAATCTTTTTTCCTGCCACTGGATATTATCTTTTTTAAGATCGGCAAATTCTGACAATCTCAATCCGGTATCTAAAAGTGTCCAGACAACAAACTTTTCCCGGAAAGTATCACATGCATTGATAAGTTTATCAACCTCATCATCATTTAATGGTTCTCTTTTGTATTGATAGGGCATAATATAAATAAACTCCAATTTTTATTTTATTTTATTTCTAAAGTTTTTTGAATTATTTTTTCTCGTTGTGTAGGCATAAATAAAATTACTTACTACGAAATACTTTCTTTTTCATAGCTTGATATATTGTAATTACAAAAGACCATATTCTATACAAAATAAAAGAAAGTGCCACTCCTAATGCAAGCAAGGAATCGTAAATTAGATGGTAGCATACCGTATTTTTCATATTCCATTCAAAATATAGTAACAATGCTGTAGAAAGTATTACTATTATAGGAAGTATCAAAACATAAATAATCCATGCAAATTCAGAAAAAATAGGATAATTTTTCAAATATGCTCTTCCCTCGCGACTATAAATCTCTTTATCATTAAATATATTTGAAATTTTTTTCTCTATTATATGTAAGTACTCATACTGTCTTTCTATACCTATTGATATTTGACAATACTTCAATACTAGAATAAATAGATAAGTCCAAGTAATGCTTAAAAAAACAAAAATTGGTATTGTGCTTAAATCTAAGTTGAAGAGTTCTAAATTAATATTTTTGAAAATATTGGGAAAGATTTCTGCATATTGTATTTCTAAAAACAAGATGCCGATCAACGCAATTACTAATAAAAACAGACGATCACGCTGTTTTTCTCGATCGCGAATATATAAAAAACTTTCTTTATAATGATCGTGCAAAATATTAAGCTTAACATCATTCATTATTGTTATAATTAAGCCTTATCAATTGCATCAATAATGGAATCAACCGTAAAACTATACGCCCAGGTTGCCCCTTTTCCATATAAGGGTTCTGGTGTTTCATTAGACGGATCAATTTTAACAGCAATAAAGCCTTTTTCTTCCTCATGACTTTTATTAATTTCCCACCATTGCCAGTTGCGATAACCAATCTCTTCTCGATCCGGATGATAACTATTCGCGTGTTTGCCAACGATTACCAAGGTGTGCGTAGCCTCTTTAATTTTTTTCGTCAACACTGCTTTTATTCGAGTAATATCATAACTTTGAATTTCTTCGGGAGTTACATCGTCAAATTCAATATCAGATCTTGGGTTTTCAGCTAATGCCGTTAATAAATACCTGTAATTTCTATCATGATCATAATCAAAGCTAATAAAAATTCTTTTATTTGACATTATTTTCACCTCCTTTGTTAATAAAATTTTCTACTTCAACAGTGCCATTTCATACAACTTGTTTATATTTGAAGTACTTCGGATATACTCCCTTGGGCTGAGAATTCTAAACTTTGACCTTTGTTTTAGTTTAGCTTTTCCAGGAGGATTTGTCAACATTAAGTAAAAAAGACGACACCGTGTCGTCTTTTTAAGATCTAGAATGCTGATAAAATGGGGGTTTTAGGTTAGAGGATTTTGGTAAATGTCGCACTTTTACACAGAAGGCGACAAAATGGCCTCTTTTGTATAGGAAAGGGTAAGTAGCGGTTGGTTTAGGATGACAGTTTTATTCCTCTGGTGGTTTTTCTAGAGAAGCTAAAACGATAAAGAATATAATAGCACCCAATACCGCGTACGGTATCCACGGTGTTTGGGTCTTTGGTCTTTCCGGTTCGACATAAAGATCGAGAATATTACCTTCATACTTAATCTCAATCCCATATTGTTTCGTTATGTCCATAAACATTCTCGTTCCTTCCCCATATGACCTAAAGCGTTCCGGTATGTGTTCAAAGTCAAAACGAGATGGCTCTGTATGTGCCCGGAACAGTAACCTTTGGTCAGCATAAAATGCTCTAACATGAAGTTGCAACCCATCCTTAGGTAATTTATCCTTTACAAGACCCCAGAGCTGTCCCTCCTCATATGATTGGAGTAGAGTATCTACAAATCCTTCTTGCTCTAAAACAGCTCTAATTTTATCAGCCATACTTTCTATATTCTTTGGAAGGAACAATATTTATCTCCTAAAACTTTTTATCTTTTGGTGGACAAGGATCCTTTCCGTAGCTATCTTTATCCCTAATAGTCCCATCCGCTCGATGAATTACCACTTCTGAGCGCTGATTTATAGCAATTTCTCTCGCCCTCTCAATGGCTTCTCCTTGTGTGTCATGAGCAGAAGTCGCTTTTTGATTACCCTCTCCTTTTACAGCCCATTTGCTCTTATAGGGAACAACATGCTGGTTTTTACCCATTGTAAATCACCTCCTCCTTGAGATAGTTTTAAAAAATTATTTTTATCGTAGCTGAAAAGTAGGTTATGTCAAAAAGCTCTCATTAAAGATTACTATAACGATCTTGCAAAAATTCCTCAAACCCTCTATAATCCTACATTATAAAATATTATGGTCAACTTAAATGCTAAAGATATTACCTTCTTTGCTAAAACTAACTTCAGGAATGAGGACAAAAGGTTTGGAATTAAAATAGAGGATAGAAGAAAACATATCTATATTGTTGGTAAAACTGGTATGGGAAAGACTAATCTACTTGAGACAATGGCAATCTCTGATATTCAATCTGGTAAAGGAGTATGTATATTAGATCCCCATGGTGAGTTTGCCGAAAAGATGTTAGATTATGTTCCTCGCTCAAGAATAAATGATGTTTTTTATTTTAATCCTGCTGATTTAGATTATCCTGTTTCCTTTAATCTCTTTGAAAAAGTTGAACCTCATTATCAGCATTTAGTAGCCTCAGGTATTATGGAGGTCTTTAAGAGAATCTGGAAAGATATTTCTTGGGGCCCGAGGTTAGAATATATTTTGAGAAACTGTATTTTAACTTTGCTAGAGCATCCTCAAACTACTCTTTTAGATGTCCAGAAATTATTGGTAAATGAAGATTACCGGAAAAGACTGGTTTCTAAAATTAAGGATCCTGTATTAAAAAACTTTTGGCAAAATGAGTTTGAAAACTATCCTGATAGATTTCAAAAAGAGGCAATTTCACCCATTCAAAATAAGGTTGGCCAGTTTACAGCTACTCTCTTGATTAGAAATATTGTTGGTCAGACAAAAACATCTTTTAATTTAAGAGAAGTTATGGATAAGGAAAAGGTTTTAATTGTCAATTTAAGCAAGGGAAAAACTGGAGAGGATAACTCTCAACTTTTGGGAGCGATGATGATAACTAAGCTGTATCTTGCAGCTATGTCAAGGGTAGATGTTCCAGAAGAAAAAAGAAAGGATTTCTTCCTCTATTGTGATGAATTTCAGAATTTTGCCACAGACTCCTTTTCCTCTATTTTATCTGAGGCAAGGAAATATAGGCTAAATTTGGTGATTGCCCATCAGTATATTGACCAATTAACTGAGAAATTAAAGGATTCCGTTTTTGGGAATGTGGGGACAATTATCTCTTTCAGAGTAGGACCTGAAGATAGCAAATACTTAGAAGGTGAGTTTAATCCTCCCTTTGAAAGGAGTGATTTAGTGAGCCTACCAAAATATCACATTTACTTGAAATTGATGGTTGATGGTACTACTTCTTATCCTTTCAGTGCCATCACCTTCCCTTCTTCTCAAATAGGTCGAGTTAAGAAAAATAAGGAAAAGATTATTAAGGTTTCAAGAAGGTTTTACGCTAAAGAGAAAACTAAAGTAGAAGCTCATATCTCTAAAATGGCAAGACATTTTTGAGCCCTTGAGTTAGACACCCTTTGGAACTCAGGGTTCAAAAAAGACCAACCTCCCTCGTTTAAGTCCTTTTTTCTTGCACGCTCTTTGCAAGGGAAAAAGGATTTGAGATTGCTAAGATGAGCGGCAATCTCACTCCTACCAACACCAACCTAAGTTGTGTCTAATACTTGGGCAGGTGTTCCTGTCATTAGGATAGATAGGAGAAAGGAGAAAAGGTTGGTCTTAGTATTCATTATAGTAAAATTTTGTTTTCTTAACAATCCTTGAAAAAATTTCTCAAACCCTGTATAATTCTGCATTATAGCACCTTAAAAACTTACCTTTTAGTACCTACCTTAAAATCAGCCTAAATTTTTCAGAAAATAAAAATTATTGGAGGTGATGCCTAGAAAAAATATCAAATAATTTGGGGGTAAGAGTGAAAGGAGAGAATACGATGCAAAAGAAAAAGTGTGATCCTATGTATTTCCAGGAAGGAATGAAGAAATACGGTGTGGAATTTAAAAGACTATTCCACATCAGGTTAAATTATTTTATGGATATGCTAACGGACCTTTTTGGTATTTTTAGCTTTGATGTTATTGAGTTCGATAGGTATGCAAAGCGATTAGGATATCGAGAAGATAAAGACGGAAGTTTAAGTAACTGGGTAGAGACAAAATATGGGAAAGAAGCAAAGAAACTTATGGATAAAATTCTTAATTCATAAGAGGAACAAAATTATTGGAGGTGATATGTGAGAAAACTATCTAATGAGCCGGTATGTTTTGTGGTTAGTTTGAAAGAGGTAAAGAAGTATGGGCTTTCTCCATCGGGCCAGCTAAAGAAAAATCCGGAAGCCAAAAGGTTGTTTCCAAAAAAATTAAAAGAGGTGAAGGAAAATGTTAACAAAGGAAATAGCTAAAAGAAATGATTCACTTCGTAGAAGTATCCCCTGTGTTTCTCCACCCAACCTACTTGTTCTAACAAGGGGAGTGGCAAGTTTAAAGCAAATGGAAATTAATCAGACTTTGAAAGAAGTTAGGGACTTCAATAAGTTCGCTAAAGAAAATGACCCCTGGAAAGAACACGATTTTGGAGCGTTTGAGCATAACGGCCGAAAGTTCTTTTGGAAAATAGATGATTACAATGGTCAGGAGGGATATGACTTAGTATTGACCATAATGTTAGCAGAAGAGTATTAAATAAAAAATGGAGAGGTGAAAAAATGCAAGGAAGGATAATTAGCTGTATCAATCAAGGCAGTTTGGTTCAGATATTACTTGATACCGAAGATGGGTTAGAAAGCATTCCAATAGATCACAGGTGTTTTCAGCATATAACTGAAGCGAAAGGTGGTCTTGAAGAGAAAGAGATTGAATACGATGAAGAGAGTGGTGTAATCTTCTTTGAAGAAGATAGGCAAAGAGAAAATGTTGAGTAAGGATTTATTAGACAAGATGGCAAAAGTAAAAGCTGAGATTCAAGATCTCAACCTTTGGGTAGATAATGCCAGGACAAATAGAATAGCAAGGATTAGGTATGGTAAAGTAAAAGAAAGATTAAAAGGATTGGTAGTTGAACATAAAAGCTTAACGAAAGAATGGTTAGCTAAAGGAGAGTTTAGATGGAAAAGAAAGATTTTGAGGAAATAGAGGATTTAGAGTTTTGGGGTAAGGAAAAATTCAAAAATCGCTCTATAAAGATTATGGGAGGACCTGAGGTTGTTTCTATTCCGGTACCCGATGAGGCGATTCTTTGTGATTTCTGTAATACTCAAATCACTGAATTTCCTATCCCGATATATCTGGGTAATGCTTTGTGTCCGAAATGCTTTAAAGAATTGAAAGAGGATATTAAAAAGAAAGGGGAGGAGGGGTAGATGTATAGTCCAAAAATAAGAGAGGATCTTATTCCGAAACTTTACCAGGTGGCAAAAGGAGAAGGTGTATCAATGGCAAAGCTGGTGGATCAAATTATAAGAAATGCCTTAGGCAACGGAAGAAATAAAAAGAAAAAGAAAGAGAAATGAAGCCAAAAACTGAATGGGTAAATTTTAAAGAGATAAAAGAAAAGGTAAGTATGGAAGATACTCTAGAACACTATGGTTTACTTAAGGGATTGAAAAAAAGAAAAGATGAGCTGGTAGGTTTCTGTCCCATTCACGATGAGAAGCACTATAACAAAAACGCCTTTTCTGTGAATACAGCTAAAAACAACTGGCACTGTTTTTCTTGTGGAGCTGGTGGCAATATATTGGATTTTGTGGCTGCTATGGAAAATGTAGATATAAGGCAAGCTGGACTTTTGATTCAAAAATGGTTTGGGATTGTTTCTGAAGAGGATAGGAAACTAACTAAAGAGAAAAGAAAGATTGAGAAACCAGAGGTAAAAACAGAACCCGAGGAAGTGGTTAATCCGGCTTTGACTTTTAAGTTAAAGAATTTGGACCTTAATCATCCCTATTTAAAAGAAAGGGGACTTAAAGAAGAAACAGTAAAGGAGTTTGGTTTAGGCTATTGTAAAAGAGGATTAATGGAAGGAAGGATTGTTATTCCTGTTCATAATGAAAAGGGGGATTTGGTAGCTTATGCTGGAAGGTATCCAGGGGATCCTCCAGAAGAAGAATTAAGATATAAGTTTCCGTCAAAGTTTAAAAAGAGTTTGGCGATCTTTAATCTCAACCGGGTAAAAGATAAAGCTAAAGAGAAAGGACTTATTTTAGTAGAAGGATTCTTTGATGTCTTTAACCTCTGGCAAGCTGGTTATAAAAACGTGGTAGCTTTGATGGGCACTTCAATGAGTGATGAACAGGAAAAGCTAATTGTTGAAGCCTTAGGTAAAAATGGTAAAGTGATTTTAATGTTTGATCCAGATGAGGCTGGTAAAAAGGTAAGTAAAGAGGTAGTAGAAAGGCTAATAGATAAGGTCTATCTAAAAATAATCAGGCTTAAAATTGGTCTTGAACCTGATAGTCTTTCCAAAGAGGAGATAAATAATCTTCTTTAAAGGTAAGAAAAAAGGATAAATAGTTATTTAAAAAATTAAAATTTGGTCAATTTTAAAGGCTCTTGATAAATTCAAGAGCCTTTTTTCTTTTTCCTCTCCGTCGAGTAGACATCTAAACCTCCTTTACTGTTTGACGCCCTCACAGAACCGTGCTAATTCAAAGTGTAAGTTCTTCATTTTTCTTTTATATCCAATTATTCCAAAGTTGCTGATAAAAGATTTAGCATAGGATTTATATCCATTTTGATAGTCTCTCGCGACATATTTTATATAAAATTCCATATCTTCTGAATTCAATTGGTTAGTTAACCAATGCAAATCCCCATCAAATTTTATACAATAACCAGCGTAAAATGTATATTCTTCTTTTCCCCACACTATAAAATTGGGTTTTAGACTAAGTGGGGAGATAAGTATCTTTTTTCCGAACGATGTATCAAGTCCCTGAGAACGTCCAAAAGCATACCACGCTACTGTGTTCTGTTTCCCTTTATCCCTTAATAATAATCTTTCCTTTATTGCTAAAAAATATTTATAGGTATATGGGTATAAATCCTTCAATTCGCCTTCTGGTATAATTACATTTTTCCTATTAACTTTTTTATAAGGGAAAATTATATATCTGTTTTGTTCTTCATTGGAAGACTTTAAGATGGATACCTTTATTATTGGTTTTAATATGCTTCTTTCAATAGTAAATTCTCTGCCATCTTTAAGTTTTATTACTGCTTTATTTCCTTCTACAACAGGATCTTTAAAAATATAAAAATTGTCTGCTAATGTAGTTATGCCAACATGTATTTTTGCTATTTTACCTAAAGGCATTCCTCTTGTTTCAATTTCTTTAATCTTTCTTAAAATATTGTCAGATGCCAGAGTCCATTTCTTATAACTAAGATTTGATAATTCAATTTCATCAACATATTTAATGTTCTCTTTATTTCCATTATAATAGTAAAATTTATTCTTTCCCCATTTTTTATCTAATATGGTAATTGCAGAATATGTTGTTGCATTATTAAAAACTTGATGGTAATTAAAATCTATTATTTCTTTAATTAATTTCTTTTCCATAAGATAATATCTCAATATTCTGGCAGTTTCTGTTTTAAAAAAAGTATTTGGAGTAATATACCCCAATTTACCTGTATCATTTAATAATTTTAATCCAAGTTCAAAAAAAGCGATATAAATATCTGTGGAACCGTTTTTACAAAAAGACCATTCCAATTGTATTTTTTTTCTTCTTTCTTCTCCTAAGTGCTGTATTCTTATGTATGGCGGATTTCCTATAACATAATCAAAGCAACTAAAATAATTTTTTACCTTATTTTTATCTAAACTATCTACCGACAAAATATTCCATTTGACTTTATTTATTCCGTAAGATTGGATAACTTTATCTAAATTTTTTTTACATTTAGTAAGAGCAATTTCGTCTATGTCAAAACCATAGATATTGTTCCACAATAATTCTTTAATTTTTGTGACATTAAGTTTATTTCTTTTGCAATTTTTTAAAAATCTTTCTACAACTGTTATAAGAAAATTACCTTCGCCACATGAAGGGTCTATTATTTTTTTGTTGTAAATATCGTTTTTATACTCAACTTTGTCCAATATTAGATTTACAATCCAAGCAGGAGTATAAACAATTCCGTTCTTTTTTTCTTTTGTCACCTTCATATACAATGGCAAAGAGTTTAACTTTTTAGATTGCATAATGCCTTCACCTTTCTTATAAATGGTTCAATTGAAAAATTATTTTCCAATATTTTTATAGTGTCCTCTTCTAATCCTAATTTTTCTAAATCAGTAAAGGTAGGATTGTCTCTTGTGTCAAAATCAATTATTGCCATACCTAATACATCGGGTTTATGTGGAAAATCCAAATCTTTAAAAAGTTTCACATATTTTTGTATATGATGTTCAGATAGAATTTCCATCTTCTTTAATTTTCCTCGTTTATTACCAGCTGCTTTATCATAATACGGTGTGTGTCCTCTCAATACAAGAAAATGAACAAAACCAACTCCAATTCTCCTTATATTTGCAGTTTCTCCAAGTAAATTTTCAAAATAATTATTTGAGTTTTGAGCATAGTTTGATGTTACAAATTTAAAACTTAGGGTTACTATGGGTTTTTGATTGCTAAAAATTGTAATATCTAATGCTTTGGGGTAGTATTTCCCTTCTATCTTGTATTCACCATCGTTACCCAAACTCCTAACTGAATAATCACCTCCAAGTTCCGAAACAATCTCTTTCGCAAACCATTTATGAATTGGAATTAATTTTTTGTTACTTCTTGCTCCGTATTTATTATACGCATAAAAAGTGTCTTTTATAGCAGTTAGAAATTTTTCTTTTAGATGTTTATTCATAAATAGAACCTCCATATTTCCGCTAGTATTTTTAATCTCCTTTATTACTTCGAAATTCTATCCTGTTTTCATTTACCACAACCCTAAACCTCTCTAGAAAGTTAGACACCCTTCGCTATCGCTTCAGAACTTTCCAGAAAAGGGTCAACTCTCCCTCCTTTAAAGCCTTCCCCTCCTAAAGAGCCTGAAAGAAAAAGGCTCAGGATAACCGGGCTCATCAGTTATCCTAACCTCCACTAAACTTCTAAGAGAGCTGGTGTCTTGAGCGCTCTTTAAAGGTCTTTGGTCTTTGGGAGTAAAGCAAAGATAAGTTGACCTTATTTAATATTAACATAAAAGAGAAGAAAAATAAAATTGATATTAATTAATATATCAACTCCAGTTATTACCTTTGTAATCCCCTACATAATTCATTTAACAAACTACAAAGTTTTTTGACTTTTCTAATTTTTCTTTTAACTCCTTTAACTTCTCTGTCTTCCCCATGTCAAAACCTACTATTTCCGTATCTTTAGGTTTTTCATAAAGAAACTCGATCCTATCAATATGCCTAATGTCGACAAGAATAGATTTACTTTCGGTTTCAAAAAATATCACTTCTCCAGGACCAGCAGATTCCTCCCAACTTACCCAACTTAATACATAGAAATTCTCACCGTTCTGCAAAAAAACTCTTATATAGACTTCCTTATCTTCATGAATTTCTTTCACCTTTCTCGCTAATATACTTGCTGTCCTTAAAAGTTTATCAAATGTTACTTGCCGTATCTTGGTATCGTTCATTTGCCTCCTCTTTACTCCAAAAGACTATGAAAACTATCATCCTTTGGTGTCTGCCAAATAGGCTCTAAAATACTCTCTGGTTTTTGAAGGCTGTAATTTCTCTCTGAAGTAAACCAAAACATTAAAGATCCTCTTTGTCTATCATCTGCCTTTTTGGTTATTCCTCTTAAGTTTTCTTTTCTTTTTTCTGTCCTGGTAATAGTTAAAACCCTAAAAGCCTTTATGCCAAATTTTTCAGTATGTCTTCCTCGTTTCCACCAGTTCCAGTAAGCTATCATTTTCTTTAAAATTCTGGCGTTAGTCATTGTTGATTGGTCCGCTTCCAAAAAGAAATAGGCTTTACCTTTAGGATCCTCTATTCCAAAAAAACCATCCGGCACTATTGGTGCTCTTATCTCTCTTCCTTGTAAATCTCTAATATAAACATAGTCTTTTAATTCTTTTGGGCTTTCTTTTTCCCAAAATAAAAGATTAGTCCCTGGTAAATTCTTTAAAGCTAATTCAAGGCAGATTCTAAAATTAGAAATCATTAAAGTATGTTGAATATGTCTATCTTTTACCTCTTTGTTTTTCTCATTCCACTTGATTTTACCTCTATCAATGCCAAATTTTTCGGCTAAAAGATCAGCTCCTTTATCTCCTAAAGCATAGACCATCTTTTGAGTTCCCATTAGAGGATAGGCAATCTGGGATAAGGGTCTATCTAAAAAGCCGTGATGAAAAAGCTTTTGTAATCTTCTTAAAATCTTTTGCTCTGAACCATTAGCCAAAGCTTTGATTTGATCAGAATTTAAAAAACGAAAATCCTGGACTAACCTAACTATTTCAATATCTCTTTCCTGGAGTCTCAATCCTCCAACCTCTTCTGGTCTTCTTTTAAATTTTGGTGCTCTCTTTGTTTTCATTTTAGCTTTTTTAAAATTTCATCAAGGGATTTTTTATGACGCTTAAACTTATTTTCCCAAAAATCTATATCTTTGATAGCTTTTTGTCTATCTAAATTTTTCTTATTTTGTTCCACTCGTCCGTTAATAATATTTTCCCAATATATTGAAAACTCTGAAATCACCACTTGAAGCTTACCAATATCTTCATATTCAAGGTATTTATAAAGAAGTCCGGAATAAAACATATTATTTGTGGTTATCCAAATAGTTCTGGATAAATCAAAATAATCAAAAAAATTACTCAAATTATCACTATTAGCTTTATTACGATAGTTAGTTAATTTCTCTAAAAATCCATCAATCTTCTTAATATTTAAATCAAGTTCGAACTTTAAATTTTTCACTTTTTGTTCTTCTTGTCTCCATACTGTGAACTTCTGAACTAATATCACTACAAATGTTCCAGCAATGACTCCTAAAAAAACTCCAAAACCCTGAAGAAGATAATCCATTTTTTTTAATCCTTACAATTATTCCCTAAAATTAGTTGGCTCTTGAGAAGGTTCATTTAAAAGCTCTTTCCTTCTTTCTTCAATTTCTTGATCTACCTCTTTAGCTCTTTTAGCATACCTTGAATAGACATACTCTTTGAAGTTTTGAATATCTTTCTCCCTTACCCTTACTTCTTTTACTTTTGGGGTAATAATGGGCATGGGTGGGTAAGTCCCTATTTTTAATTGAGCGTGCCTTGGATTTTGGTTAACAATCCAGGAAATGAATTTCTCTATTATACCTTGAATAGAATGATCCTCAACACTGGTAATTTCTTTGTAAGGCTGATATTCATAAAAAGGCACTTTAGAGACAGAGTGACCAAAACTCTGGCTATAACCTTCTGTTTCTGCCTCATTATCTGAGCTACTGGTAGTATCACTGGTGTTTTTAATCACTGTAACAAGTTCATCTGTCAGTCCTAAAAATCCTGCTGGATAAACTTCTGCTTCACTTACTCCTTCACTTGCTCCAAAGCTTGAGCCTTTAGTCTCACTATGAGATTCTGTTTCTGTTTCGCTATCTGTAACAATCTCTCGGGTAGTTTCTACTGGTTCGTATTTGGTTTGTCTAATAACTCTTTTTACTACATCATCTCTTATCTTTCCGGTAAACATCTCCAGAGCCATCTTCTCTCCATCTTCTCTTGAGGTTCTAAAAACAACCCTTACTGTTGGATTAGCCATAATGGCACTATAAACCCGACGACTATCTTCCCTTAGTTGTTCTAACTCTTGATGGGCCAAAATCATTGAGACCTTAAATTTTCTTAAAGCCTGAAGACCTCTGGCTACATCCTCGCAAACAAAATCACCAAACTCATCGATAACAAAGTAAAATGGTCTTCTCTTTTCCTCAGGAATATCTGACCTACTCTTTGCTGCTTGAATCACCTTGTCAACAATCATTACTCCCAGCATTCTTTGTTCTTCTTCAGAAAGTTTAGTGCAAGCTAAATTAACTAAGATAATTTTCCCTTGGTCCATAGCCTCTCTAAAATTGATGGTTGATTTTTTCTGTCCAACGATTCTTCTAATGTTCTCTCCTAAAATGAACTTGTTTGCTCGGTTTAAAACCGGGGTTGACCAAACACTTTTATCTTGCTTTGTTCCAGCTTCAAAGCTCTTCCACTCAAGTTCAAGGTAGGGATTTTTTGTTTCTTCGATCAGTCTTTTCCTCACTTCCCCATCATGCAAAGCCAAAAAAAGAGGGATTTCCACTAAGGTCTGGCCGGTTTGGACCAAAGGAATTAAGGCATCTCTTTCCCAGCGAGAAAGCTGAGGTTTAGTATCTTGATTTTCATCACCAAAGACTCGGGAAATACCCCTCATCACTAAAGAGGCGTGAGAGGTGGGACTGAAATTTTTCTCATCATATTCTAAATAATTTAAACCCACAGCCCA
>Ga0209121_10003256_pt1 | contig 15802 bp, 15 predicted proteins | sample Cruoilmetagenom3_FD_187292 | JGI IMG/M metagenome (GOLD analysis project Ga0209121, IMG submission 187292) | Oil polluted marine microbial communities from Coal Oil Point, Santa Barbara, California, USA - Sample 3 (SPAdes) (version 2) | ecosystem: Environmental > Aquatic > Marine > Oil seeps ...
CAACGTGAATTTTTTAAATGGTTGAAAGAAACCTTATAGTATAAAAAAGCCCTTTCAAATTTGAAAGGGCTTTTTATTTTTAAAAACCTGTCATTGCGAACATGGTCACTGAGGTACTCGAAGTGAAGTGAAGCAATCTGTATATTAAAGAAAGATTACTTCCTCATTTACTCTTCTCATATTGACGTTCCTATTTATACAATTCTTTGTAGTACTGTTCTGCCATTCTATGACTTGTAAACTCAGGAATTACATCGGTAATATTGTTGAATACAATTTCTTGCCATTTCTTAGGTTTTTCGTAATATGTTGGCAACACTTCATTTTCAAGAATATCGTAAAGGTTTGCACAATCTTCTTCGTCTTGTTCCCAAACTGGTCTTTTGTGATCTAATTCAGGAAGTACAAAACAGTTTTCACCGTGTTTCTCAAATTCTGGAATCCAACCATCATTGATTGAAAGGTTCACAGAGCCATTGAAAGAAGCAGTCATTCCACTTGTTCCAGAAGCTTCACGAGTAATTCTTGGTGTATTTAACCAAATATCAGATCCACATTTAAGCTTTTTAGATAAATCCATTTCATAACCCGTTAAAACAGCTAAGTTTTTAGCGTTTTTAGAATAATTTACTAAATGATTAAAAATATCAATAGCGTAAAAATCATAAGGATAAGGTTTACCTGCCCAAATTATTTGTACTGGGTATTTTTCGTTTGAAAGTAGTTTTTCAAATCGCTTAATATCGTATAAGAACATATCTGCTCTTTTATAACCAGCAAAACGTCTAGCCCAAACAATAGTAATTACATTTGGGTCGAATCTTTTTTGAGTCTGATTTAAAACAACATCGAACAATTCATTTTTAAGTTCAGCTTTTCTTGTTCTAAATTTCTTAGCACTTTTAGTTTTCCAGGCTTTCTTTATTTCTTCGTCTTGCCAATAATTTTGATTTTGTGCATTTGTTATAGGAATAATTTTGTCAATTCCTTCAAAACCTTTCCACATATCATTTGAAACTACCGAGTGTAATTTTGAAACTGCGTTCGATTTATTCGCCATTCTTAAAGCAGAAACAGTATAATTAATCATACCATCATTTACCATTTCCTTTCTTAATTCTTCTTCAGATAAAGTTCTTCCAAAGAATCCACAACGGTTTAAATGTCTTGCATCACGTTCTTCATTTCCAGCTTTTTCAGGAGTGTGAGTCGTAAATGCAAATTGCTCTTTTTTAATACCTTGATCTCTTAAATAATAAAATGCTGGTAAGGCGTGCCCTTCATTTAAATGATAAACATCTGCGCCACCTAAAGCTTCAACAACTTTTGCACCACCAATACCTAGAATAATGCTTTGTGAAACTCTAGTAATTTCGTTAGCATCATATAAATGGTTTGTAATAGTTCTTGATAAATGGTCGTTTCCTTCCACATCAGTACTTAAAAGGTACATTGGTACACAACCAAAGATTTCAGGTTTTAATATGTAAGCTCTAACTTTTACAGCAGGATTGTCATGAAGTGGTACTTCAACTTCAATTCCAGTATCTTCTAAAAAGTTATATGTTTTTTCAATAAAGTCTGTTCTTAATGTTTGGTCTTCGTTTCTGGCTTGGTCATAATAACCGAATTTCCACAACATTCCAACACCAATCATATTTTGCTTTAATTCATGTGCTGAGCGCATATGTGAACCGGCTAAAAATCCCAATCCACCAGAATATATTTTTAAAGCTTGATGAATACCAAACTCCATACTAAAATAAGCTACTTTTTTATCGTATTTTTTTGCTGGCTTGTAAGGATGATGCCACTTACTATATTCATTTACCATTTTTTTCGTGATTTAAAAATTTGCGCTAATTTACGGATTTATGATTTTTAAAATATGTTTTTAATTAACCCATTTATGTGCAAAACTATAATTTACAATGCTCTTTTTTTTAAATTCTAATCAATATTTGGTTAAATTTGAACATATAAAAATCAACAAAAATGGGTAAATGAAATGTTTTAGTGCTAATTCTAATTGTTATAATTTTCTCTTGTCCTCATGAAGATTATAAGTACGCAGCAGGTTTGTTTCATAAAACATTGAGTGGCATAAAAGCGAAAACTATAATTTTAATAGGTGTTGCACATAGAGCTAGAAATTTTAACCTTGAAAGCAAATTGGTATTTGGTTCTTTTAACAAGTGAAAAAGTGCCAATGGAGAAATAAAAGTTTCACATATAATAAATTTACGATGCAAGAAGATAATTTTAAAGAATATAAATGGACTTGGTGCGGACGATATTCTGTTCCTTTTGGATTGTTATTTGCCAATAAATTAAATATTTCAGCTACAGGAAGTCGGCTAAAAGGTGAATTAATTGATTATAGAACTACAATACACAATGAACATATTAAAGTAGAAGATTTAGGGATGGGTATCACAGCACCAGCAAACCAACGGCATTGGGTAGCATTTATAGGTATTAGTTATAATTAAATTAATATTTCGTTTTAATAAAAATGATAGATTCTAGCATTTTAATTAGATTCCTTTTTAACATAGGTTTTCTGTTCATAAAATAGTATTTTTGTGCTTTCTTAAAATAGGAAATTTTTCAATTTTAGCTTGAATAATAATATTTTTTATTTTTTTTATAATTCTATTTGTCAAACACAAAAGGATTTGTATATTTGCCAACGCTTTCAAGGAGACTTCTTCTTAAAGTAATTAAGATTAAAAGAAACACGATTTTAAAAAATATAAGTAATGCCAAAAAGAACATTTCAGCCTTCAAAAAGAAAGAGAAGAAACAAACACGGGTTTAGAGAGCGTATGGCTTCTGCAACCGGTAGAAAAGTGTTATCAAGAAGAAGAGCTAAAGGAAGAAAGAGATTAAGTGTTTCTTCTGATCCAAGACCAAAGAAATAATGAAACAATAGTTTTATATATAAGGTGTTACTTTTTTTAGTAACACCTTTTTTTATGACCTTTTAATAAGTTTTGAAAACTATTTTTTATATAAAATTGAATTTTATAGATATTTACCAAATTATTATTTAATACCTACAGATGCCTAAAAAAACAAACATTAAGTCAATTTTAATTATTGGTTCAGGGCCTATAATTATCGGTCAAGCATGTGAATTTGATTATTCTGGTTCACAGGCAATTAGATCCTTAAAAGAAGAAGGAATTGAAGTTACTTTAATTAACTCAAATCCGGCAACGATTATGACTGATCCGTCATTAGCCGATAATGTTTATTTAAAACCTTTAACTACAAAATCTATTATTGAGATTTTGAAAATTCATCCAAATATTGATGCTGTATTACCAACAATGGGTGGGCAAACAGCATTAAATTTATGTATTGAGGCAGATGATAAAGGAATTTGGGAAGATTATAATGTTGAATTGATTGGGGTTGATATTGACGCAATTAATATTACTGAAGATAGAGAGCAATTTAGAAAATTAATGATTGAAATTGGTATAGGACAAGCTCCTTCTACCACGGCAACATCATTTTTAAAAGGGAAAGAAATTGCACAAGAATATGGTTTTCCATTGGTAATTCGTCCATCATTTACTTTAGGAGGTTTTGGAGCATCTATTGTTTATAAAAAAGAAGATTTCGACGATTTATTAAGTAGAGGTTTAGAAGCTTCTCCAATTCACGAAGTAATTATTGATAAAGCATTACTAGGTTGGAAAGAATATGAATTAGAATTGTTAAGAGATAATAATGATAACGTAGTTATTATATGTACTATTGAAAATATGGATCCTATGGGAATTCATACTGGAGACTCAATTACGGTTGCTCCTGCAATGACATTGAGTGATACTACTTTTCAAAGAATGCGTGATATGGCAATTCATATGATGCGCTCCATAGGTGATTTTGCAGGTGGGTGTAATGTTCAATTTGCAGTAAGTCCAGATGAAAAAGAAGATATAATAGCTATTGAAATCAATCCGCGTGTATCTCGTTCATCAGCCTTAGCATCAAAAGCAACAGGTTATCCTATAGCAAAAATTGCTGCAAAATTAGCGATTGGTTATCATTTAGATGAGTTGGAAAATCAAATTACAAAAACAACTTCAGCTTTATTCGAACCAACTTTGGATTATGTAATTGTAAAAATTCCACGGTGGAACTTTGATAAGTTTGAAGGTTCAGATAGAACTTTAGGGTTGCAAATGAAGTCGGTTGGTGAGGTAATGGGAATTGGGCGTTCATTCCAAGAAGCATTGCATAAAGCAACACAATCACTTGAAATTAAGCGTAATGGATTAGGGGCAGATGGAAAAGGTGAAAAAGATTACGACACTATTATTCAAAAATTAACCTATGCAAGTTGGGATCGTGTTTTCGTAATATATGATGCTATTCAAATGGGAATTCCATTAAGTAGAATTCACGAAATTACTAAAATCGATTACTGGTATTTAAGACAATATAAAGAGTTATTAGCCTTAGAAAACGAAATTTCAACAAATAAATTAAATTCTTTATCATATGAATTATTGTTAGAAGCAAAACAAAAAGGTTTTGCAGACAGACAAATTGCACATATGTTAGGTTGTTTAGAAAGTGAAGTAAAAGCAAAACGTACAGAATTAGATATTAACAGAGTTTATAAATTAGTTGATACTTGTGCGGCAGAATTTGGAGCACAAACACCTTATTATTATTCTACTTTTGAGAATAAAATGATTACACCAGATGGTGTAAGTAGAGCGGATAATGAAAGTGTCGTTACCGATAAAAAGAAAATAGTTGTTTTAGGTTCTGGCCCGAATAGAATTGGACAAGGTATTGAATTTGATTATTGTTGTGTTCACGGAGTTTTGGCTGCAAAAGAAGCTGGATATGAGACAATTATGATTAATTGTAATCCTGAAACTGTTTCTACAGATTTTGATACTGCTGATAAATTATATTTTGAACCAGTATTCTGGGAACATATTTATGATATAATTGAGCACGAAAAACCTGAAGGTGTAATTGTTCAGTTAGGAGGTCAAACTGCTTTAAAATTAGCTGAAAAATTAGATAAATGGGGAGTGAAAATTATAGGAACTAGTTTTGAAGCGCTTGATTTAGCTGAAGATAGAAAGCGTTTTTCTGAATTGTTGGTTGAATTAGATATTCCGTTTCCAAAGTATGGAACAGCAACAACTGCTGATGAAGCTGCAGCAATAGCAGATAATTTAGATTTCCCAATTTTAGTTCGTCCGTCATATGTATTAGGTGGGCAAGGAATGAAGATTGTAATTAATAAAGAAGAATTAGAAAAGCACGTAGTAGATTTATTACGTAAAATACCAAATAATATGTTGTTGCTAGATCATTATTTAGATGGAGCAATAGAAGCCGAAGCCGACGCAATTTGTGATGGTGAAGATGTATATATTATTGGTATTATGGAACATATAGAACCTTGTGGAGTACATTCCGGAGATTCAAATGCAACGTTACCTCCATTTAATTTAGGTGAATTTGTAATGCAGCAAATTAAAGATCATACAAAGAAAATCGCATTGGCTTTAAAAACTGTTGGTTTAATAAATATTCAGTTTGCTGTAAAAGATGATGTAGTTTATATTATTGAAGCGAATCCTAGAGCTTCTCGAACAGTGCCTTTTATTGCGAAAGCTTACCAAGAACCTTATGTAAATTACGCGACCAAAGTAATGTTAGGAGAAAAAAAGGTGAAAGACTTTAGTTTTAACCCTCAATTAGAAGGATATGCAATAAAACAACCAGTATTTTCTTTTAATAAATTCCCTAATGTAGATAAAAAATTAGGGCCTGAGATGAAATCTACTGGTGAAAGTATTTTATTTATAGAAAGCCTAAAAGATGATCAATTTTATGAGTTGTATTCTCGAAGAAAAATGTATTTAAATAAATAATAGGCAATGTAAGTTATTTAAAAAGAGCTCTTTTGGAGCTCTTTTTTTGTTTATAATATATTTATTTGTACTTTTGTTTAGATAAAACAAATATAAATTGAACAATATTAAAACAGAATTCACAATCAAAGACCTTGAAAATTTTTCAGGAATTAAGGCACATACCATAAGGATTTGGGAAAAAAGATACAATATCTTAAAGCCAAATAGAACGGATTCTAATATACGTTACTATGATATAAACAATCTGCAAAAACTATTAAATGTATCCCTTTTAAATACAAACGGATTAAAAATATCTAAAATTGCAGAACTGCCCGACTCAAAGTTAAACGCTGCAGTTCGTGAATTAGTTGCAAAAAGCGGTGTTGATTCACAAGCGTCGAATTCATTAAAACTTTCAATGCTAAATTTTGATGAAAATTTATTCAATGTAACATATAACAAATTAGTTGCGCAAACCTCATTGCGAGATGTTTTTAAAAATGTTTTCTTGCCATTTTTAAACGAAATTGGCTTGTTGTGGCAAGTAAACTCAATAACACCGGCTCATGAGCACTTTATTTCAAATTTAATAAAGCAAAAAATTCATATTAATGTGGAGCGTTTGCAATTGTCATCACCTACAAATTTTGACAAAGTATTTGTTTTGTATTTGCCTATGAATGAAATACATGAATTAGGTTTAATGTATTTGCATTTTGAATTGTTGTTACACGGTTATCAATCAATTTATTTAGGTCAAAGTGTACCTGTGGCTAATTTGAACGATGTTCAAAAGGTATATGATAATGTTTGTTTTGTAAGTTATTTAACAGTTGAGCCATCTAGAATGTCAGTTTCTGAATATGTAGAGACAGTAAGAAATACAGTTTTGTCTGAAAGTGATAATGAACTCTGGCTTTTGGGAAGAAAATTATCAGAAATTGAGGATAATTCAGCATTTGAAAACGTTAAATTGTTTGATTCTATAGATTTATTGTTAAATAAATTGTAAAAAAGACTAAACAAATTTGTTTTTGTTTAACAAATTATTATATTTGTTAAACAAATGAAAAATATAATAATTATAGGTTCAGGATTTTCATCACTTTCATCTGCTTGTCACTTGGCAAAAGCAGGTTATAAAGTTACAATCTTAGAAAAAAATTCCACTATTGGTGGACGAGCAAGGAAGTTTGAAAAAAATGGTTTCAAATTCGATATGGGTCCAACTTGGTATTGGATGCCCGATGTTTTTGAGAAATTCTTCAAAGATTTTGATAAAAAACCATCAGACTATTATCAGTTGGAAAGACTATCACCGGCTTATCAAGTTTATTTTGATAAAAACGATTCTATTACCATTCCAGGTACATTAAATGAGGTTTACGATGTTTTTGAAAAGGAAGAAGAAGGTAGTTCAAAACATTTAAAAAAGTTTTTAAATTCAGCAAAGTTTAATTATGAAGTTGCTATTAATGATTTGGTTTATAAGCCAGGTGAATCATTTACAGAACTAATTAATTTCACTACCATTTCTAAAGCGAATCAGTTTTTTACTTCTATGAGTAAAACAGTTCGCAAGAAAATTAAAAGTACAAAACTTCAACAAATTTTAGAATTTCCAGTATTGTTTTTAGGTGCAAAGCCTTCAAACACTCCAAGCTTTTATAATTTTATGAATTATGCCGATTTTGGTTTAGGAACTTGGCATCCAAAAGGAGGGATGTATGAAGTAGTGAACGGTTTTGTAAAATTGGCAAATGATTTAGGAGTTGAGATTTTAACCAACCAGAATGTTGAGAAAATTGTTGTCGAGAAAGGTGAGGTAAAAGGAGTTATGGTTAACAATGAATTTTTAGATGCTGACATTGTTATAAGTGGTGCTGACTACCATCACACTGAAACTTTATTAAATGAAAAGCAGAGAATGTATTCAGAAAAGTATTGGGAGAAAAAAACCTTTGCACCATCTGCATTGCTTTTTTATGTAGGTTTTGATACAAAAATTAAGAATGTAGAGCATCATACTTTATTCTTTGATACTAGTTTTGATGTGCACGCACAAGATATTTACGATACGCCAAAATGGCCAAAAGAGCCGCTTTTTTATGCAAGTTTTTCAAGTATAACCGATAATAGTTTTGCCCCTATGTCAAAAGAAGCGGCTACTTTTTTAATCCCCTTAGCTCCTGGGTTAACAGATATTCCAGAAGTTCGTGAGGAATATTTCAATAAAATAATGGAGCGTTTAGAAAAATTAACTGGACAAGATTTAAAAGATCAAGTATTGTTTAAAGAATCCTACTGTGTTAACGACTTTGTAAAAGATTACAATTCTTACAAAGGGAATGCATATGGTTTGGCAAATACATTATTTCAAACTGCTTTTTTAAGACCAAAAATTAAAAGTAGTAAGGTTAAAAACTTGTTTTTTACGGGGCAATTAACTGTTCCAGGCCCTGGAGTTCCTCCAGCAATAATTTCTGGAAAAATTGTTTCGGATATGGTCATAAAAAGTACTATATAAAATTTCAACTAACTAAAAAATAAAATTATGAAACATTTATTCGACGAAACTTCATTTAAGTGTAGTAAAATTGTAACAAAAAAATACAGCACTTCTTTTTCTTTGGCGGTTTATATGTTATCGCCAAAAATTAGAGAAGCCATCTATAGCATTTATGCTTTCGTTCGTTTTGCAGATGAGATTGTAGATTCTTTTCATTCACATAATAAAGAGGAATTGCTTAATGAATTTGAAGCGGATTATTATAAGGCATGTAAGAACAATATTAGCTTAAATCCTATTTTAAATTGTTTTCAGCATACTGTAAAAAAATACAATATTACCGACGATTTAATTCAATCGTTTTTAAAAAGTATGAAGGCAGATTTAAACATAGAAACATACAATACTGTTGAAGAATACAACGAATATATTTACGGTTCTGCAGATGTAGTTGGGTTAATGTGTTTAAAAGTTTTTGTAAATGGAGATAAAGAAAAGTATGATGAATTGAAGCTTTCTGCAATGAAATTGGGTTCAGCTTTTCAAAAAGTAAATTTTTTACGGGACTTAAAAGATGATTATGAATTGTTAAATCGTTCGTATTTTCCTGGTGTAAATTTAAAAGAATTGAATGCTGATGAAAAAGCAGCAATTATTGCAGATATTGAAGCAGATTTTAACGAAGCATTAATTGGAATAAAAAAGCTTCCTTTAGAAGCTAAATTTGGGGTTTATACTGCGTATGTTTATTATAAAAGATTGCTAAATAAATTAAGCAAAACACCTTCAACTGAAATTTTAAATACACGAATAAGAGTTTCTAATCCGTTAAAAATAAGTTTACTAGCAAAGTCTTTTGTAGTTTATAAACTAAATTTACTATAATGAAATATATAGGACTTATTGTTTTTTCATTGTTTTTTTTAAGTATGGATTCTGCAATTGAGAATGTTAGGAGTCAATTTCCTAATGTAAATTCATTAGATAAAGCAAATGAGTTTATAGAAATACTTAAAGACGATAATTCACCTGAAGCTAAAGGTTATACTGCAGCTATGATTTTAATGAAATCGCGCTATGTTAAAGGTCCTTTTGCTAAATTGAAATTTTTTAAACAAGGAAAGAAAATTTTAGATAATGATATTTTAGAGAATCCGGATTGTATAGAAATTAGATATATACGCTTTTTAATGCAAAAGCAAATCCCTGATTTTTTGCGTTATAATAAAAATATTGAAGAAGATTTTAAATTTATTGCAGGCAAATTGTTAAGTTCAAATTTTAGGTCTAGCTTTAAAATTAAAATGCTTAAAAATATGTTGTTAGTAGATAATTTAAGTGAAATAGAAAAAAATAAAATCAATCAAATACTGAATAAAATATGATATTTCCATTAATTACATTAGCTACTTTTTTACTAATGGAATGTATTACTTGGTTAACGCACAAATACGTTATGCACGGTTTTTTATGGTATTTTCATGAAGATCATCACCAGCCTAGATATCAAAATTGGTTTGAACGAAACGATGTGTTTTTCGTTATTTTTGCAGTTCCTAGTATTGCTTTATTTTATTTTGGTGTAGAAGGCGGTTTAAACAATTTATTTTTTATTGGTTTAGGCATCATGTTATACGGAATGGCTTATTTTTTTGTGCACGATGTTTTAATTCACAAACGTTTTAAGTGGTTTAATAAAACAAACAATAAGTATTTAATTGGATTAAGAAAAGCGCACAAAGTACATCATAAACATTTAGGAAAAGAAGAAGGTGAATGTTTCGGAATGTTATTTGTTCCGTTTAAGTATTACAAAATATGACCTCATTATATTTTATTATAAATATTGCTTCTTTTTCAATTCCGTTTTTGTATAGTTTTGAAAAAAAAATGAGATTTATTAAATATTGGAAAGCTGTTTTTTTATCAATTACAATTGTTGCAGTTCCTTTTTTAATTTGGGATGTTTGGTTTACAAATATTGGAGTTTGGGGTTTTAATCCAACCTATTTATTGGGACCTACAATTGCCAATTTACCCTTTGAAGAAGTCTTATTCTTTTTCTTCATTCCGTACGCAAGTATTTTTACACATTACGCTTTGTTATACTTTTTTCCGAAGCTTGGATTGCCAAAAAAAGCAACAAAATTGATAACTATCTTATTATTACTTATGGCAATTGTTATTATAATTTTTAATTATGATAATTGGTATACACTTATAAATTTCTCCGTTTTTGCGCTACTTTTATTGTATGCGTTAATAATTAAGGACACATTATTAAATTCATTTTACATAACATTTTTAGTGGTTTTAATACCTTTTTTTATTGTAAATGGACTCCTAACCGGAAGTTTTATCGAAGAGCAAGTTGTTTGGTATAACAATGCTGAAAACTTAGGAATTAGAGTCGGGACTGTGCCTGTTGAAGATGCTTTTTATGCGTTTAATATGTTATATGGAGCAACACTATTGATTGAAAAATTTAAGCCAATATTTAGCAAAAAGTAATGAATAGTAAACAAAAAATTTCAATTTTTTGGTTTCGAAGAGATTTAAGGTTGCACGATAATATGGCCTTATTCAAGGCGTTAAATTCGGGTTTACCAGTTTTACCCATTTTTATTTTTGATGAAGCTATTTTAAATGAATTACCAAAAGATGATGCTAGAGTTAATTTTATTCACGAAACTTTAAATAAAATAAATAGAGATTTAGTTGAATATAAATCTTCATTATATATTAAAAAAGGAGATGTAAAAGCTTTTTGGAAAGCTCTTTTGAATAATTTCAATGTAAAAAAAATTTTCTTTAATAAAGATTACGAACCTTACGCGGCAAGACGAGATGCTGAAATAACCAATTTATGTGTTGAAAATAATGTTGAAGTGCACTCTTATAAAGATCAAGTTATTTTTGAAGGAGGTGAGGTTTTAAAAGCTGATGGCAAACCATATACGGTTTATACACCATATAAAAATAAATGGTGGAATTTGTATAATTCTCAGGAACTAAAATTATTTCCTTCAGAAGATTATAAAGAAAACTTTATAAAGTTTAGCTTTAATTTTCCTTCTTTAGGTGAAATTGGTTTTACTGAAAGTGCTATAAAAGTGAGGTCGATAAATAAAAAAGCAATACTAGAGTATCAAAATTTTAGAGATTTACCAACCGTTGATACTTCAAATAATTCTGTGTATTTACGATTTGGGTTAATAAGCACGCGTAAATTATTCAAATATGCACAAACTAAAAATGAAACGTATAGTAACGAGCTTATTTGGAGGGAGTTTTTTATGCAAATACTACATCATTTTCCAAAAGTTGTAAATGAAAATTTTAAATCTAAATACAATTTTATTCCTTGGAGGAATAACGAAGATGAATTTAAATTGTGGTGCGAAGGTAAAACGGGTTATCCAATTGTAGATGCTGGAATGCGAGAATTAAACCAGACAGGTTATATGCACAACCGAGTTCGAATGATTGTTGCTAGTTTTTTAAATAAACATTTATTAGTAGATTGGCGTTGGGGAGAAGCTTATTTTGCTGAAAAATTATTGGATTACGATTTAGCAGCCAATAACGGAAACTGGCAATGGGTAGCAGGAACTGGATGCGATTCAGCTCCTTATTTTAGAGTTTTTAACCCCACAACTCAGCAGCAAAAATTTGACCCAGAATTTAAATACATCAAAAAATGGAATCCAAATTATAAAAGTATTCCTGAAATTGTGGAACATAAATTTGCACGTTTACGTTATTTAGATGTAGTGAAAAAAGCGTTAGTACAATAGCTTAAATTACTTCATTTTTTATTTTTATAGTTTAACTTAATTCAATCTCAACTTGAGTAAATTTTATTACAGAGTATAGAAAAGAATGTATCTTAAACTCTAAAACCTTTCTTTTCTTGAAAGGTTTTTTTGTTCTAAAACACCTTGCGAAAACGTTTGAAATTGGTACTTTTGCCGAAATTTTAAACAACACTAGTTAAAATGTCAAACATCGAAATTTACGAAAAAGAACTTGCTTTTCAAGCTGATAGAAGAAGAGCAACGGTTGAACTTATTAGAATTATTAGCGATTTATGGTACGACCATACAATTGAACTAATTTTATTTAGAAACATTCTTATTGATAGAAATGTAAGTGAAATTTTAAATCTTGTTGAATATGCAAGTGATTTTGTTGAAAAACCAATTTCTATTTTCGATGCAGTAGAAATTGCGCGAGAAATAAAAAATTAGGAATATCCACCTTCAAAAATTGATTTAGGAAAATTGGTGTACGAGTATCATTTAGATAAAAACCAACATTCTATTTCAGATTTTGTTACTGAAAAATTAGCACATGCGCGCAATGCAACCAGTTTTGAGCCAAGAGACGTTGTTTTATATGGTTTTGGACGTATTGGTAGGTTGTTGGCAAGGGAATTAATGGTAAAAGCTGGTGTTGGTAATTTAATGCGTTTAAGAGCCATCGTTACAAGAGGAGAAATAAATGAAACTATTCTTGAAAAAAGAGCTTCTTTGTTAAGAAATGATTCTGTTCACGGAGATTTTCACGGAACTGTTGGAATTGATGTAGAAAAAAAGGCATTAATTATAAATGGTACAACTGTAAATGTAATTTCAGCAAATAACCCAGAAGAAATAGATTATACGGCTTACGGAATTTCAAATGCTTTGGTAATTGATAACACTGGTGCTTTTAGAGATAAAGAAGCCTTAGAACGTCATTTAATACCAAAAGGCGCATCGAAAGTATTGTTAACAGCTCCAGGAAAAGGAGTTCCGAACATTGTTCATGGTGTAAATCATAAAAATTATGATCCTAAAGTAGTTGATGTATTTTCAGCGGCTTCTTGTACAACCAATGCCATCACACCAATTTTAAAAGTTGTTGAAGATAAATTTGGGGTTGTAAACGGACATTTAGAAACGATACATGCATATACGAACGATCAAAACTTAGTAGATAATTTTCATAAAAAATACAGAAGAGGTAGAGCTGCTGCATTGAATATGGTTATTACTGAAACTGGTGCTGGAAAGGCAGTAACAAAGGCATTACCATCTTTTGAAGGCAAATTAACGTCTAATGCAATTCGTGTCCCTGTACCGAATGGTTCATTGGCTATTTTAAACTTACATCTTGAAAATTCAGCAAGTATTGAAACTATTAATAATGAGCTAAAAAAGAGTGCTTTAGAAGGCGATTTGGTAGAGCAAATTAAATACTCGCTAAGCAATGAATTAGTATCTTCTGATATCGTTGGAACCTCGGCTCCATCCATTTTTGATAGTAAAGCTACTATTTCAAACAATGATGGCTCTAACGTGGTTTTATATGTTTGGTACGATAACGAATATGGATATAGCCACCAAGTAATTCGTTTAGCACGTTATATTACTCAAGTGAGAAGATTTACGTATTATTAGAATGTAAATATATCTGATAAAAAAAGCTCCAACAAAATATTTTGTTGAAGCTTCTTTTAGTATTAATTCAATTTATGTAAAGATTATTTGTGTTCTATCACCATCACATAATTCATAGAATTGTCCTATGGTAATGATGTCTTCAACTTCATCAGACATATCACTCTTTTCTAATTTAAACATATCCACAGCCAATTTACAAGCATAAATAGTACCACCACCAGCTGTAATCATTTCTAAAAATTCATCTACCGGAGGCATATCTAATTCTCCCATTTGTTTACGCATCATACCAGAAACAGCAGTTTCCACACCTGGTAATCCACCTAGCACTGTTGGAAATGGAATTCCACCAGGCATTCTCATTGCTGGGTTTCCTGTTGTTGCAGTGTGTAAATGATTCATTTGTTTTTTAGTAATTCCGTCAAGCCCGAAAAATGTAAAGAAAACATTGGTTTCAATTCCTTCCATTACGGCTCCGTTAGCCATTACTAAAGTAGCATATACGTCTTCTAAACTACCTTTAGCACATATTATACATACTTTTTCCAAAGGTTTTTTTTCTGTACTCATAATTATATTTTTTAAATTTTAATAATTTTTAAGGTTTTAGATACAACTTGTAGGTTTAGGAATTCCTGCTATTCTCGATGAGAATTTTAATGGCCCTTTTGGGAACAATTTGTACAATTCTTTAATGTTTACAATTCCAGATTTACCAACGCCTCTAATTGTTAATGTTTCTTTTGCAGCAGTTTTATCGCGTAAAAAGTTTAAAACTTCAAAATGTTTTGGTGTTAATTCAATTCCTATTTCACTTGCAATTTCCTTTGCAATATCTTCATTCCATTGGTTCATATCTTCAAGATATCCATCTTCTGAAACGTTTACTTCTTTTCCTGCTATTGTTTGTACTGACATAATATTTATTTTTAGTAGTTTATTATTTAATCTTCTTTTTTAATATCAAAAATTTTCCCTTTAAAACTCATGTTTCTCGATACAAATGGAATAGCAATTCCTTTTAAAAGCATATTCCAATAAATCCACCTGAATGCTAATTTCCCCCAATGATTAAACAAGCTTTCTTTTAAAAGTTTTAGAGGGCCAATTCCTGCAAATGGAAAAGTTCCGTGAACTGGTTCTTGATCGTAATTGAAATCGATTAATAACGCTTTGTTATTACCAGTTTCAATAAAACAGTTCGCGTGACCGTCAAATTCTTCTTTTAACTTAAACCCTTTCGTAAACAGAATAATATTATCGGTTAACGTTTCTGCTTCAAAATGCGCTACTGAACCTGCTTTAGATGCCGGGACATTAGTTGCATCACCAATAACAAAAACATTTTCGTAATCTTTAGATTGCAACGTATGTCTATGTGTTGGAACAAAGTTTAAATCGTCTCCCATTCCTGATTTTTCAATAACTTCATCTCCCATATTTGTTGGTACAGTTACTAATAAATCAAAAGGTATTTCTCTTTCTTCGTAATCAATTAATGCTTTTTTATCATTATCAATTTCCATTACAGCAAAATCTGTTTCGATTTTTATTTTTTTATCTTCTAACAAATAATTCAATGCTGTTGTACAAGTTGGTTTTGTAAAAGCTCCTGTTAAAGGTGTAACATATGTAATTTCAACCTTATCTCTCATCCCTTTTTTACGGAAATACGAATCTGCTAAAAATGCAAATTCTAAAGGAGCAACAGGACATTTAATTGGCATTTCGGTAATATGCACCACTAATTTACCACCTTCCCAATCTCGTAATTTATTTCGAAGCGCTAACGAACCTTCATACGTATAAAAATCGAATATATCTTTTTTCCAAAGAGGTCCAATTAATCCTTCTGTTTCTTCAGGAGCAATTTTTGATCCAGTGGCAATAATTAAAATATCATAATTTAAAGTTTCATCCTCTAATTCAACTTTATTACTCTC
>Ga0209121_10003258_pt1 | contig 15801 bp, 13 predicted proteins | sample Cruoilmetagenom3_FD_187292 | JGI IMG/M metagenome (GOLD analysis project Ga0209121, IMG submission 187292) | Oil polluted marine microbial communities from Coal Oil Point, Santa Barbara, California, USA - Sample 3 (SPAdes) (version 2) | ecosystem: Environmental > Aquatic > Marine > Oil seeps ...
CCGCCAATCAGCTATTTGCTCATACCATTATCGCACTTATTCAACATAGTCAATAACGTCCCGCAATTACGCAATTACGCCTCGCAATTACGCAATTAATCCTTCCAGTCATGGGAGGATGCCAGCTGCTGCAAAACGCGCCTCCCATGAATTTCGATCTCTGAATTTTTGAATTTTATCGATATCGGCTTTATAGGCTAGCGCCTCACTTACTGCGACAGCTAGGTCCACGTGCTCGTCCAGCAGATAGACGCTCGGTTCAACTTCCCGCAAGGCCATCTCTCCAAAACGCGAGGAAAGAACGGGCAAGCCTAGAGCCCGATACTCGTAGTATTTGATTGGATCGACCGACGCAGTGAGGTCTATACACTTAAAGGGAATCAATCCGACCGAAAATTCATGCATAGCCCTGATTGCAGTCGCGTGATCACAAGCAGGTAACAACTCTATGTTGCGTGGCACAGGTTCTGGGGGGGTGATATATGCGGGACCAATCAGGCGGATGCACATGGATGGATTTACCTCCGCCAAGGCATATACCAAACGCCAGTCAAACCAGTGACCAATCGTGCCGACATAGCCGAGAACAGGCCTCTCCGACCATTTAGTCATCGCATTGATGGGCGGAAGGTTTTCAACCGCGCATGCATTAAGCGCAATAGCAAGTTTTGAGTGATAGGTGGCGAACCGATCAGCCAACGCTGTAGACGAAACCGTAATCCTATAAACCCGAGAAGCGACCTTCCGTTCCCTCTTCATCATCGCCGCCCGCGACAATCCTCGGTAAAACGCCGGAAAATCATCCATGGCATCGTAAAGAGAAGGAATAGCAGAATGTCGAGCAAGCACCTGCAACGCCAGCTCGGAGGGTTTGCCAATACCGAGCAGACATTCACCTTCCTCAACAAACTCGTCAATTGCCTGCAATACATCACTCCAGAGCAAGCGATTAAGCACACCGGCGCAGGGCAACGGCTCAATCGGCAGCGAACGTGGGCGAAGGACGGTTAGCCCCGCTGGTGTATTCCCTTTTTTCGCGAGCTTTGTCGTAATCCTTTCCTCGGCTTTTGCGCGCCAAAAATCTGCCAGCACCGGAAATCGCGTTGGGTAGGGATCAACCCAGATAACCTTCCCCCCGTGCCTGGCACGGAACCACTCCACAAACTTGTGTGGTCGTTGAGAAAAACTGGCCCAAGGTACAGGGGAGAGATACACCAACCGCATCAGACAAAGTGCTCACGCAATACCTTCACAATGCGCTCCGCGCTATGACCATCGCCATATGGGGAAACCCCTCGCGCCATTGCACGGTATGCAGACTCATCGTCCAGCAGACGCTGCGCCTCTTCGACAATTCGATCGTAATTGGGGCCAACCAGCTTGACAACTCCTTGCTCGACCGCCTCGGGCCGTTCGGTTTCATCCCGCAATACCAGCACTGGTTTACCCAAAGCAGGGGCCTCTTCCTGCACCCCCCCAGAATCACTAATGATCAGATACGACCGCTTCATCGCCGCAACAAACGGAGCGTAGTCAAGTGGCTCACAAAGATGAATATTCTGGTAGTCACCCAACATCTCGTGGGCGACATCCTTCACATTTGGGTTTGGGTGTACTGGATACAGGAACTGAACATCCGGGTTGCGCGTCGCCAATGTATGCAGTGCCCGACAGATATTGCGGAACGGTTCACCAAAATTTTCACGGCGATGGGAGGTGATCAGGACAAGACGCTTCTCTGGATCAAGTTCAATGCCAAGATCCAGATCCTTGGCTACGGTCATCCACAACGCGTCGATCACGGTATTACCGGTAACCACGATATTCTCATCTGCGATTCCTTCATGCAGTAAGTTTTGGCGCGAACTCTCCGTGGGTGCGAAGTGCCAACGTGCCAGTCGACCAGCAATGACACGGTTGGCTTCTTCCGGGAAAGGATTCTGCATGTTCCCTGTGCGCAAACCAGCCTCGACATGACCGACGGGGATTCGGTGGTAAAAGCAGGCCAACGCCACGGTCATCACCGTAGTGGTATCACCTTGTACTAGAACGATGTCCGATTTTTCTGCCTGAAGCACATCATCCAGATCTAGCAACAGCCTGGCCGTTAGCGTTGTCAGTGCCTGATTGGGACGCATTATATCCAGGTCGATATCAGGCTCGATATCAAAAACCTCAAGAACCTGATCAAGCATTTGGCGATGTTGGGCAGTGGCCAGGACACGGACTTCTGCCCACTGTTCATTTTTCAAAGCCAAAATCACTGGAGCCATTTTGATGGCTTCAGGACGCGTTCCCACTACACTAAGCACTTTCTTTTTATTCATTTACTATTTATTGTTTCAGTTCGCGCTTTTTGATAACCAACATCTACACACATTACTTCAGCAGCATCGGTATTAGTTAATAAATATTTTGAAAAATATCCAGAACCAGTACCAACATCAAGTATTCTACTATACGAAACGAATTCCAAATATTTTGTTAGGGCTCGTGCTTTTGATCGATAATACTAATGATCATTTGCAAAATCGCCTAATATTTCGGCTTCTTTCAAGTCCATAGTAAACTTATAATTTCACTGATTAACACTGTTTCCTTTTTTGTGGCTTCGGGGCGTGTGCCAACTGCGCATAAAATTTTCATAGCTGAAAGTCCCTAGTGAGAAATGACGGTGTTAGGAGAAATTAAATCAATTGGATATTTCAATCATGCCAATATTTGCGGTTTTATCCTTCTCTCGGCTGTACAATAATACTGGATAATTGCCGGAGTTGAGTTTTGACTGATGCCTAAAATAGATGCCAGTTACGCGCGTTGAACCTACTGTGGTATCTAACGGCGTTTCAACAATTACTGCCAAGAAGACAAGGAAAACAATAGCGGATGGAGAAGTAGTGGGCCAAGGCACCTGGAAGAGTCCCCAGAACATAGATCCAGCCCAAAATACAAGAGCAATACGGATCGAGAGAGATTGAATATGCACCATCAATATGCCACCTTTTTGCAGTAATACAGTTCGGTGTTCATAATCCCCAAGTGTTCAATGTCTTCGCGGAAGTATTCGACTTCAAAGCCCAATTTGTGCAGAAAGGTCTCGATATCCTTCCCATAAGTGCGATAGGCCAAAACACCGCTGCCTTCGTCACTATTCGTATCTCCATGATATTCCGGCTCGAGCAGGTGAATGTCTTTAGACTGGTCATCCGGATCGGTTACCTTAACTCGAATCAATGTATCTTCCCAAGCGCGGTTGTGAGGAACAGTGAAAATGTAGATGCCTCCAGGTTTCAGTACTCGATAAATTTCCCTATGTGCACGATCATCCAAACGCACATGCTCCATAACGTCGCTGGTAACCACTATGTCCAGTGACTCATCTGAAAAGGTGAGGCATTCCAGATTCTGATTGATTACACCATCGGCGAGCACTTCGCCTATCGGTAGCTCGGGCTTGTACAGAGAAAGCACGACATCTATCCAGCCAGTAGCCTTCAGGAGATCAGGAAGTGGGTAGGCGCAAGGTTCGGAATAGAAGGAAGGCTGCGTATCATAGACACGGAGTTTTTTCTTGTTGGCGTGAGGTAAAGCAGCCAGTGATTGCGACTCCACACCAGTCAGTTCACTGACGGCACGCAGGATACCACGCGAAATTGAGCGGTATCGGCTGGTAGTGCGGCAGTGTTCACAATTGAGCGACTCACGCCAGAGTTTCTCCTCACGATAGAAGAAACTGGTCGGCTTACAGCAGATATTACACTGACCAGAAAAATACTTTTGACCGTCAAACACATATGGGACTGTTCGATTTCTATAGCCGTGTGGAACCCACTCACCCCATTTTGCCTCATAAATTTTCTTGTTTTCCTCAAACAGTTGCTGCCGCTCTTGGTGCTTGAGTTTGTTGAACGAGGCTGACAGGTGATGGTGGATAAACACATCCTCTGTACATACAATGCGAAGTCCCAACTGTTCGATACGTCGACAGTAATCATCGTCTTCGAAAAAACCTCGACCAAAGTTTTCATCAAGAGGTCCGACCTGCTCATATACCATCCGACTCATCATCACACAGAAGAATGCAGCAGTCCGTAAAGGATACGTTTGTCCAATATGGCGGCGCGTATAGGCGGCAGATTTGATGAGCATCTCGCTCATTTCTCCGTAATAGATGTCGATCTTTGCCTCATTGCCGATGTTGTTAGTCACAGGGCCAATCAGACCGATGCTTTTATCTCGTTGCAGATGGCCGACCAAGGTGCGCACCCAGCCTGGAGTTACATAAGTATCGTTGTTGAGCAAGACGAGGAAGTCCCCGGTGGCAATGCTCAGGCCTTGATTGTTGGCTGCCGCAAAGCCACGATTATCGTCATTTGGAATCAGCTTACGATTAGTACCAATGGAAGCCCAGTTCTCAAGAAATTCCGGCGAGCCATCGCTGGAAGCATTATCAACAACAATAATCTCCAGGTTCTCGTACTGGCTATGTTCATCGAGGCTGGCCAGACAGGCTCGGGTGAGCTCAAGGTTGTTGTAGGTGACAACGATAACACTGACGCTAGGGTCGTGATCAGAAGGTTCCGCGTGTCGGATAAGTGCTTCGGTGCGATGCTTCCATGTCTGCCCCGCCGCAAAAACTCTGCGGCGCTGAAGCAAGTCTTCAGGCTCCGGCTGGGCTAAAATTTTATCAATGGATTTCAGAAAATGTTCTTTTTCAGCGGCCACATATACCAATCCATCAAACTGATCCATTTCCGGCACATCGACAGTTACCACAGGTTTGCCTGAACTCAGATATTCATACACTTTGACTGGATTAGTCGCCATAGTGAGTGGAACAATCTTGAAAGGCAAGAAGCAGACGTCAAAGCTGTAAAGATAATATGGCAGCTTGCTGTACGGCACCTCGCCAGTGAAAGTAATATTGGGCAGTTTTCCAAGTCTGGACTTGGCATTGACTGTGTCGGCACCGATCAGCAAAACACCGCATTCAGGGTGCCGTTTAGCCACAGCCTCAACTAGATCCAGATCGAACCACTCGGCTATCGCCCCATAGTAACCAATAATACGACGGCCCTGTGGATCTCGGTAAATGCTCTCAGGTGCTTTGGAGAAGTGTTCATATTCCCCGGCATTGCGAATCAAAGCATGACGTTGAGCGTGTTCTGCAACGGTCTGGTCCAGCCAAGAAGAGGTTGTTACCGTTAGATCAGACTTGCTTAACAGCACTTTTTCCAACTGCAGCAAAGATTCACCAGTATTGCCAAAGCCTTCATGGTGATCCATGCAGTCATATACGAGGCGGTTGTTTGGCAGCACGGAAGCGATGTCGTACCAGTAAGGGTGTTGAACCAGTGCGACAAGTTGGTTGCAATCTGCCCAGTCCAACATCTCACCGATGCTTACTCTAAGCTGATCAACGGTTTCCAGACTAAGTGCTGACGAGTAAATGATAGGCGCGCCTTTGGCAAATAGTCTGATCTGAAATAGCATGCCAGAAGCATCTAGCGCTTCAATCTCAAACCCGGCACGCTCGTCGTCTACTAGATTTGGTGAAACATAGAACACGCGGCGGCCCATGTTAGCCAACGCTAAAGCCAATTGCTGAGGACGCTGATGACGGAAATGCCAGTCTACGACACCCCAAACGATATAGTCTGGCAATCCCGTTTGCTGGGTGGCCGGTTTGAATGTTGGTGCATGGAACCGGGCGACGCGCGACACGCTGCGGCGCAACACTCGTATAACTTTGCCAAACACCTTGTGGTAGGCGAAGCTAACAAATCTCTTTGCTGGAGATGGCAGTGGCAGTTGGTGGTAACGTGTGCGTACCGCTTGCGATAATCGTTGCCGATCTTCGCTTAACAGTCCATAGCGATAAAGCCGGGCAGCAAAGCGCAAGGGCCGTGTTAGACGCCACGAATTACTGTTTTTCATCTGGTTAGCAAGCGCCACGGCCGCGTTTCGCTCCACCACCACCGCATCCCGCTCCGCCACCGCCGCGTCCTGATGCCTAAGTTGGCACATGCTTGCTACAAAATATTGCTTGCGCGCATCTTCCATTAATGCCTGAAATGCATGCTCCGCCTCAATGTTATTGTTAATTTCTGCGGGTGGGCATATGGGTGACAAAGGATTGCGCGAAGCAACTATGAATTGTCTATAGTAGGGTGCGCGAAAATCGTAAGGGTACAGGTTGCGATTAAACTTTTCACTGATGTCCAAAATGATATTTTTTAAACACGGTATGTCCCAAGTGCAAATCACAAAGCCAAGAAGCTCTCTTAACCAAGGCGCATGACCATGACCAACTGTTTGGCAGTACCAGCCAAGTTTCTCTAGCTGATTAACAGTATCGTAAAGGGATGGGAGCCCAAAACGGTAATGCTCCTCAAGCCATGAATAATCTTTGCCAAAAATGGCTTGGTACTGTTCTTCCAGTGCCTGATCAACCTCTTGCGCGGCAGACGAATCTGAAGTCGGGAAGCCAAGTACTAACGTATTCTTGGCTAGCAAAGACATGCGCTCAAGAAAAGCTTGCCTATGTTCAGGTGAAATATGCTCCAGCACATCGACAGCTGTCACGATATCGAAAGCTTGACCATCTAATTCTTGAGCAAATACGTTACCAGTTATTCGCCCATTACCAGATCCCTTTGGAATAAGTGGGTCGACATAGAACACTTTAGCTTCTGGCAAAAATTCACCAAATAAACATTCAGGTCCACTGCCGATGTCTAGAACAGAATTATCCGAAGCTAGCCCTGCTTGACGAAGCAGATCTGAGCAGGCTCTATAGCGACCATATTGGTCGAAAATCATAGTTACTTGGTCACCCAATATGGACCAATTGCTACGGCATCCATCTCGGTTGCGCCAAACATCGCCAAGGCTTCTTCTGGTGAATTAACAATCGGCTCACTTTTTCGGTTAAAAGAAGTATTAGTCAACACAGGCGTACCTGTTTTGCTTTCAAATGCAGCTATAGTTTCGTAGTACAACGGGTTAGCTTCACGCTTAACCGTCTGAACACGAATAGTATTGTCAACGTGCATCGCGCCCGGTATTTCGTTTCTCGCTGACTCTGGTACCTCAAAAGTTACCGTCATAAACGGTGCGTGTACCAATGACCCCATATAACGTTGGCGGCTTTCATACAAGATAGACGGTGCAAATGGACGCCAAGGCTCGCGAAACTTGACACGAATATTTACGGCATCTTTGTCCGCCACGCTGGAAGGATTTGAAAGTATCGAGCGTGCACCAAGAGCCCGGGCACCACCTTCCATTCTTCCTTGAAACCAGCCCACGATCTTGTGCTCTGCCAGTAAATTTGCTGATGCTTCTGCAATATTGTCTGGCTTCGTAATCTTAAATGCGGTTTTTTGCAAGGCCGATTGAATTTGATCCTCTGACGCTGCCGGGCCAAAGTAAGCATGCGATATAGGCTCAATCTTTTGACCATGCACCTCTTTCGCGTACCACATCGCAGCACCGATGGCACAGCCCGCGTCACCCCCGACTGGGAAGGCATAAATATCTTCTAGACCGAGCTGTCTGAACAACTGACCATTCATCTTGGAATTAAGCGCAACCCCCCCGGCAATGCACAGTTTCTTGACGCCGGTTGCTTCAATGTAATGCCTCAAATAATCAGCGACTGCACGTTCGACACAAGCCTGTAGTGAGGCGGCAATGTTTTCATCTACTCCATTACGCGGGTCTGAGTTGAACTCTCTGGGCTTCCCGAAGCGGGCCTCAAGCGGGCTGCGAATTCCCTTGCACAGCGGATCGATTAACTTATTGAAAGCTGTATCTGGTTTCATGACAAAGCGGTGACCATCACGCCCGACTAATTCGTCAAAAAACTCGCGGTAAGTGTCTGTGCCATAAGCCGCAAGACCCATGACCGTACCTTCCCCATCGAATGGTGTGTAACCTAAGAATTTCGTCACGCCCGCGTACAATAGCCCAAGGCTATTCGGCAAGGGGACTTTATCCAGAATCCGAATTTCTCCATCCACACCATGGGCAATGATGGAACTTTGAGTATCTCCTCGACCATCAATAGACAAGACCAATGCCTCGTCAAATCCGCTGCCATAGTATGCCGTTGCCAAGTGGGTGTGATGATGGGGCGCGAACACGGCTTTACGGATTCCATTTTTGGCAGCGAAATCCAAGAAGCGCTTCTTGGCACCCACAAATATTTCGCGATGCCATGCCTGAAGCTCTGGATATTTTTTGAATGTCTGGCGGTATGGTTCCATTTCTGGATCGTGCGCAAGGATGACATCCATGTCATGTTCACAAACGATGGCATCCAAATCGCCAAAGTTGATTCCTGCTTCTTGTAAACAGAACTCAATAGACCTTTCTGGAAAGGACGCGTTGGCGTGTTTAATACGGACAAGACGTTCTTCTTCTACAAACGCGACCAGCTTACCATCTACAAGCAGAGCCGCCGAAGGATCATGAAAAAATCCAGTAATTCCTAAAATATTCATGCTGTCGCACTCTGTTTTCTAATACTTGCCATAAAGTCCGGGCAAAAAAACCGCCCTAATATTCTGCCAGATGCCCACCGTTGATGCCTCTTGAGCGTATTTCGATATTGGTCGAGAAAAACATAAGTAACCTCTGCACCCTCTTGCTGCGCCCATTTGGAGATTTGCCGGATAGTATGGTGACTTTGTATTGGCGCAAAATACCAGTCCTTGTACAACACAATATTTCCATCCGCATTGAATAAACATGCATCCGGCAAATGCCACATTTCTATTTTCAGAACCAACTTAAGGATTAGTTCTTCTGCCCAACGCCCGAGCCTTGAAATATAAAACAACGTATCGCGAATAATATTTCGCGGCTGCACCTGCCCATAAAGCATTATGTTCAGTGTGCCTCCCGGTTTTAAAACACGAAGCAGTTCCCGAAAACCTTGCATAGCATCTGGGGTCGCATGAAGTACACCAATACAATATGCAGCGTCATATGTATTGCCTTCAAAAGACAAAGCCAATACTGTCCCGTGTTCTAAAGATACCTTTTCATGCAAGGTATGGGATGCCAGCTCTTGCCGAACATATTCAATAGTTTTTTCGGAATAATCCAGACCCGTATAACGATGGGCATAAGTAGCCACCCCAAGAGCCCACTCCCCTCTGCCCAAACCCACTTCCAACACTTGCAAACTTGGCAACTGTTCTATAGTTGGGAAAGGAAATGCTTTCAGCATTGCCTCACTCTTACTTAGTGTTGCCTTGTCTCCGTATATCAGATCATCGTAAAAACGCTGAGCCTTTTTTGATTCTTTCACCATATCCAAATGCCACCTTATTTATTGATAATCACCAAAGAAGATCTGACTCATAGCTTTGTTCAATCAAAAACCCACCTATCATTAATTTACTTACAGCCTTGTGCGTCACGGAGAAGTAATTAACATAATCACCAGTTATCCCTTTCCGAAAATGTGAGGATTTCTGCTCTTGCCCAGGGGTGCGCCCACCAGACAATCCGTTAAATGTTAATTGTTCTGCAACCTTTTGGATCGCCTGCGCCTCAACATCCACATTGGCTTTGCCCAACGCATTAATTAATGTTGTAACTGGGTCAGGCATTAATTCTTCATAACGAATAGCAACAACGTGTTTCTGAGCTAACCATTCTTGTGCCATTTTACAGAAATACCGCATCCCTTCATGGACAATGTACTTTTCATCTTCTTCACACCCGATTATGCCACCTGTAAGAATAAAGGTTATAGCATCATCTTCAGAGATTCCTTGGAAAAAGCTATGCAATGGGTGGTGCGTCAATACATGCTTAATGTACAAGGCGGCCGATACTGCCACATCTCTGGGATCACGGTACAAATATATACAAAGTAAATCTTCTTGTTTAATAACTGCTGACAATTTTTCACTTAATGGATAGTGCGCACAAAGCACTTCTCCTTCTTTCAATGACAAGTAAGTCTCATCAATTTTATAAGGATCCCATTCCGGCGGGACAGGCACCCCCCCTGTAAATAGTGGCTCAACTTTTTTAAAACCAAATAGCATTGCAACAAAGTCGAAAAAATATACAGTTCCAGACCGAGGCATCGTTGAAATCAATATCCTTTTTATATCTCTAGCCATGGCAATCTATGCTTCCACTTCAATAGTTGTTGGGAAGTTCATCATTACATGAACAGGTTTGTCCGCCACCATATCAAACGCAATCGCGTTTTCTATCCGATCTGACAGCATTATTTTTTCGCCTTGTCCAATATAACCGGCGGTAACAGTAAATGCATAGGAACCAGGATGCAAACACGGCAAGGTTACCTTTATGCGAATAGTGAGGTAACTTCCATCGGCTATCGGATTAATAATCTGCTTTTCAATCTGGCTGTTGGTGCTGGCTATTTCTTGACCTTTGGCATTTCTAAATATATATCCAACCGCCAATGCAGTGTTGGAATCAAGTGAATGATTTTGAATTGTCAGTCTCAACGTTACGACTTTGTCATTGAGTGATGATGAAATTCGATTCATTGATTCGTCATACAACCCGACACCAACAATCTTACACCGTTGATCCCCCAACCGCCGGTCAATATTGGGGATTTCTGTTTCCAGCCCTTGTGTTGATGGCGTTTCTTGATTGACAACTTCTGTTTTCGTGACCATGTCCGCCGCAGAGTCCATCTGGACGATTTGTCGGCCAAACAAGTACGATAGATAAGCATCAACTACCTTAGCCGAACTACCTTCATTCTTTATGCTTCCATCAAGCAGCCATATCGCCCGCGAGCATAGATTCCGAACAGCGTTTGCATCGTGAGAAACAAACAAAATAGTGGTTCCCGATTTTTGTAACTCGTTAAATCGCAACATACACCGATGCACAAAATAGGCGTCACCAACAGCCAACGCTTCATCCACAATCAGAATTTCTGGGTCAACATTTGCCTGAATTGCAAATGCCAGCCTGACAAACATGCCGCTTGAATAAATCTTCACAGTCTGCTCGATGAACTCGCCAATATCGGCGAAAGCAACGATATCTTCGAACCGCTCGTCCAGCTCTTCTCTGCTCAAGCCCAACAGGGCACCATTCATGTAAATGTTTTCTCGCCCAGTGAACTCCGGATTGAACCCTGAACCAAGCTCCAGCAGGGCGGCAATACGTCCATGTGTTTCTATGCTACCGCTGGTTGGGTTAAGGGTGCCGCAGATCATTTGTAGCAGTGTGGATTTGCCCGAACCGTTGCGGCCGATAATTCCGACGGTTTCACCCTTCTTAATTTCGAAAGAAACATCGTTGAGTGCCCAGAATTCACGGTAGTACTGTTTAGGCAGTGCTCCAACCAGACGTTGTAGCCGTGGATAAATGGACTGCTTGAGACGGTCTGGTGGCCTATCGTAAATCTGATAGTACTTTGAGAGGTTTTGGACGCGGACGGCGATTTCAGAGGACATCAGCGAACCCCTTGCGTGTCTTCTGAAAACAGGCAAAACCGGCCCAGGCAATCAGCGCTCCCAACACCAGCAACATAGCCAAAGCGATGAAATTGGGTAGTTGACCAAAGATCAAGACTTTTCTTCCTTCCTCTATGATAAAGGCAAGCGGGTTGATCTTTAGCCATATCTGGTAGCGTGCAGGTAAGGCGGAGATGGGAAAAAATACGGCTGAAATAAAAAGCATCACAGTGGTAAACATGTTTGTCAACTGACTAATATCACGGAGATAAACACCCAGTGCTGATAGAAACCAGGCCAGCCCCATTGTGCCAAGCACCAGTGGCAGCAGTACAACCGGAAAAAGAACGCCAGTTAAAGGAATGTGCTGACTAAGGATGATTTGCGCCAAAAGCAGTACCCCAAGACTGATCGCGGTATGAAAAAGAGTAGAACCAAATGCTACCCAAGGCAGAATCTCCAGCGGAAAGACGACCTTTTTAACATAATTGACATTGGAGATGATCAGACCCGGCGCGCGGTTGATGCACTCAGCAAAGAGCCCGTGCACAATCAAACCAACGAACAAAATGATGGCAAAATCGGCTTTGCTTTCGTCTGCATGCACTCCCCAGCGAGCTTTGAAAACAACTGAAAAAACGAAGGTGTAAATAACGAGCATCATCAATGGGTTAAAGAAAGACCAAGCGAGACCCATTATTGAGCCGCGATAGCGGCCAATCACTTCTCGCTTGCTCATCTGGAGAATCAGTTGCCGGTGTTGCCAGAAACTAGCAGCCATTTCCCTCGGCGAAGTGGAGAAGTGCTGCATCAGGCAAATACCTCGGCCCGATCGAAAACTACCCCTTGCGCATCTTTGCCAGAAAGTGACGGTGCCGTATTAATTGGCCAGTCGATGTTGATGCTGGTGTCATTCCAGACAATGCAGCGCTCGTAATCTGAGGCGTAGTAGTCTGTAGTTTTATAAAGAAACTCGGCAGTTTCCGAAAGCGTCACAAAGCCGTGGGCGAAGCCTTCAGGGATCCGGAGTTGTTTTTTGTTCTCTGCCATCAGGATTTCAACGACCCACTGACCAAAGGTGGGGGAGCTTTTTCGGATATCCACGGCAACGTCGAAAACTTCACCATGGATTACGCGAACCAGTTTACCCTGTGCCTTGGGTGGCAGTTGGTAGTGCAGTGTAGTGATACAGGACATTGCCAATTTAAACAACATATCTTGCTGAACCCTTCCGTCAGAGTGCGCTCCGGTTAAATAGCCTTGTGGTCCCAGTGAATTGGCTTTCAGATTTCACGGGATAAAGATTTAACCCCAGTACCATCTGCCGGAGCTACGGGGCAGGCTGGGCAAGCAGAGAAATATATTTTTGGCACAGATTGCACCCCAGAGAAATAGGCTACGCATTTCACAGGGCAAGCAGATGACACGGATTAGAGATTTGCCTTGTGGTATATGTGCCCGTCTGGTGCGGTTCATCAGGGATTACTGTCCTTCCAGCACCAAGGGAAAACGTGACGCGAGGTATAACGGGTAATGGTGTAGCCGGTTATAATGATTGATTTGCAGATTCTTGGCACTTAATACAGTTCTATACAAAGGGTCGTATTTTTCTGCAAAGACCTTCAAACTTTTTGCCTGAGTTACCCAACCTAATTTTACCTCTACCGGCAGGACTTCACCACTTTTTTCTACTAGAAACTCCACCTCGGCAGTTTTTTCTCGCCATGAATAGAGTGGCCCGAGATCTGCACAAGTAAATTCCTGGGCAACAAAATTTTCTGCAAAATACCCTTTGTGTGTCCCGTAATCATATGAGAGGATGGTTTTAGGAGGTAATTGACTCATAGCACCCAATAACCCGACGTCAAAACAGCAAAGCTTAAACCGATTTTCTGCCGTGTATGCAGATAAGGGGAGTTTCCCGCTGTTTACGATCTGTATCTTGATGATTAGTCCGGCCGTATTCAGCCAGTCAATGGCGCCCGCCAGCCTTGAATATGACCTGATTCCAGGAACAATCCCCTTGAACTTGAATTTGGGTGCTGATCCGTTCTGTACCCTTGCTAATTGTGTTGGAATGTTTCTCCAAATCCGTTCAATATGCATAGCATTTTGTTTGCCTGAATGTTTTGCAATATCGGCAAGATAAGCCTTTATTAAATCTGCCTGCTTTTGTCTCACCGTTTTGAGGGCCAAAAACAGGTCATGCTTGAGATCTCGATAGGTTTTGACTATCTCCGGCAAACCACCCACTATAAAATAGATTTTCAACTGTTCCCACAAATGAGTGTGTACTATGTCCGAAATTGGGGTGCCTGGACCACAGTTGCAAAGGGCGTCAAGAGTTCGGGTCTCGCCGGTCGCTGATATGAATTCTTCAAAGCACATAGGGTACATCTCAATCTGTTCGACCTTGCCTACAGGATAAGAACCCTCCCCAAGCTCAATTCCCAGTAGTGATCCGGCTGCGCAGATTGCAAAACCAGGGAGTTCCTCCTGAAAATACTTGAGACTGGTCAATGCCCTCGGGCACTCTTGGATTTCATCAAGAATTAAAAGATCCCTTTCACAATCAATGGATGAATCCAGATAAAAGCTCAGGTCCCGTAATATCCGCTTCGGCCTTAGGTCTTTCTCAAAGATCCTGATCAGGGTTTCGTCCTGTTCACAATTTACATAATGAACCTCGGGAAATGCATATTGTCCAAAACATTTCAATATATAGGTCTTTCCGACCTGCCGAGCGCCTTTAAGTATGAGCACCTTACGGTCTTTTTTGTCCTTCCATTCCTTGAGCTTATCAAAAATACTTCTTTTCATATCTGCAACCCTTGACCGCGGCATGATCATTGTTCTTGTTATTTTCAGATACCACTTTATTTAATAAATTGCAACTAATTGGTACCACTTTGGCACGAATTCCTGCGGGGCGGGGGTGAAAACTGCGTTGTCAAACTGTGATAGATGATAGGGAACGAGGGGACCGTTGCCAATTCAAACAACATATCTTACTGACCCCTTCCGTCAGAGTGCACTCCGGTTAAATAGCCTTGTGGTCCCAGTGAAATGGCTTTCGGGTTTCACGGGATAAAGATTTAACCCCAGTACCATCTGCCGGAGCTACCCCGGTTAAATTCGCTGCGCCCCAGTTGAATCCCCCTTGGGGTCTGCGAAGCAGAATTCAAACAGGGCAAGCTGTCCTTCGGAATTGAACGGGGCACGGCAGGGCAGGCTGGGCAAGCAGAGAAATAGGCTACGCATTTCACAGGGCAAGCAGATGACACGGATTAGAGATTTGCCTTGATATATGTGTCAAACTGTCTGGGTCCGTGTGGGTCTGTTGCCAAATATGGCACGGCAGGTGAATGGTTTGCTTACAAAACTCCTTTAGGAGGAAGAAGCTTTTCAATAAGATTTTTGAGAAAAGCAAGCTCATTTTTATGGGCATTAAGTGTGGCTTCCAGATCTGTCTGCCTTCTTTGCATCTGCCACTGCATCCGCAGGACAAAACCTAAAATTACCAAGGAAATAGTGATAAAGAGCCCAAGCATCCACTGAAGGGTATTAAAACGCTCATTCATTTCGGCACGGAGGTCATCAAAGCGTCCGTTCATTTCAGCACGGAGGTCATCAAAGCGCTTATTAAGGGCCTTTTGGCCTTCTTCAAGCCGGGTAAGTCTTTCAACGATTTCGCGGTCAGTTATCCTGGGGGCCTTTTCAACCGCGGCAGCCACCATGGGGACCAACAAAATAGTCATTAAACCGGCAAAAATAATCACCTTGCGCATAATTCAATCATAGAACACAAACTAATTTTGTCAATTCAGAAAAACGGCAGAGCCGATCCATGCTTGCACTTAAAAGCAAACCAGAGTAAGATTTCCTTAAAGTAGGAAAGTAAGGGAAACTGATATGCTTGCAAAACTCACATCTAAAAACCAGATCACAATTCCCAAATCAATTCTGTCCCAGCTCCCCAACGTGAGATACTTTGATGTGGAGCTCAAGGACGATGTAGTCATTTTCAGGCCTGTTAAGGTCTATGGGGCTGATCTCGGTCAGATTCGCGCCAAAATGAAAAAACTGGGTTTGACTGAAGAGAGCGTGCCTGAAGCAGTGCGGTGGGCACGGTCAAGGTGAAAAAGGTCGTCATAGACACAAATGTTCTTGTCTCAGCTCTATTGTTCGGCGGCATTCCGGCACAACTTATTCCACTGTGGAAGAACAGGACTATTAGACCCCTTTGTTCCAGGAAGATTATGGACGAATTTCTCAGGGTACTGGCTTACCGAAAATTCTCCCTCTCAGAAACGGAAATAGAATATCTTAT
>Ga0209121_10003260_pt1 | contig 15799 bp, 14 predicted proteins | sample Cruoilmetagenom3_FD_187292 | JGI IMG/M metagenome (GOLD analysis project Ga0209121, IMG submission 187292) | Oil polluted marine microbial communities from Coal Oil Point, Santa Barbara, California, USA - Sample 3 (SPAdes) (version 2) | ecosystem: Environmental > Aquatic > Marine > Oil seeps ...
GTCCTTCGTGGGCCATTTAGTGATAAAGAACTTTTCCCCACGAAATGCACTAAATTCACGAAGATTCTTATTTGATCTAATTATCTTTTTAATTTTATCTTGTTTTTTAGTGTACTTCGCCTGCCCCGTAGGGAGTATCGACCATATCGGGGTGTCCTTCGTGGGCCATATTTCTTTTAAAACAACCATCTGCTAAATTTAAGTTTTATAGATGGAAACCATTTGGTTTCGTTGGCTTTATTCCGATAGTTTCCAATCCAGGTATATCCTCCTACAAGTTCGGCGGAAAGTACTGGAAGATTGAAGAACCTGAAGCCCGCCTCAACTGATGTGGACTTCTCCACTACCCCCGATGGAAATTTCTGGTGTTCTGGAAATACACCGGGCCAGAGCACATCGAAGCCGTTCTCCCCCTTTCTCATAAGCGAAAAGTCGAGGGTGATGTCCCAGTTGTAATTTAAGTGATGTACTACTCTTCCGTATATCTCGTCAAAATCCTGTCCCTTGGGATGACCAATGGGATAACCGAGGTAGAGATAGTCATTCCAGTAGAGTTGATGAATATAAGTCCAGGTATCAACCCTCGCGTATTGCAAAGACCAGAAACCCTTACCCCGAACACCCTTCAATCCCATCCTGTATGCAAGCATATTCGGGAAATTCTCCTCGGTCTCCGCATACTGCGCATCGTCCACGAGAAGCTCTCCATAAAGGCACAACCCGTTTTTTCCATAATAGGAGAAATCAAACCCCCATCCTATGTTATCGGTAAAGTTGCCTGTTCCCCTGTTCCGTTTGTACGCCCAATAGAAGTTAAAGGGGTTCAGGTAACCCGAAATGAAGTTGGCACCTTCTCCGGAGTACATAATTACCTCAGATAGGCCAATGAGGACCTTATCATCAAAAAGTGAAAAGTCAAGCCTGTGCCCAGAGAAGAATCTTTTGTATGTACCTTCGGGAAAAGGTTCTTCTCGCCACCAGACTGAGAATGTGTCCTCCAAGATATAAGGGTCTAAGGATGTGCAGAAAAAAGTTCCTTTGAAAAGTTTGTACTCATAGGATGCATAGAGAAGGTCAAATGCCGGGGATGCCCCGGATAAAATGAATGAATGCCCGGGAAGCGGTCCCCATCTTAAGGACTCCCTTCCAAGCAGAATATTTATTCGGTCAAACTCCATACACCCATACGCCCTCCTTAAATCTCCCCCCACTACATCGTGCCAGAAGAAGATGGGATATTCATCGGATTCGCCAAATTTAAGAAATGGTTGTATGCAGATATCGAGTCCCGGAAGCAATGCAATCAGTCCCGCATCCTGAAAGTATCTCGTAACCGTATCACTTATTCCCACTCCCGTCATATAAAACTTCACTTTCGGTTTTGTCACATCCAAATAATCCAACCTCCCCAACAACATCCCATTTATTCCATCCTCCATTCCCCCGTTCCCTCCATCTCCCCATCTCCCCATCTCCCCATCTCCCCATCCCCCATTCCCCCATCCCCCCATCCCATCTCCCCATCTCCGATTCACCGTTTCTCTTATACTGTCTCTCTTTCCTACAACCTCACTTACCTTATAGGGAAAGGTATTCGCAAATCGCACCAGTGGAACTCCCCTCACCCTTAACTCATCTATCACATCATTTATCCCCGCCTCTTGTGGAATGAACAGCGCCTCAAGCATAAATATAATAATGCTAAGCAACATTAAATGAAGAGGAGTAGTTAGATGATAAAATCGCGGGATGGAGTGGGCAATATTGACCTATGGGTAAAGTGTAAATAGTACGAGGAAAGGATTGCCTGATTCAAAAAGAAGACCTATCTCTTTTAGCAAAATCCACTTTTTACTGTTTGACAATACTCCTTGCGACCTCTAAAAATTCATAGGCTGTGTTTATCATCTCCTCGGCTCCTGCTTTTGACCACTCGTTGTAATAATCAGCGTCTTCCCGCAAGTTCTTACCTCTTTGTAAACCCTCTACAAGACGAACAGGTAATTCGCCAGTTTCTACATATAGAGCCCTCAAAGCGACAATCAAACAGTAATGGCTTTTCTCTCTGTAATTCTTGTTGTATAAGAGTGCTCTTGCAGAATGAAACATAGAATAGTATGCCTGAATGGTCGCCCATTTATACTTCTCTCTTATGAGAGACTCCTTTGCTTCTTTAATATCACTTTCTGCGGTAGCAATTTCTTTCCCTGCGAGAGACCTTCCAGGGCTGAATTTTCTTATCTTGTTTTTCTTCAAGCAATTCTCAAAGTTAGGATTCATCCTCTGCTTCCCATAATAGAATACCTCTGTTTATCTGTTCGTAAAAAACAGGATCCCTTCTTTTCAGCTCTACATACTCTACCTCTGTCATTTTAACAGCCTGTATCCTCTGTTTTAACTTAAACTTTGTAATCTCTTTTTCTATTGCCTTTTTATTGTGAGTTATGATAAATAAATCTATATCACTATCTTTGACATTCTCCCCCCGAGATGAACTACCAAAAAGAATGATTCTTGATGCAAACTTTTTAAGTTCTCTAAGTAGTGGCTGAATTTCCATTATTGTCTTTAAGACTTTAAGTTGCTTCACAACTGGATTATTATAGTTCAACGAGTAAAAGTTTATCCCGCCCTTTACATACTGACACAAGAATCCTTCGTCAGCTAGTTCCTTCAATGCATAATAGATACCAGACCTGCTAATGCCGGTTTTCCCCTCCAGATTCCTCCCCAAAAATTCTTCTCCAGGGTTATTTAGGAAAAAATCTAACACCTTTTGGGTATTAGTAACAAACAAGATTCCTTTATTTTTAATCATACTTTTCTCGTTGTCCAAAATTTTGGACTATTGTCCAATATATTGGAGTAACTACACCCTTTAAGGAATGGATTACTCCAAATTATGAGTTAACGGAGGTCTTACCCATCTTCCTTGCCGAAATGACGAATATCTTCTGTGAATTTGCCAAATCTATCTTAAGTTTATTAATCTCTTCCACTCGACCGCAGAAATATTCATCCGTTACTGCCTCTCCATAGACGAAAGGATTATTCATTTAATTCCCTTTTTTGCGTAACACAAAAAAGTGTAACACATAGATGTAAAATATGCAAACTAAAGGAGTGGTCTGATGTCTTTTGTCTGCTTGCCCTGTAGAAGCGTAGCTATTCAACGGGGCTTGCCCCGTTGGCGCGAAGCGACTTTACGGGGTGGTCTGTGGTCTTTCCCCACTTCCCCGTTTCACCGTTTCTCTTATACTGTCTCTCTTTCCTACAACCTCACTTACCTTATAGGGAAAGGCATTCGCAAATCGCACCAGTGGTATCCCTCTCACCCGCAACTCATCTATTACCTCATTCACCCCCGCCTCTGAAGGAATGAAGAAAGATTCCAAGATGAATATAAAGATAATCGGAAACATTTATTCACTATTTCGAAATAGTGAAATAGGTTTACCAATCATGCCTTCTTCTGCACTCTATTCTTGACTATATCAAGAACTTGTTGACTATAAATATAGGCATTATTGTTGTTAATAGAGTAATACACTACTACATTTCTTCTGTGGCTTTTAACCAAATTAACCCGCTCTAACAGTTTTAGATTTCTGCATACAGTGGCAGTTGGTATCTTTAACCTCTCTCCTATTGTTTCTGCTGGAAGATTGTTTTCCTTTAACAGAAGTTCAAGTATACGAAGTCTCCTCTCGTTTGCAACCGCCTTAAAGAGTTGAGTCAAAAACTGCATATTTACCTCAATTTCTCACTAATTCGAAATACTGAATTTTATTTCATGAGAGATATGTACCTACCTTATTGTTGTAAAGAGATTGCGTGAATTGCTCATCCCAAGAAGTCTGGGCAATAACTTTGCAGCCTAATGAACTTTCCACTTCTTCGAAATAGTAAAAATAAATTTTCTGAGAGCCGTCGGTAAACAGGATGCGAGATGCGAAGACTATTTCACTAATTCGAAATAGTGGAGAAGCATATACTAAATATGCGGTGGAAATGCAATATAACAACCACTATTTCACTATTTCGAAATTGTGAAGAAGTGTTTTAGCCCGTGCGGGCACGGCCGGATAGGAAGTTCCAAACAACTTTGAGAAAACATATAAGATCTGTCCTGACTGGATGCTTCTTCCAGGCTTCGTAGTATCGCTTCTCCGACTCTATGATCTCATCAAATGTCTTCGGGCAGTCGGCGTAGTATGGGGGAACGAACCCCGGCTTGATCTTCATACGCTCTTTTCGCCATTCTTCGGGGTATAACGAAAGGAATTCCCTGGACAAGGGACGAAGTCCCATAAAGGAAAGCTCCCCCTTTATTATATTGAGGAGTTGTGGTATTTCATCCAGCCAGGTCTTTCTCAAGAATTTACCCCAGTCGGTCATGCGAAAGTCATTCATAATCTTTCCCTCATTGTCCACTTCATGATTATTGAGAATATAATCGTGTAAGTAATTGGCGTAGGCGTGCATGGTTCTGAGTTTATAGCAATAGATGGTGTGTCCACCCTTTCCGACCTTGGGAATCTTGAGCAAAATTCCATCGTGAGGTTTCTCGTTCAAGGGCTGCGAGTTCTTAAAAGCTATGAAATACAGGTATTTCTCTGCCTCTTTCAGCCCTGAAATCTCAAATCCAGAATATCGAAGCCTGCCCAATGCCTCACACTTCGAGAGGATGCGATGCCCCATCAAGCCAGACTTTCGGAAGATGTAACGAAAACCAAACAGTTTCGGCGGCACTCGTTTGAAGATGAATTCATAAATGATGATGACTTTATAGAAGAATTTATTGTTAGAGGAAGCGATACGCTGCTTCCTATGGTCGAGGGTTTCAACCCTTCCGACCAGTATCCCACCCGGTCTTAACAAGTTATGGATCTTTATCAGATTCCCATTGATATTCCCAAAATTATTGAGTAAGGGGGCAGAAATCACAAGACCATAGGGATTATCGTATCGAATATTATTTAACTCCAATAAATTATTAAAGAGAAAATTATGCCTGAGAGAAACAGTATCTTGAGGTATATGTTCCAGAAGGAACTGGATAACCTGCGGTTCATAGTTGGTATCCAAAAACTCTTTTATATGGTTTCTTTGGTTCATTTAGTTTATCTCGTCAATCTGGTTTATCTCGTCTATTTGGTTTATCTGTTCATATGTGGCAAGAAAAACCTGGACCAGAGATTGGCCAGTCCAAATAAAAACATCACAAGCCCAATGCCTATTATATTTGCTAATATATCCTGAGGGTTATAGGTACGACAAGGTAGAAAATATTGAATAAATTCCAACACTACACCATAGCAAACTAAAATTGCACCAAGCAACCACCTGAATCGACCCCGATAGGCAAGCATACCACAGCCAGCTGCCAAGGCAAATGTCACAGTATGACTGATATATCCCCGGGAAAGTAAATTACCCGTTGTACCGGTAAAAGAAGATTTAAAAACAGGTAGCACCGAAAATAAAGCTATCAAAATGACCAGAAGGAAAAATAAATATTTGAGAGGAAAGCGGACGGACTTATTCAAATTTTTTGTTTCCATTTTCAGGAGCCCCCAGCTCCTATTCTTCCCTTCGAATATTAACCACGACTCTCTTCCCTATATTTTTCACATTCTGTCGTATCAATTCCTTTACCCAGGGCAATGGCTTATCCGTCCAACGCTGGGGATGAACTACAATCATAGCCTTATCAGGAAAACTACCTTTTTCCACCGCCTGAATAATATCAAAAGTTGTCCTGTACCTTTTCCCCTCTTCACCCTTTCTCCCCTTCACCTCTTCACCTCTTTTCCTCTTGACCCTGTCCCTGACACTCACATCTTCCCCATTCCATCTTCTCCCCGTATCGGTCAGATAGAATACCTCATTAAAATCGATGTCAAAATACGGTTCTCCAATTATCCCATAGTCCCGATAATCATATACTTTCCACAAATCTCGGTTGTCAATTCTGGATAAAGGACTACCATGCATACAAATGGTCTTCACTGGATAGAGTTTACGGAGTTTTAAAAGATTTTCCCGAAAATCCTCAATTGCCAGTTCGTAAAGTTTTTCTTCATTTACCTTTTTTTCTCTCTTAGCTATATCGGACAAATTTTCGTAATGGTACCCTATTTCATGGCCCATATCAGCGATTTCTTTAATAGTTTCCTCATCATAACTACAAGGTTTCATTCTGAAATAATAAGTTGCTTTTATCCCTAATTTATTCTCTAATTCTGCCATTGTTAATGCGTTTTTAAGCAAACGGTCTACATCATGGCGAAAAATTATAAATGGACTGTTGAGATGTTGAGATGTTGAGGAGTTGAGTTGTAAATAGTCTTGGAGAGTAAGGATAGAGTAATTCCTTTCAGTAGGGGTTTCAAGTAATATCTTGTAAGTTTTAAGAGTAAAATCCATATCACACCTGTTACTTAAAATTATACTGATAATCTGGACTTGCCCCGTGAAACATTGTCATTCTCTCAAAGAAATTGCTTTTGTGTTTCAACGGGGTTCTCCCTCATAACCTGCACGCTCTCTGGATAATTCTCAACAAACCAGACCATAAAGGCAGTCACATCTATTTTCTCTGTAAGCATTTTCTGGCGGCGCTTTTGCCATTCTTGCTTTATGTCTGGAATACTTAGTAGTTCATTTGCTTTCTCTGAAATGTCCGTTGCTTCCTTATAGTGGAATAAGAGACCATAATTTTCTTGATCTTCTATCGTTCCAGCTGGTAAAGGGTTTATGTAAATTGCGGGAGTTCCAAGCATAGCACATTCGGATGCCATCGTTGCACCTTCTCCTATATACAAAGTAGCATAATAGAGAGCATCGGGCATCTTCTCTGGTGGAATTTTGATTTGATAAGGCTTTAAATCATCCGACAATTCTTCTTCAGAGGAAATAAATACCTTTGCATATTTGGATAGTTCTTTTACTGCCCTTCTTTTCATTTCCAAACTTAAACCCGAATGACCAACATCATGAGAAGCACTCCAGGAAACAAACCGCATAATTACATATTTTTCATCTTTTGAAACGCCAAGTATATCTAAAATATCAGGATTTGGTTTGAACCAATTAGGATGAAGATAAGCAAGTTCATGGTAACCACCATAGCGGATTTGTTTTTTACCCAAATTTCTATGAAAAGAATAAGAAGTCAAAATTATTTTAGTAAAAGGTTTATACAATCTTATTTGTTCCATATTTCCTGTATCCTCCAGAGAAATATGTGGCTTACGGAATAAAAATACTACATGAGCAGCATAGACAGAACCAGCGCTAAGAAAAATATCAGGTTTGAATTTCCTGGCTACATTATACATTAAAAAATCATATTTAATCAGTCCCCAAATTTTACCTTTCAAAGTTTTATAGTGCTTACCCAAGGATAAATATTCAAATCCATATTGTTTAAGTAGATATACAGTCATCTCCTTATCCCTGGTGGTAAAAAGAACCTTATGTTCTCTTTTTTCCATCTCCCACGCAAAATTCTTAAATAATTGTACATGGGCGGGATGCCCAATATCAATAAGTATTCTCATGACTTACTTTACTTTCTGCCATAATTTAAAACCGGCTTTCGCCACTTTAAACTTCACTGGCTGATGAATTTTCTCAAACCTTCCATAATTTGCCAATTGCCCGCCGAATTTTTTCTTATAATCCCGAACTCCATATTCTTCATCAGGTTTGCCTGCTCCACCAAAGTCAAACACAGTGTATCCATTTTCTTTACCCCATTTAAAAACTTCCCAGGGAAGTAAATCATTAGGATATTTATTTAAGTGTTTCTTCAGGCTGCCTGCATACCAATCATAAAGAGTTCCGCGATAGGCTAAAATACATATTACTCCAATAAATTCATTACCATTAAAAGCACCAAAATATTTAATCATTTTTTTAGGCCCTAAAACCTGAAATGCTGATTTAAATAAACTTAGATCAGCAATGGGTAAATTCGCATATTTGTAAACCTCGTATAATATCTGATATGCTTTTTCTACGCCCCCAATTTTCTTTAACTCTTGGACAAATGTTTTTTCTTTTAATGCTCTTCTAATTTCATTACGCCTTTTGGAATGAACTTCTTTCCATAATAATTCCTCCGATTTTCGAAGATCAATGATAATATTTAAATGCTCCTCATAATAATAGCCGAAGTCATCAAAAATATCCTTGAATTTCTGCATGTCCCATAAGTTACGAAATTGCGAATATATTGCCTTTTTCTTAGCAATCTTGTTATATTCTCTTAAAATTAATTTAAAAACTTTTAGGTTATTGTCTTTAACAAGTGGACCTCCCCAGATAATAGACCTTGCAGATAAGTCACCAATCAGTCCCCTATATTCTCTCTGAACAACGGCTAATAACACACCTAAAATTTCATCTTTTTCATCAATAACCGACACAAAAATCGGCTGATAATTTTTTGTATTCTCATAAACCTCATACATTTCAGGAGTTTGAAAAATATTACCCTGAGGATGATGATAAACAAAATCCGCCCATTTTTTTTTATTAATCTTATTTATGTCGGTTGTTACTTTTAATTCCATGAGAACCTATTTAATTCAAAAAATATTATTGCTTATATAATACTTCTTTATAAACATCTATTATTTTCTTTGCTATTTCATCAGAATCTAAACCTAATTTAATAATCCGCTCTCGGCCGTTTGTCATTTTCCCAAACGCAAGCACCATTTTAATTTTCTCTGCCACATCCTTTGGGTCAAGAGATGTAATATAACACCCTTCTGTATTTCCAATCACTTCTTTCACATCGCCAACGTCGGTCGAAACAATAGGACAATTACAAGCCATAGCTTCCTTAATGACATTAGGAGAACCCTCCCATAAAGATGTAACAACTAAAACATCCGCACCGGAATAATAATACGGCATTAAATCATGATCAACATCGTGCACTATATTTAGTTCTGCATTTTTAATGTCAAACAAGTTATAAGCAGTTTTTGATAGTTGAAAATTTTTTTCATATCTCTCCGGATTAGAAACAAATATAATGTGCTTCTTTTCATTAAATTTTATCTTTCTTTTAGCAATGTTCTTTTTGATTGGTTTAAATTTCTCAAAATCCACTCCATTTGGGATGACAAGCGCATCAGAAATTCCTATTTGCTTTCTCATCCGCTCAGATTTAACTATAATTGCTTTCCAGTGGGTTTTGCTGAGTAACTTTATAATTAATCGCCAGAAAAGTCTTGCTTGAATGTCACTTCCCATAAGTGATACAATAAGTGGCTTTGCACCAGCCAATGAAGCAACTATTGCTGACAGTGAATAATGAGCATGAATTATATCATACTTGTTTGATTTTAGGAAACTCTTTAACATTAGGACATTTTTCAGATAACCTTTAAATCCCTTACCTTTTATTGTAAAATAATCAAGTTCAACACCATTGTTCCTTAAAGATTCCCCTTGATTTCTTACAATTGGACTAATACCAAATTCTGGGTTCCCACTGCAAACAAAAAGGACTTTCATTAAAAAGCGATCAATTAGTTTAATAAATTGATTTCAACAAATACTCTTATTTTTCAAGTTCTCTTAAAAGTAGTTCGACCGATAGCGATCTTGAAAGAATTGCAGAATTTGAAATCTTTTTTATGTCTAAAAATTCATCTATTTTTAATTGATCGAAGTCAAATAATTTTTTAAGATAGGCATCCTCCAAGATATTAAAACCAAATTTATGTACAGGAAGCTTACGTGACTTTCTATAATTTCGTAATTTAGGCCTCCATGTCAATGGCGTATTTCTTAATATAGTTTCTTTTACTTTGAATTTAAATGGTACAGGTTTGGAAAAATTATAACCATAAATTGAATTGAATTTCGCGAGCTCTGGGTAAATTCTTTTTACCAGTGCAGATTGAAAATCTCCATAATGTTTCCATTTAATTGGAATATCATAACTTTGCAATACAAATCGTGGCTCAAGAAAAGGCATTAAAAAACAGTTAAGCTGTTGAAGAACTGTAAAAATAAAGTGAGCGGCTTTATACCGCAATGGATGGAGTAATTCAATTTCATTTCGAGCTATCCAACCATTAGATTTTGGTAAGTGTTGAGATATTTTTTGCTTTAATTGATTATAATAAATTTTTTTAGTAAAAGGAGGTCTACAGAAATCATGGTCAAATTTATCGTATCGTCCTTTAATATAATCATCAATTTTCATTTTTCGGTTAGGCAAATTCCATGCTTCTCTGTAAATTTCTCCCCCTGCTCCGTTGAGAAGTACAACACCAGAGTTTGGAAATAACAACCTATACTCAATATCTGAGTAATTATCAAATACTCCTGAAGCACCCAATCCATCAAAAATATAAAAGCGTTCAGATATTTTTTTCTCGTAATCGGATTTTATAATATCATAATATTCATAGAAATATATTACATCTAGGGGGAGATCAAGCCCTTGGGCTATGTTCAAAGCACATTTAATATCTGGAGAATTAGGTGTGCCATTTACATATAAACGCGGTTTTAAACCCAGATTAAGGAGACATGCCAGTATAAGCCGACTATCATAACCTCCGGATATAGCTGTTTGTATTTGCTCGGAGAATGCACTACTCAAAAGACTAAAATACTCCAATAAATTATCCGTAACCTTCTTTGTAGCCTGTCTAAAATTCATTCCAGGATTAAGCTTATCGAATACAGGTTTAAAAACATAAGTTGAATGTGAAGGCAACAAATTATGAACAACTCCTTCTTTCAATAACTTTATTTCTTTAAATAGTGTATTTTCATCGTAGAAGTAACCATTAAACAAATATTCATATAATTCCTGGGATGCAATATTTAAAGAACTTGTTAAATGCGCAATTGCTAAAAGAGAAGAAGAGAGTGCTGTGTGATCTTCGTTACAATAAACAGGATAATATCCAAAATAATCACGAAAAACACGCAATTCACCATTATGATATGTAATTATACAATAGTTTCCTGCTATCTTATCAATAAATGAGCGACCATTCCATATATCATTGTGTAGATGCACTAGAATTCCAGGGCCTGTCCTGTCCTCATAAAAAAATGTACCTGCACACACAATGAAATTATCGTTATCAATTACAACGGTATTTTTAATGTTGTAAAACTTTTTGCTAAATACAAAAATGCAAAATTCCTTTCTCTCGATTTTTTTATTAAGCGAAAGCCCTCTTTTATCAAATACTTGGAGTGCTTTTTCTAAATGCTTTTCTATCCACATAGTGGATTTATTTTTCTTACAAAATATGAAACCGCCCATTTTTAAGTAAATAAACTATACTTTGTTATCTAACAATTTCAAAATATTTAAATTTACCATTCCTGCTTGGCATGATCTTGTCTACTAACTTTATCTTAAATTCAACATCGTAAGGCTGAAGAGTTTTTTTTATCATAGACCTTAAAGTATTTAAATCTACGTCACTGTTTGTTTCAAATATAAAATTCAGAAAGGAGCCGTTCCAAACCACTTTATGGCGTTTTATGGCCTCAAACTTTCGCATGAAAGTACCTCCAACAAGACTAACAGGAAGAATTTTTCTACCATTACCAAGGTTAATAATATCGATAGACCTTCCAACAACTTTTTTAAAAAATTTAAAGCTAAAAGGATTATTATCGTTTCCTTCATGTAATTCTTCGATCAAGTCGCCTAACTTATATCTTATTAACGGCATCGTCATGTTATTTAAATCGGTGACGAGGATATCCATGAATCCGTCATCCCTTTTTTCTGTTTCTACCAGAACATGCGGTTCCATTAGATAGTACTTATCTGAACCTGCGGGGCGCATCGCAATACCATTGATTTCTCCGCAGCCATATAAATCACTAACTGGGCCGATTGCCTCTTCAATTATTTCTTCTTGATAGTCAAGAAGATTCTCAGCGGTACTAAAAATCATTTTAGGCCTGGGAATCTCTATCTTTTTTTCTAATAAATAAGATGCCAGATAATAAATAGCGCAACTGTAACCATCAATAAATTCAGGTTTAAACCTTATTAATTGCTTAATAATGGCCGGGAAATTGCTATATTCGTTTAGAAGTGGTGCGGGGATAAATCTTTGATTTAACAGTTTTCTTTTGGCTTTTGATGTTAAACGACTCCATTTTTTTATAGATTCCGGGTTGCCCCATATATGAATTCCACGCCGACCAGGCTTCCAACCGACCATGTAGTAAAGAGCATATCCAGAGGCAATTCCAGCACTTTCAGCATCAATGTCATGATAGTAACTTACCGGTGTACCAGTGGTACCGCTTGAACTGCTTTTTATACATTTTTGGGGGTCAAAATCATTTGCTACTAACTCCTCTTCATTCTGCTGTAAATCAGAACGAGTAAGAGGTTTTATTTTTTTAAAATAATTAATACAGGTAAATGATTTTGGATTAAATCCGCAAAGGGTAAAACGTTTCTTGTAAAAAGGAACGTTTTCTCCGGCATATATCAGCAAATTTTTAAGTTGTTTGATTTGATATTCTTCAATTTGACGTCGATTCCAATTTGAAGTGCTAGTAAAAAATTTGTAATATTCATTAACTTTTAAATTTTTGACAAAATCTATAATTTGCAAACGAATACTCATAATTTTAATACTTGATTAAGTTTAGATATTTTGTAAGACTCATCATATTTGAAAAATTTATTAAATCTTTTTTCCAATATCCATGATTGAAAACATCATTAATAATATAATTAACATTACATAATCCAGAGTCTAAATTAATTTTTCTAAAAAGGTCTAAATTGAGAGTGAAACATTGGTTTGTAAAATAAGGTGGTTTGTCTCTTTTTCGGTCAAAGATTTTGCGGTAATAATAAGCCTCTATTATATTGATTTTACCATAGCTATGTAAAAAATCACGCGGTTTGTATCCTCTGTCGAGTCTGTAATTTAGAAGCTTGGGATAAGTTTTCCTTATGATATAAGGATATAGCATTTGACCTTTATAGCGTTCCAGTGGATTGTTTTCTTTAAATGTAGCATTTGCACCCGCTAATTCTGTTTGCAATAAGTCTTTGATGAACTCGAAATTAAGGTAAGGAGTACGGTTGAAGAGGTATTTTTGCTCCAATACGATCTCCGGACCAAAAAATTTACGAAAAACCTCTTCGAAAATATAAAGATAAAATTTTTTGTTTTTATTAAGTTCTGAAAGAAAAGCTTTTTTGTATTCCAGAATTTCCTCAATTAATTGTTCGAATTCATGATTAAAAGTTCCTATTCTGAGATATTTTAATCTGCAATTTTTCCTTAACTTAAGCAATAAATCTTCATTACTATCTTGCTCAAAAATATCGAATGTTGCTTGTGCAATCAAGTTACCTGCCATGTGCATGGTGCGTATGACCTCGCTTCCAAAGATACCTGTTACTATATAATTTGTGTTTTTGCTAAGTTGTTTAGCCATATAATTATAATGTGCCCTAGAAAAGTTAAGATTGCACTCCGTTATATGCAGAGCTTTCGTTCCACTGTCAAAGAATTCATACTTGGCAAAATGTTCATCCAGTATTAAAGGATGGTGGTATATTCCTAATTTGGATGTTATTTTACGAGGAATAATAACGTCTTTCTCAATTTCGGAACCAAAAGAATAGGTCGTAAATCGTTTGTTCAAATTCAGAGCAAGCGCGATTAAGGTCCTCCCATCAAGTCCTCCGGTCAGACTCATATAAAAATGCTCTTTGGGGAAATAGTCGGCAGTGAGTTCTATGAATAAATCGCTGATATAATCAATGGCTTTCTTTGCTGAAATTGGGTGATCAGTATAGTAATCCAAAATATTTGTATGCCGAACTATTTCCAGTTTATGATCAAACGAGAGATAGTGGTTGGAAGCCAGTAATTTTATGCCATCGAACGGCGTTTCATTGAACAGAGCGTAGTTAAATAAGGTTTTCTCAAGGATGTATTTTTTACTTATTTCGAATTTTTCTTCGCCAAATTTCCGGATAAGATCTATTCTTGAAGATATGTATAAGAAATCCTTGGAGAGGAAATAATAAACAGGCAAAATACTGAAAAGACTATTATACACTTTTAAGCACTTATTTTTGATGTTAATTTGTATCAGATAGAAGATACCTTTTAGTTGTTGCAGTTTTTCGATTGAAAATGATGAGAACACACTTTCGAAATATTCCTTTTTTCTACCATCAAATGCTCTGGGTATTATCAGGTCACCGATAATATACCACTCTCCATTATCAATCTTAAAAGAAGTATAGTCTCTATTAAACTCATGACTAACAAAGAATACAAGGTCTAATGGGTGTATATTATGAAAAGTATTTTCCGTTATCATTTGAATACCTTTAAATGGTAAATAAAGCGGACATCTTATAATAAAACTCATAAGGCGTTTTATTTTAAATGAGCTTACCGTATTTCAGGTACTGGTATATTTTATTTATTGTGTAGTATGGGTTTATCCTCTGGTATATTTTAATTTTAAATTTGGTTCGCTGAATAGTCAATGATCTGTTTCTACAACATGCCCTTAAACCAATTCTCTTGTCAATTCTTTCATAGTTTTGTGAATTGCCGTAAAAATTACCGATTGTAGTTGCTTTATAGCCCAATTCAATAGCTGTCTTATGTGCAAATTCATTATTATCCCCATGGGGCCAGCAGCAGAATTTTACTTCTTTATTGAGTTCTTTCTCTATTACATTTTTCGATTCTTTCAGTTCAAATTCAATCCTGGCATGATATTCTGACTCGGATTCGGTTTTGACTATCAAATTATCGCCTTCCTTATAGTTGCAGTAGATAGGTTTTATCCTATTAAAAAGATATTGGAAATCATAATTACTGTTCCATTGAAAATTTCTAAGTTTTTTAATGATCTCGTTTATAAAATCTGGGTTTATTTCAACTTTACGGGCAATTAGGGCTGATTTTTCTTCAAAAAAAGGATAACCATAAGGTAAAAGTTTTTCAAAATTTTCATCCTCAATGCAATAGGGTTTCCGCTCCGGATAAAGATTTCCTATTTGATATAGACAATCTCTACCCGGGTAATGGAAACAAACTAACTTATCCGAAACGAAATATTTCGTATGCGTCAGTGTGTGTGATTGAATATCCACCAAACCGCTCTGCTCCATAATCCGCATTTCCTCCCAGGACAAATAACCCCAACGGTCAATTTCCCTAAAGTTTACCCTATTCTTCCAATAATCTTCAAGAGTATGCCGTGGTCGACTTTTTGAGTCTACAAATTCAGGATTTACAAAGATGGTTGCTTTGAAGTTGTATTTTTTTAGAAGTGGATAGACATAAATATAGTTATCTAAAAAGCCATCATCAAATGTCAGGACAATGAATTTTTTCCTAGAATTGTCACCCTCCTTTCTTATTTGATAATAATCTTCCAGAAAAAGAGGTTTATAGCGATTTTTCTTAAAATATTTTAACTCTTCTTCAAAATATTTTAATTCGAGTGTTAGATAGCTTCTGCTCCAGTCTTTCTTAATTTTTGGGGCGACTGAATGGTAGTAAATGACTGGTATTCTAATTTGTTGCATTTCGGTAAATCTTTTATAATTCCTATATGTATTTTTCAAGAGAAAAACATTCTCGACATTCTTCGTTTGCTTTTAAGGAAAACGATTTCAAATGTTAATAATTACGGTTCTCATCCAATTCAGTTGCAAGAAATAGGGCATAGATATATAAAAAATATGGACATCATGCAAATTTTAGGTTAATATAAGATATAAGAACCTAAA
>Ga0209121_10003261_pt1 | contig 15798 bp, 9 predicted proteins | sample Cruoilmetagenom3_FD_187292 | JGI IMG/M metagenome (GOLD analysis project Ga0209121, IMG submission 187292) | Oil polluted marine microbial communities from Coal Oil Point, Santa Barbara, California, USA - Sample 3 (SPAdes) (version 2) | ecosystem: Environmental > Aquatic > Marine > Oil seeps ...
GGTGGCCGCAGTCGGTGAGGGATTGAGCGCACTGCCTGCCGCGCCGCCGTGAACAGGCGGCGCGACGCTGGCAAACAGCCTCCTGCCCACATGGGCAGGGGGCTGTCGTTTTGCTGGAGGCTGGAGTGAAGAGCGTACGCTTGTATACACTGTCCGCTTGTGTTATACTCCAGCGCAGGCTCAATACGCAATATGCAAATGGAGGGTGCTCTATTGTGATGCAGGCAGAGCCAAGTCCTTCACTCACACTCAATCGTCGCTCGTTGTTCATTGTTCATTGTTCATTGCTCATCGTTTTGCTGGTGGGGGGCTACCTGCGCTTCACGGGTCTGAACTGGGACGAGGGGCAGTGGATTCACCCCGACGAGGGGCACATGCGGGCGACCCTCTCGGCCATCAGGATGCCGGACAGCCTCTCTCTCTATTTCGACACGCACAATTCACCGCTCAATGTCCGCAATAGTGGCGGCCAGTACAGTTATGGCACGCTGCCGCTCTTCCTGGCCCGCCTGGTGGGTGAGTGGCTTGACCGGGCGTGTGGCGAATCTCCCGACCGGCTGAGCGCGGCTGTGGCGTCGCTGCTGGTGGGGCCTGTGGCCGCTGAATGTGGCCCGGGCACTTTCACCGGCTTTCGCAGCGCACAGGTCGGGCGGGCGCTCTCGGCGCTGGCCGACCTGGGGACAGTGTTTCTCATCTACCTGATCGGGCGCCGTCTGTACGGGGAAGCCGTGGGGTTGCTGGCCGCGGGGTTGGGAGCACTGACCGCGTTCTCTATCCAGCAGGCTCACTTCTTCACCGTGGACAGTATGGCCTGCTTCTTTATCACGCTGACTGTTTACTTTTCGGTGCGTGCGGGCCGGTCAGGGAGTTGGATTGATTTCGGGTTGGCGGGGCTGGCGACTGGCCTGGCCGCCGCCTGCAAGGTTGACGCAGCGTTGGCGTCCCTCCTCGTCGTGCTGGCGGCGCTCCCCCCCAGTGGGGGGGAGAGAGGGGAGGAGTGGAGGAGGAGGATAGGGGGCCTGGTGCTGGCTGGTCTGCTGGCGCTGGTCGCGTTCCGTATTGCCCAGCCCTATGCTTTTGAGGGGCCTGGCTTCTTTGGCGTGCGGCGCAGCCCGGAGTGGTTCGGCCGGCTGAGCCAGATACGCGTTGAGCAAAGCGGCGAGGCGAATTTGCCGTGGGGTCAGCAGTGGACAAATCGTGCGCCTATTCTGTTCCCCTGGATCAACATGGTCGTTTGGGGTATGGGGCTGCCATTGGGCCTGGCCGCCTGGGCCGGTTGGGCAGCAGCGGGTTTTGAGTTGTGGCGTGGAAAGCGTGTGCACCTGATTCTGTGGGTCTGGGTAAGCCTCGTGTTTCTCTACCAGGCCACCCGCTGGGTTAAGGCCATGCGCTACTCTCTTTCCCTGTATCCCATTTTCATCATTCTGGCCGCCTATCTGCTGATGCGCCTGATTCATCTGCCCCGTGGTATGGGGTCGGTCGCTGGTTATATGTCACTGGTCTTATGCGTGGCCGGCACTGCCTTGTGGGCCAGCGCCGTGTTCTCCATCTACCTGCGCTCCCATACGCGCCTGGCGGCTTCGCGCTGGATCTACGCCAATGTGCCGGAAGGCGTCACGCTGGCTACTGAGCATTGCGACTGGGCACCGCCACTGCGCGTGGACGGGCATGATCCCTTCGGTGGGATGTATAGTGGGTTCGAGATGCAGAACTACAACGAGGATACGGAGGAGAAGCGTTTACAACTGTTTGACTGGCTCGACGAGGCGGACTACATTATTACAGCCAGCAACCGTCTCTATGCCTCCATCCCCCGTCTGGCGGCCCGCTACCCGCTGACGATTGAGTACTACCGTGCGCTTTTTGCCGGTGAACTGGGCTTCGAGTTGGTTGCCGATTTCACCTCCTATCCCGCCATCGGTCCCTTCCAGTTCCCCGATCAGGAGAACCCTTTCCCATTGATGGAGGCGGGGTACACATATCAGACTGAACCCATCGTGGTGCATCTGCCGCCGGCCGAGGAGGCTTTCAGCGTCTACGACCATCCCCGCGTGCTCATCTTCCGCAAGACGGCCGCCTACTCCCGCGAGCGCGTGGAGGAGGTGCTGGGGGGGATTGACGTGGAGCGGGCGCTACACGGCCTCAAGCCGGCCCAGGCCACCGCCGCCCCCGACCTGCTGGAGTTCGACTCACAGACCTGGGCCGAGCAGCGGGCCGGCGGCACCTGGTCGGAGATGTTCGACCGCGAGAGCTTCCTCAATCGCTATCCGGGGTTGGCGGCGGTCGCCTGGTGGGTCGTCGTGACCGGGCTGGGCTGGCTGGCCTTTCCGTTCCTCTTCGTCGCGCTTCCTCGCCTGTGCGACCGGGGCTACGGGCTGGCGCGGGTGCTGGGGTTGCTGCTGGTGGCCTATCTGACCTGGCTGGCGGCCAGCCTGCGGGTCTTGCCGAACACGCGCGGCACCATCGTGTGCATGGTGCTGCTCCTGGCGCTGACCGGGGGTGGGGTGGGGTGGTTCAAGCGGGACGAACTGCGTCGCTTCCTACGGAGCCGCTGGCGGCTGCTCCTGCTGACCGAGGGGCTCTTCGCACTGCTCTACGTCGCGTGGATCGGCGTGCGGCTCCTGCACCCTGACCTGTGGCACCCGATCGTCGGCGGCGAGAAGCCGATGGACTGCGCCTATCTCAACGCGGTGATGAAGTCCACCTGGTTCCCGCCCTACAATCCCTGGTTCTCCGGCGGTTATCTCAACTACTACTACTTTGGCTTTGTCATCGTCGGCACGCTGATCAAGTTGATGGGCACCGTGCCGGCGATTGCATATAACCTGGCGGTGCCGCTCCTGTTCGCACTGACCGGCGTGGGGGCCTTCTCCGTCGGCTACAACCTCTTCTGTGGGCGCAGGCGCGGGCGCTTGCTGGCGGGGGTGATGGCACTCGTCTTCACTGTCCTGCTGGGCAACCTGGGCGTGGTGCGGCTCATCCGTGGGAAACTGATCGAGTTGGGTGGCGAGTTTTTCCCCAGCACTATCCCCGGCTTCCCTGAGACAGTGGCGATGTTCAAGGGGCTGTGGCAGGTGATCGCCCACGGCGCGACGCTCTCGTTGCGCCCTGAGTCGTGGTACTGGGACCCGACGCGCATTATCCCTGCCGCGCCGGGGGAGGTGGGCCCCATCACCGAGTTCCCGGCCTTCACCTTCCTCTACGCTGACCTGCACGCCAACATGATCGCCTTACCGCTGGCGCTTCTGGCACTGGTGCTGATCGTGTACTGGGTGAGCACACCGCGTCCACACTGGGCCAGCCTGCTCGTCGGGGGGCTGGTTATCGGCGCGCTTTATCCGACGCATACCTGGGATTATCCCACCTATCTGGTGTTGGGCCTGGCCGGCTTGTTGCTAGGCGCGATTCGCGATTCGCGATTCGCAATTCGCCTGAGGGCGTTTGGTTGGCGGGCCGTTCTGCTCGCCGGTCTGACGGTGGTTCTCTATCTTCCGTATATGCAGCACTATGCGGCCGGTTACACCTCGGTCAATAAGTGGGAGGGTTCGCGCACGCCGGTCGAGATCTATCTCTGGATCCACGGCATCCTGCTCTTCCCGCTGCTGACCCGCCTGCTGATCGAAGTATGCCGGCGGGTACGCAACACGCAACGCGCAACACGCCATTGTTCATTATTGTTCATTGGCGGCTCATTGTTCATTGCGCTGGTGCTGTTCTTCATGGGCTACCAGGTGGCGCTGGTGGTGGTGCCCGTGGCAGCGTTGGCGGCGCTATTGATCCTGGTGCCGTGGTTGCCGTCGGAGCGGCGTCTCCTGTGGCTGATGGTGGTGCTGGCGATGGTGCTCAGCCTGCTGGTCGAGGTGATTGTGCTTGCGGGCGATATTGGGCGCATGAACACCGTCTTCAAGTTTTACCAGCAGGTGTGGGTGCTGTTGTGCATCGCGGCGGCGGTCAGCCTGGCGTGGGTGCGCGAGCACGCACAACACTGGCGGCCGGAGCGATGCCCTGAGCTTGCCTGCCCTGAGCGGAGCCGAAGGGTTGAAGGAGCCTGCCCTGAGCTTGTCGAAGGGTGGCGCAAACTCTGGTGGGGCGGGATGGTGGCGCTCATCCTCGGAGGCGCGCTCTTTCTTCCCTTCGGCATCCGCGCCCGCGCCATTGGTCGCATGACGCCGGGGGTGGGCCTGACGCTGGACGGGATGGCCTTTATGGAGCACGGCGTCGTGTTCGACGGCGCTCCCGAGCGCGGCGGCCAGGAGATTTCGCTGGCTGGCGACTACGCCGCGATCCGTTGGATGCAGGACAACATCAAAGGCTCGCCGGTGATCCTGGAGGGGCTGGGCCACCGGGAGTACCTGTGGGGCAATCGTGTTTCGATCCACACCGGCCTGCCGGCCGTGATAGGCTGGCGCTGGCACCAGGTGCAACAGCGCGCCATGTTGCCTGCTGAGATGGTGGACTGGCGGCGCGATGACGTGCGCGAGTGTTACGACACGACCGACATCTCCCGTGCGCAGGAGATCCTGGCCCGCTACGGCGTGCGCTACATCTACGTGGGCGAGTACGAGCAGGCCTACTACGACCCGGCGGGCCTGGCCAAGTTCGACCGGATGGCCGCCGAGGGGCTGCTGGGGGTGGTGTACGATGCGCAGGGGGTGAGGATATATGAGAATGAACAATGACAAATGAACAATGAAGAACAATGAACAATGAACAATGAAGAACAATGAACAATGAACAATGAACAATGAACAATGAACAATGAACAATGAAGAACAATGAACAATATTCGGTGACAACTCAGGCCCTTCGCCAAAACAGGCACAAATAGCACACGGATGAACACAGATGAAACGGATTCTCACGGATTTTTTATCTTGGTTTTTTATCTGTGTACATCCGTGTGATCCGTGTTGATCCGTGTCCCATTTATGGCTGGCTGAGAAGTTACAATATTCTTATGCCTGAGGCTGGGTTTGTAGAAAGGCGATGAGGCAATGGGTTTCCTGGAGAGTATCGCGGCTGAGGTGATCGCGGCTGTGTTGGGCGCCGGCGTGCTGGCCGTGCTGGGCTGGCTGGGCGTGCGGCTGTTCCGGCGGCGACGGGAGGACCCCTCCCCGCCCCCCCTCAGTCCCCCCCAACTCTGGGGGGGAAGGGGGAGAGGGGAGACTCCCCCCTCCCTCCCAGGGAAGGGGGCCGGGGGGTTAGGTCGGAAGGGGGCCGGGGGGTTAGGTGGGGAGCCCTGTCCACTGCGGGTGCTGGTGGCCGCCAGCCGCCCGTGGGACGCTGAGCCCTGGCTCGATACCGAGGCCGAGTGGGAGGCGCTGTGCGCGGTGCTGCAGCCGGGGGCCGAGGCCGGAGCGGTTCCCATCCGTATGGAGTTCCCCCCCGCTGCCACGCCGCAGGCGCTATGCTGCCGACGGTGCGGGAGTACGCGGCGCTGATACTGCGGGAGGAGGGCGCGGGTCATCCAGGAGCAACTGGGCGACCGGGCGGGGCTGGCGACGACGTACAACAACATCGGGCTCATCCACAAGGCCCGAGGGGACTACGAGGCGGCGCTGGAGTGGTACGAGAGGGCGCGGGTCATCCAGGAGGAACTGGGCGACCGGGCCAAACTGGCGACGACGCTCCATAATATGGGCTACATTGCCCTTGCTCAGGGGGATCTTCGCCGTGCGCTCGACCTCTTCACCCGCAGCCGGGAGCTGTACGCCGAGATAGGCCTGGAGAAGGACGTGGCCGAGGAAGAGGAGATGATCGCCGAGGTGCGGCGGCGGATGGAGGGCACAACAACGAATGGGGAAAGGAACGAATAGGGCGGGGATAAGCAGATGATCTGGCTCCAGGTCTCCTTGTCTCCTTGTCTCCCTATCTCACGAATCTCCCCCTGCCCGTGTATATAGATAGGGTAGACGTGAGCGTTCACGTGGGGACCAAGAAACCGGGTTTTTTGTACAGGAAGACCTCCCTGGCAGCGGAAGAGCACCTGCAAGCAATACTACTTCGCCTGTGGAGCACCAAAAACCCGGTTTCTGCTCTATCCGAACGGATACGAGTAGACGGATGACCGACATCGAGGAGACCATAACGTGCGCCATAGGCGGGGACGAAGCGGCACAGCGGGTGCTCTACGAGGCACATTACGCCGCTGCCTTCCGGCTGGCCTACCTGCTCCTGCGGGATGCCTGTGACGCCGAGGAGGTGGTGCAGGACGGGTTCGTCTACGTTTTTCGCAACCTGCAGCGCTATGACTCCGAACGTGGCTCTTTCTGGGCTTGGCTGCGCGTCGTCCTGGTGAGCCGCTGCCGCAATAAGCGCCGCCGCCGGCAGTTGCATCTTGTCTCGCTGGAGGTGCTCGAGGCCGCGGGTGCTTGCCCGGCCGACCCGGAACCGGCCAGCGACCCGGCAGGCGCGCTGGAGATGCAGGGCGCGCGCCGGGCGGTGTGGGAGGCGTTGCGGCGGGTCAGCCCCGGCGCGCGGGATGCGTTGGTGCTGCGCTACTACGAGGGCTTGCCGTACGCGGAGATCGCGGAGGTGCTGGGCTGCTCGGCCGATGCCGCCCGGGCGCGGGTGGCCCACGGCAAGGCCCAACTGCGGCGACTGCTCGCCACGCCGGAGGAAGGGACGGTGCGCGAGAGGGGAGCTGTACGTGCTGCATAGGAGGAACCCTTGCGAAGGTTTGGCAGGGGCTTTCAGGCCAGCAGTGTCTTGGTCTGCCGGGGAATGTTCCATTGCCAGAGCTATGCGCAACCTTCGCAAGGGTCAAGGGGGGTGAAATGAGCGAAATGCACCCGGGAGAAAATGAACTGGCCCGTTTTGGGGACGGAGAGGCCGGCGCGGGAGTTGCGGAGCATCTGCGCTGGTGTGCTCACTGCCGCAGCGTCGTCGCCGATTATCGCTGGCTGCAGGGGGAGATCGCGGCTACGTTGGCGCTGGCAGCGGACGCGGCGCCCGTGCCGCGCCCGAAGTGGTGGGCTGTGCAGGAGCGTGTGTTCGCCAGCCAGCGACGGAGGGTCGTGGGCCAGCGCGTCCCCGCCGTTGCCAGCGTTGTGCTGGCCATCTGTCTGATGCTCTCAATCTCTCCTGTTCTGGGCACGGCCGTCGTGGCGCGAACGTCGCCCCCTGGACCGATGGTTGCCCCTGCACCGGTCACAGCCGTCGTTTCCAGCGAATGTATGGCCTCGATGGCTACGCCCACGCCAGCTCTATCCTGTGAAAAGGAGGAACCTTTGCCAACGCCTGGCTTTACGTTGCTTCCCACGCCGCCGGAACCTGAAACCTGAAGCCCTGACACCCGATGAGCCAGGTGCTTCTCACATTCCGCTGGTACCTCGTCGTGCAGGTCTTCGGCCTGGCGGCGCTGCCGTTAACCTTGCGCCTCTTCCGCCACCTGCCGGAGCGTGGCTACGGTGTCTCCAAACCACTGGGGCTCCTCCTGGCTGGCTGGGCCTTCTGGCTCCTGACCACTTTCGGCTGGACACACAACACCGCTGGTGGCATCCTCGTCGCCCTCGTCCTCCTTGCCGCCGCTGGCCTTGCCTTTCAACTAACTAACCAACCAACCAACCAACTAACCAACCAACTAACCAACCAACCAACTAACCAACCAACTAACCAACTATCCTGGCGTATGGTCCTGTTCACCGAGGCGGTGTTCGCCCTCACCTTCGCCGCCTGGTGCCTGGTGCGCGCCCACATGCCGCGCATAGAGACGGCGGGCGGCGAGAAGTGGATGGAGATTGCCTTCCTGCGCGCCATCCTGCGCTCCGACACCTTCCCGCCCCACGACCCCTGGCTCTCCGGCTTTGGCATCTCTTACTACTACTTCGGCTACCTCATCGTCGCCATGCTCACCCGGTTGGCGGCTGTCCCGCCCTCCATCGCCTTCAATCTCGGCATCGCCACCCTCTTTGCCCTTGCCTGCAGCGGGGCCTTCAGTCTGGTCTACAACCTCGTCGCGGCGGAGGGGAGGAGGACAGGGGGACAAGGGGACAAGGAGACCAGGAGACGAGGAAGCAGGGAGAGGGATTGTGGAGGAGGGGTGGGGGAGGGGCTTGCTATCCTGGGCGGTCTGCTGGGAGCGCTGCTGCTGACCGCGATGGGCAATCTGGGAGGGTTGCTGGAGGCGTTGCATGCCCGGGGCATCGGCTCTGCTGGTTTCTGGGCCTGGCTGGACATTCGCGGGATTGATGTTCCCCCTCCGCCGCTGGCCGAGGGCAGTTGGGTGCCTACGCGCTTCTTCTGGTGGTGGCAGTCCTCGCGCGTGTTGCGGGACTACACCCCCTGGGGGGCGGAGCGGGAAGTGATTGACGAGTTCCCCGCCTTCAGTTTCATCCTGGGCGATATGCACCCCCACGTCCTGGCGCTTCCCTTCGTCCTCCTCGCCCTCGCCCTGGCCCTCAATCTCTACTTGCGAATAGCGAATGGCGAATCACGAATCACGAATCACGAATCACGTCTCATACATCTGCCACTTGCCCTCTGGGAATTCCTCACCTACGCCGTCTGCCTTGGCGGCCTGGGCTTCCTCAACACCTGGGACTTTCCCATCTATCTCTTCATCGTCGTCGCCGCCTACACCCTCGCCTACCTACGCACCACGTTTGACGTTTCACGTTTGACGTTTCACGTTCTACGTTTCATGCTTCTCTTCATCGCCCTCCTCGTCGCGGGCATCCTCCTCTATCTCCCCTTCTGGCTCGGCTTCCAATCCCAGGCTGGTGGTATTCTGCCCAACCTGTTCAACGGCACGCGGTTGCCCCAGTTCCTGGTGATGTTCGGGCCACTCATTTTCATCGCCGTGGTCTTCGTTACCGATCAGGCACGGCGGGGAGGCGTGCGGGTGCGCGGAGCGGCCAGGTGGACGCTGCTTGTGGCGCTGGGCATCATCGGCGTGTTGGTACTCGCGCTGGGCCTCGTGGCAATCCTGGTCTGGCTAGACGTGATTCCCCCGCAGGGGCCGATGGCCTACCTGGTGGCCTGGTTGCGCGGCGGGCCCATCCCTGGCCTGGAGGACGTGCCTGGTGCGCGCTCTCTCATCTCGCGCAGCCTGATGGCGCGATTGCTCGACCCTGTGGTTCTGGAGCCTGTCCCTTTTCTTCTTCGCGTAGTCATTATAATTCAATCCGCCGCCAAATCTCCACTCTGGACCACCTTCGGCCTCACCGCTCTTCTTACTACCATCGTCCTCATCCTGAAGCAGGCAACGAGCGTCCAGCATCCAGTATCTAGCATCCAGCATCCAGCATCCAGTATCCAACATCCGGCATCCGCAATTCGCAATTTCGCCCTGCTCCTCTTCGCCACCGGGGCCCTTCTCACGCTCGTCGTCGAGTTCGTCTATCTGCGCGATCACTTCGGCACCCGTATGAACACCGTCTTCAAGTTCTACTTCCAGGCCTGGGTGGTGTGGGCCATCGCCGGGGCCTATGCGCTGGTGGGCTTCGTGCGCCGGGGTAGGGTGGGGGTAGTGGCTATTGTCGTACTGCTCATCGCCGCAGGGCTGGTCTACCCCGCGCTGGCCGTACCCGCCCGCGCCCGCGAGTACGGCGGCCCGCCCACGCTCGACGGCGCGGCCTACCTGGCCGAGACACAGCCGGACGACTACGCTGCCATCACCTGGCTCAACGAGAACATCGCTGGCGCGCCGGTCATCCTGGAGGCTCCGGGCGATCACCTCCAGGCTTACGTCTACGAGGGCCGCGTCTCTGCTCACACCGGCCTGCCCACGCTCCTGGGGTGGGCCGGCCACGAGCACCAGTGGCGTGGGGATTACGATGAGCAGGCCCGCCGCGAACCCGACATCGAGACGCTTTACGCCAGTGTGAGCGCGGACGAGGTCTTGACGCTGCTCGATAGGTATGATATAAGTTACATCTACGTCGGGCCAGTCGAGTGGGCGCGTTATCCCGCCGCCGGCCTGGCTAAGTTTGCCCAATTGATGGAGACTGTCTACGACACCGGTACCGTGACCATCTACCGCACAAGCAGATGACAAATGACAAATGTCAAATGACAAATCCGACCACCCAACCAACTAACCAACCAACTAACCAACCAACTAACCAACCAACTAACCAACCAACTAACCAACCAACCAGCCAACCAACCAGCCAACTGACCAACCGGCCAATCATCACCGTAGAGGTGGTCCTGTGGGTACTTGTCGTCGTCGTCGCGCTCGCGCTGCGGTTGGCCCACCTTGACGCTGCCCCGCTCAATGGCCCCGAGGCCCGCGAAGCGATGCTCACCTGGCGGGCCGCAACCGGGCAGGGGATGCCTGAGGCGAACTATAGCCCGCTGCTTTTCGCGGCCAACGCGCTGCTATTCACGCTTTGTGGCACAAGTGATGGACTGGCCCGTCTGTGGCCGGCGCTGTTCGGCAGTGCTCTGGTCATCACGCCATTTCTGCTCCGGCGACGCATCGGGCGTGTGGGCGCGCTGGCGGCCGGGTTGTACCTGGCCATTTCTCCGACGGCGCTCTTGGCCTCGCGTCAACTGGATGGCGCGGTGGTGGCCGCCGTGGGCGGGATGGCCTGCCTGGGCGGGTTGGTCCGTTTCTTCGACACCCGTGTGCCTGGCTGGCTCACACTTTCGGCCGGAGGCCTGGCGCTGGCCGCGACGGCGAGTCCCTCAGCCTACGGACTGTTGCTGACGCTGGCCCTGGCCTGGTTAATCCTCTCTTGGATTTGGCCCGCTAGAGAGACTAGAGAGAGAGAGGTTGGCCTGCCTCGTTCGCGTTGGTCATTGTTCATTGTTCATTGTTCATTGTTCACGCTGGCGCTCTCGACCGGGCTGGGCTGGAATCCGGCCGGGTTGGGGGCCGCAGGCGACCTGCTGCCGGCCTGGGTTGCCCGCTTCGGCCCGGTCTCGAACCCCGTCGCGTCGCCTTTCACTCTCGTGGCTGTATATGAGCCATTGGCCTTGCTCCTCGGTCTCGGCGGGCTGGTCTGGGCCATCTGGCGCGGCCACCATTTCGGCGCGCTGCTGGGGCTGTGGGCAGGTCTGGCAGCTATCCTGCTGGCTGTTATGCCGGGCCGGACGCCGGTGGATGTGCTGTGGGTCGTCCTGCCGCTGGTGTTGCTCGCTGGCATCGCGGCGCGGGCGCTCGTGCAGGGCCTGCAGACCCAGGGGGCATGGCTCGGCGAAGGGCTGTACGTGCCACTGGTGCTGATCCTATGGGCACATTGCTATCTTGTACTCGCGCGCTACTACACGGAAGTCGGCACTGCCGCGGACCTGACCCTGGCCTTGCTCACGGTCGCCTTGCAGGTGCTGCTGGCGACGGTCTTCGCATTAACAGTGAGACTCGGCACCGCGTTGCGCGGCGTCGCCGTGGGCACAGGTGTGGCACTCCTGGCGGTCACTCTGTCGGCAGGATGGGGGATCGCATACGCGCGCCCGGCCGACCCACGGGAGCTCCTGGTGCACCAACCCACAGGGGTCGAGGTGCGTGACCTGGTGCAGACGCTGCGCGATCTCTCGTGGCGCGAGACGGGGGTACCGACCTTGCTACCGTTCACGCTCGAGGCCGCCCCCGACTCGGTGCTGGCCTGGTACCTGCGGGATTTCAGCGCGGCCCGCCGGGTCGAAAGGCTGGCTGCAGAGGGGATCGGCCCGGTGACAGTGACCTCGCAGCGTGACCTGGCACTCGCCTCGTCAGACGTGGATTACATGGGGCAGGATTTCGCCCTGCGTCGCAGTTGGCACCCGCGCGAGGTCGCTTGCGCATGGGGATGGCCACCGCGCTGCAAGACTGCCGTCGGGTGGCTGTTCCTCCGGCGCACGCCGTCGGCACCTATGACCGACGAGTGGGCTGTGCTCTGGCTGCGCCAGGATGCGGTGGAGGAGTGAGGGGAGAGAAGAGGAGAGAGGAGAGAGAGGGGAGAGGAGAACGCCTTCGCCTGCTCTCTTGCTGGTCGCTGGTCTTCGCATAGTCATTATGAGATATGCAGACACGGGCAATACAGCTTTGCTACTTTTCCTTCTCTTTCTCGGATTATAAATAGGCTATGCGAAAAGACTTCTTCTTGAGACCCTAGATGATAGACTGTCATTCTGAGCGTAGCGAAGAATCTCGCCATTGTTAACGAGGAATCGCCTGTCCAACAGGGGCGAGATTCTTCGTCGCTGCGCTCCTCAGAATGACTTCTTGTTGAGGTACCAGCGTAACGGCTCTTTTTGCCAAATTCTGCACGAAAACCCTTAGGGTCTGGTGACTGGCCACGCGAAATCCTCATACATACTATGGAGCAAAGAATGTTAGACAAACCTCTAAACAGTCTCGTCAGACTGGATTGGGAGAAGGCTCTTTACATCATTATCATTATCCTGGCCCTCGCCACGCGGTTGTGGGGGCTGGGCGACCGGGTGCAGAGCCACGACGAGAGCCTGCACACACAGTACTCATGGTACTTGTACTCCGGCCGGGGCTTCCAACATACGCCGATGATGCATGGCCCGTTCCTCTTCCACGCCACAGCTCTCTCCTACTTCCTCTTCGGCGACAACGATTTCACCGCTCGCCTAGCAGTCGCACTGATTGGGGTAGCGGTGGTAGCCTTTCCCTATCTGCTGCGCCGTTGGCTGGGTCGCGCTGGCGCACTCGCCACCTCATTCTTCCTTCTCATCTCTCCCTCTATCGCCTACTACTCCCGCTACATCCGCCACGATATCCCAATCATCCTCTGGTTCCTCATCGTTATCTTTGCCGTTTTCTCCTATCTCCGCGACGGCCGCAAGCGCTGGCTCTACCTGATGGCGGCCGGCATCTCGCTCATGTTCGCCACCAAGGAGGTAGCCTTCATATACAACGCTATCCTGGGCCTCTTTCTCGCCGGTCTGTTTGTGCTCCAGTTGGCGGAGTACCAGTGGTCACGCAAGAGTGTCTACTGGTACTTCCTGATTGCCCTGGCCGTGGCTGGATTGGGGTTGGCTCTCCTGTTGATGGGAGTACTCCAGGCAAATGAGGATGCCGTACCCCCCTGGTGGACCTTCACCGGGGGAATGTTGGCCGTACTTGCTCTCGCCACCGCCGCCTTTATCCTGATCACCCGCGTCGGACACGATCTGTACACCTATCGCAGTTTTGACCTCATCATCGTCCTGGGAACCCTCTGCCTGCCATTCTTCGCACCGATCCCAATCAGGATCGTGGGTCTAAAGCCCCTCGACTACACCACCCCGACGCTCTACTACTCGGCTGCCATCACCGGCGCGATGTTGTTGATCTCGGCCGGCATCGGCCTGGCGTGGGATCGGCGTCGTTGGAGCGTGGTGGCTGTTATCCACTACGCCATCTTCGCCGTGCTTTTCACCACCGTCTTTACGAATGGCACCGGCATCGCCAGCGGGATGGTCGGCTCGCTGGGCTACTGGCTGGTGCAGCAGGAGGTAGAACGGGGTGGGCAGCCCTGGTACTACTACCTGCTGGTGATGGTTCCATTCTATGAGTACCTTCCGCTGCTGCTGACCATCATTACCCCGATCTACCTGGGCATCCGCAAACTCAAAGCCCAAACCCCAGAATCCGACGCTCGCGATTTGGGATTTGGGACTTGGGATTTGAGATTTGTCATTTTTCTCCTGTGGTGGACCGCGCTGACCTGGATCGCGTACTCCTACGCCGGTGAGAAGATGCCCTGGCTCACCGTCCACCTGGCCTTGCCGATGATCCTTCTCGGCGGCTGGCTGGTGGGGCGGCTGATCGAGGGGACGGACTGGCGACGGGTGGTGCAACGCCGGGCCTGGCTGCTGGCACTCGTCGTCCCCCCATTCATCACAGCGTTGGTGACGTTCGTCAGAGCGACGCTCGCGGGTCCATTCCAGGGACACGAACTGGCGCAGTTGAACGTCACCGGTCAGTTCCTGGGCGGGTTGATCGGCACGCTCGCCTTCGGCGCCGGGCTGGTCTACCTGGTCTGGCGCAGCGGGTGGCGCGTGGCCGTGCGCGTCCTGTTGCTCGTCGCACTCCTGCTGCCGGTGCTCCTCACTGTGCGCACTGCCTGGCGCTTCTGCTACGTCAACTACGACTACCCGACCGAGTTCCTGGTCTACGCCCACGCTGGCCCGGCGGTTAAGGAGACTATGCGCCAGATTGAGGAGCTTTCGCGCCGCATCGCTGGCGGACCCAATCTCATCAAGGTCGCCTTCGGCTCAGATGGCTCCTGGCCGCTCAACTGGTACCTGCGTGACTACCCCAACGCCGTCTTCTACGGCGAGCAGCCATCGCGGGAGCAGATGGAGGCCCCTGTCGTCATCGCCGGACGCCAGCAGTGGGAGGCCGTGACTCCCTACATGGGCAATGACTACGTCGTCAACACCTACACCTTCTTGTGGTGGCCGATGGAGGACTACAAGAACATGACCTGGGCGCGCATCACCCACGCCATCACCGACACCCAAACCCGCTCCGCACTGTGGGACTTATGGTACGACCGCGACTACCGCCGCTACGACGAACTGACCGGCAAGACGCATACGTTCGACGAGTGGCCATTGCGCAGCAACTACCGCCTCTACGTCCGCCGCGACGTGGCAGCCCAGATATGGGACCTGGGCACGGTCGGGCCAGCGGAAATCGGCCCGACCGACCCCTACACCGAAGGCTGGCAGGAATTGACTGCGCGATTGGTGTTCGGTGGCGAGGGCGAGGGCTCTGTGCCAGGCCAACTCCTGAGCCCACACGGCATCCAGGTTGGCCCCGATGGCTTCGTCTACATCGCTGAGGGCGGCAACCGCATCCAGAAGTTCACCGCCGATGGGGAGTTCGTCGCCACCTGGGGACGTCCCTCCACCATCGAGACGGAGGCAGGGGTGCCCCGGGGCTTCAACGATCCCTGGGACGTCGCCGTCGCCCCCGACGGCACGATCTACGTCGCCGACACCTGGAACCACCGCATGCAGAGACTGGACGCCGAGGGCAACCGGATCGCCACCTGGGGGCTGCTCGGCGAGTACGGTCTTGACGACCCAATGGGACAGGGTGCTTTCTACGGCCCACGCGGCGTCGCTATCGGCCCCGCCGGGCGGGTCTACGTGACCGACACGGGCAACAAGCGCATCCAGGTCTTCGAGCCGGACGGGCGGTTCGCGTTCCAGTGGGGTGGGGGAGGGGTGCTGGAGGGCTACCTGGACGAGCCGGTCGGCATCGCCATCGGCCCGGGCGACGAAGTCTACGTTGCCGACACCTGGAACCGGCGCGTGCAGGTTTTCGACAGCGACGGCATTTTCCTGCGGCAGTGGCCCATCGCCGGGTGGGACACCGGGCTGCCCGACGAGAAGCCCTATCTGGCAGTGGATGCCGGTGGGCGCGTCTACGTCACCGACCCGGGCCACTACCGGGTGCTGGTGTTCGACAGCCTGGGCAATTATCTGCTCTCCTTCGGCCAGTATGGCCTCGACGAGAGTTCTTTCGCGCTCCCCATGGGCATCGCTATAGGGGAGGATGGCTCAATCTACGTGACCGACGCCCACAACAGCCGGGTGCTCGTCTTTGACCCGGTGGATTAGATGGTACACGGATCAACACGGATCGCACGGATAAACACGGATAAACACAGAAGAATCAGTGAAAATCCGTCTGATCCGTGACTATCCGCGTCCTATCCTGGCTATCCGCCTCGTCGTCCAGTAAATCGAGATAATGCTCGTATTCTTTCAGCGTCAAGAGGACCGCGACCGGATGGCCCATTGTGCCGACGCCTCAAACCGACAAGTGAAAACGTGTCATTCTGAGGAGCGCAGCGACGAAGAATCTCGGTTCACAAGCCAAGGCGGATAGCAAACATCCGAACGAGA
>Ga0209121_10003262_pt1 | contig 15795 bp, 16 predicted proteins | sample Cruoilmetagenom3_FD_187292 | JGI IMG/M metagenome (GOLD analysis project Ga0209121, IMG submission 187292) | Oil polluted marine microbial communities from Coal Oil Point, Santa Barbara, California, USA - Sample 3 (SPAdes) (version 2) | ecosystem: Environmental > Aquatic > Marine > Oil seeps ...
GTGCGCTCGTTTCCAAGCTGGCCGTTTTCGTCAAAGGCCTCACTGGCGTTGCCGATCATTACCTCGGGGGCTTGTAGGATGCGGGGGTTAAAGGTGGTCATACAATGGCGGAGCGAGTATTGCGCGCGCACACCGCCCGTGATCCCGCTGGAGGCGGACATGATCGCCACCGGCTTTTTGAGCCACGCGCCGGGGCGCACCATGCTGACCCAGTCGAGCGCATTTTTCAGAACGCCCGAAAGATTTTTGTTATATTCCGGCGTGGCGATGATCACGGCATCGGCCTCTTTGATCTGGCTGTGGAGGTTGAGCACGGACTCGGGCTTTTCCTCTATGTCTTCGTCAAACAGCGGCAGGCGCAGGTCTGCCAATTCGTAACTTGCAGGCGCAAAAATGCGCGCGGCTTCGGCCAGAAGCATGGTGTTATACGAATGGGCTCTGAGCGAGCCGGATATGCCAAGTAGATTCATTTGTTTTCCCCTTTTGCGCTAATAGATGGGTAAGAACCTGCCGGAGTGCAACGATATCTTGTGGATAAGTGCCAGTTTGCCGCAATATTGAGGGGTTCGGCTTGACTCCGCGCTTCTGTCGCGGAATCTTGAACCACTTGAGGAGAATCGACACACGTGCAGTTCAGCAAGCTGAGATTATTGGGGTTCAAGAGCTTTGTGGACCCCACGGAACTGGTGATCGCACCGGGGCTGACAGGTGTTGTCGGCCCCAATGGTTGTGGGAAATCCAACCTTCTGGAAGCCTTGCGCTGGGTGATGGGCGAGAACCGCGCCAGCGCCATGCGCGGCGGCGGTATGGATGATGTGATTTTTGCAGGGGCTGAAAGCCGCCCCGCGCGTAACTACGCCGAAGTGACGCTGACGATTGATAACCGTGAGCGGCTGGCACCGGCGGCTTTTAACACCGAAGATAATCTTGAAATTGTCCGCCGGATCACGCGAGAGGCGGGCTCTGCCTATAAGGTCAACGGCAAGGATAGCCGTGCGCGGGATGTGCAGATGCTGTTTGCCGATGCGTCAACCGGTGCGCATTCACCGGCGCTGGTGCGGCAGGGGCAGATTTCGGAGCTGATCAACGCCAAACCCAAAGCGCGGCGGCGGGTGCTGGAAGAGGCGGCGGGGATATCGGGGCTCTATAAGCGCCGCCACGAGGCCGAGCTGAAGCTGAACGGCACCGAGAGCAACCTTGTGCGGGTTGAAGATGTGCTGGAGCAGCTAGAGGCGCAGCTTAAAACGCTGGAACGGCAGGCGCGGCAGGCGCAACGGTATCGGCAGATCGCGGATGAATTGCGGCGGGCCGAGGGGCTGTTGCTGTATCGCCGTTGGCGCGAGGCAGATGTGGAGCGATTGCAGGCCGAGGGCTTGCTGACCGATGCGAGCAAGATTGCCGCCGGCGCGCAGGGCTGGGCAGGCACAGCCACCAAGGCGCGCGAAGAGGCGGAAGCCAAAGTGCCGCCCTTGCGCGAGGAAGAGGCGATTGCCGGTGCGGTTTTGCAGCGTTTGCAGGTTGAGCAGGCGGCGGTGGCCGAGGCCGAGGCGCGGGCGCTGGAGGCGATATCGGAGCTAGAGGCGCGCATTGCCCAGCTCGAAAAAGACATGGAGCGCGAGGCGGCTTTAACCAAAGACGCGGGCGAAACCATCTCCAGGCTGGAGTGGGAGGCCGAAGCGCTGGCCAAGGCCGGTAAAGGCTCGGAAGACAAGCTGGAGGAAGCCCGCGGGGCAGCGCAGGATGCAGCCCAAGGGTTGCAGGCGCTGGAAACCGAAGCGGACCAGCTTTCGGAAGATGCGGCGCGATTGGCCGCGCGCCATCAGTCTGCCAAGCGGCGGCTCGATGACGCGCGCGGGCTGGTCGAAAAACTGGCCGGTGAAACCGAAAAAGCAGAGCAGGCAAGGGCGGAACTGGCGGGGGCCTTTGAGGTTGCGGCACAGGGGCTGCTTAACGCGGAAACGGCTCAAGCGGCACGGGCCGGAGAAGCCGAAACGGCTGAAGCTGCGCTGTTGGACGCTGAAACGCGGCGGGCGCAAGCCCAACAATCAGAAAGCGACACCCGGGTGGCCTTGAGTGAGGCGGATGGGGAAGCCAAAGCGCTGGCAGCGGAATTGGCAGCCCTGGAACGGCTGATCAAGCGGGATCAGGGTGACGGGCGCCAGATACTGGACAAAGTGCGGGCGGACAAAGGCTATGAGGCGGCGCTGGGCGCGGCGCTGGCTGATGATTTGAAGGCACCGGAAGTGGACGGTGAGGCCGCCTCCGGCTGGGTTGCCTTTGACCCGCTGGAGCGGGCGCCTGCGTTGCCCGCCGGTGCCGCGCGTCTGGCCGAGCATGTAGCGGCACCCGACGTTCTCGCGCGGCGCTTGCAGATGACCGGACTTGTGGAACGCGCAGAGGGCGCGCGCCTTCAGGCGGCACTTTTGCCGGGGCAGAGATTGGTTTCGGTTGAAGGGGATTTGTGGCGCTGGGACGGGTTTCGGGCCGGAGCGGAAGATGCACCCTCGGCAGCCGCGTTGCGGTTGCAACAGTTAAACCGGCTGGCCGAGCTTGAAAGTGCGGCCGAGGCAGCGGGGGCGCGCGCCCAAAAAGCACGGGCCGCCCATGCGAGTGCGCGCGCGATGATGGATGCGGCACAGGCCGAGGATCAGGCGGCGCGGCAGGGGCGTCGGCGGGCCGACGAGGCCAACACAGCTGCGGTTAGGCTTGTTTCCAAGCTTCAGGCCGAGCAGGAAACACTGGCCGGACGGGTTGAAAGCCTTGAATTGGCCGTGGCTCGCCGCGAGGAAGATGCTCTGGCTGCGCGCCGCAGCGTGCAGGAGGCCGAGCGGACCACCGCGGATCTAGGTGATCTGGCCGCGGCGCGGGAGGCACTGGAGCGGCATAAGCTCAGCGTGGAAGCAGCCCGGTTAACGATGATGACCAAGCGTTCGATTGCCGATGATTTGCGCCGTGAAGGCGAGGCGCGGGTGCGGCGGGCAAGAGAGATCGAAAAGGAAAAGGCCAACTGGGCCCAGCGTTTGGAAAATGCCGATAAGCACCTGAGCGAGCTGGAGAACCGGATTGAGGCCGGCCAGAGCGACCTGAAAACTGCCCGTTTGGCCCCAAGCGAGATTGCGGTGCGGCGCGACGCGATGGCTGAGGCGTTTGACAAGGCCGAGCTGCGCCGCAAAAGCGCGGCTGACGTGCTGGCGCTGGGCGAGACGACCCTGCGCGAGGCGGAAAACGCCGAGCGGGCCGCGGAGCGGGAAGCAGCAGATGCGCGGGAAGCGCGGGCGCGGGCCGAGGCTGTTTCGGAGGCTGCGGCGTTCAAGGTCGAGGCTGCTGCGGAACGGGTGTTTGAGGAAACCGGTGTTGCGCCGCAAGCCTTGCTCGAAACACTGGAAGCCGACCCGGATGAAATGCCGGATTCAGAGGTGATTGAGGCGGACATAGCGCGGCTGAAACGCCAGCGCGATTCTCTTGGCGCGGTGAATTTGCGAGCAGAGGAGGACGCCAAGGGCGTGCGGGAGGAGCTCGACGCGCTGGGTGGCGAAAAGGCCGATCTGGAAGCGGCGGTGGCCAAGCTGCGCCACGGGATCGCGAACCTCAATTCAGAAGGCCGCGAGCGCTTGCTGGCGGCGTTTGACACAGTAAACAAGAACTTCGAGATGCTGTTCAAGCACTTGTTTGGCGGCGGTGCCGCGAACCTTGTGCTGGTGGAATCGGATGATCCGCTGGAGGCGGGGCTGGAGATTATGTGCCAACCGCCGGGTAAAAAACTGTCGACGCTGTCGCTCTTGTCGGGGGGAGAGCAAACCCTGACCGCTATGTCGTTGATTTTTGCGGTTTTCCTTGCCAACCCCAGCCCGATTTGCGTGCTCGACGAGGTGGATGCCCCGCTGGATGACGCCAACGTTACGAGGTTTTGTGACTTGCTCGACGAAATGACCCAGCAGACCAATACCCGGTTTCTGATTATTACCCACCATGCCGTCACCATGAGCCGGATGGAACGGTTATTTGGGGTGACTATGGGAGAAAAAGGGGTTTCCCAGCTGGTCAGTGTAGACCTGCGGCGAGCGGAAGAGATTGTGGAGGGGTAGGCGGGGCGCCTGCGCGGGCGAGGCTTTGGTTTCGCGAGGTGAAGGATGAAATACGCTGCCTTGGGAGCAAAGACGGATGGGCAAGAAAAAAGACATCGTTTGGGTCAGCGCCGCACCTATGGGTGGGTATATTAATAAAGCTTTCGATGCTGACGTGTTCGAGGAAGACCAGACAGAGGCTATAGCGATAATGAAGCAGAATAACGCGGGTGTTTCCCTCGTAGCGGATCAATTCCCAAAAAAAATGTATGGGATGTATCCCGATAAACACTACAAAAAGCTGCCAGACCTCTGCACTGCTGGCGGCTTTTGGACAGTGTCCGCCGCCACAGCCGAAGTGTTGCAGCAGTTTGATCTAGGCGATGGCGGGCTTTATCCGGTGGAGCTGTTTCAACACAATCGCACCAAGCGGATTGAGGGTGAGTATTTTTGCTGGAATTTTGGCAATGTTAAAAAGACGTATTTGCCAGAAGAATCCCCTGATGTGAAACGACCATATCCCGGACGTGATTTCTGGAAACTTCGTCTTGCACCAAAAGACGGGGATGTTGCGTTGTCATCTGAGGCTCTTAATCCGCCAGATGCTTGGATTGAACACAATTTCCACCGAGCATTCTTTTTGAGCGACCCGCTGGTGCAAGCGCTGCGCGCGGCCAAAGTCACACGCAATTTCACCCTCAGAAAATGCCGCGTTATTGAGCAAAATTAGAATTTCAAGAGCAATATTATATTCGAGGGTTCAAATATGTTGCGATTACTTTCGCCACCCTTTTGGCGTGCCGCCATGCCCGCCACGGGCCTCTTTTTGAATTCTATGAATGGCTTTGCACCCATGCCTTGATCTGGTCGGCGCGCATGGCACCAGACTGGCGCGCAATTTCCTTACCGTTTTTGAATAGCGCCATGGTGGGGATGCCACGGATATTGTGGCGTTGTGAAACGGCCGGAAACTCTTCTGTGTTGATTTTGGCAAAGCGGGTAGAGGTGCCCATGGCTGTGGCGGCTTTCGAGAATTCGGGGGCCATCATCCGGCACGGGCCGCACCACGGGGCCCAGAAATCTACCACCAGCGGGAGCTGGTCGCGCTTGCTGGCGACAGCCATGGTTTTGGCATCTATCTCTTTGACTTTGGGCGGGTTCAGGGGCTGGCCGCAGGTACCGCATTTGGGCTTCGCGGAAAGGCGGTCTTCGGGAACACGGTTGACCGTGCCACAAGACAGGCAAGTGAGGTTTTTCGCAGACATGACAGGCTCCAGATACATTCAGGTTAACGCATATATTGAAGTTGTCGGGCGAAATTCAAGGGGTGGAGCCTTTTTTATGCGGGACCGCCGAGCATAGCGAGGCCACGGCGCTGCATCTCCATTTTTGCCACGCAACCGTTTTGCTTGCAAAACGCAGGGGTTGCAAAAATGCCGCCGGAGGCTAGGTGGCATACAGCGTTTAACGGTCCGGTTCGCGGCCCATTTGCTCGGCTTTGCGACGCGTTTCCATCAACTCATGTTGCTCGGCTTGTTCGAGCATATCTTTGATAACACGGGTTTTCGCGTCGCTCGTGGCGGCAAAGCTACGGGCGGTTTCGACGCGGGATTTTTGGACATGGTGACGGGACAGCAGCCTGTGTTTCTCTTGATCCGCCCACCCGAGCCAGCGGCTGATGATGGCGAGATCTTCGGCCGGAGTGTTGACTATATTTGCGGTGGTCTGGGCTGCGAGGGCGTTCATTTGGGTGGTTGTTGCCGCGGCTTCGGCGTTGGCGCGGGTGAGCGCGGCCAGATCGCGCTGGCGTTTCTGCTCGGCCAGATCGCGCAGGATTTTGAGTGCAGCCGGGGTCATGCGCCGCGCTCTTTGGCTTTGGCGCGCATTTCGGTGGCAAAGCGGATGGCGGCAGCGATGGCGCGGTAATGGTCGGGGTCGATCTCCTGACCGATTTTCACAGTGGCATGGAGAGCCCGCGCGGTGGGCGGGTCAGAATGGATGGGCACACCGGAATCGCTGGCGACTTCGCGAATGCGGCGGGCGACATCATCGACCCCTTTGGCGATGACCACGGGCGCGGTGCCCTGCTTGCGGGACCATTCAAGGGCCACGGCGTAGTGGGTCGGGTTGACCACAACCACATCGGCGCGGGGCACATCATGCAGCATCTGGTTGGTGGCGATCTCCTGGGCACGGGCGCGGCGCTGGGATTTCATGTGCGGATCACCCTCGGCCTCTTTGGCTTCGTCTTTCAGCTCTTTGTGGGACATGCGCAGTTTTTGCAGGTGGTGGTATTTTTGCCACAAGAAATCCACCAGAGCGATGGCCATCGCGATGCCGGTAACCAAAAGCAATAGTGACGTCAGGATATCTCCGAGCATCAGCACAACCTCAGCCGGTTCGCCGCGCACACTGCCGAGGATCTCGTCTTGTTTGGCGTGGAGGTACAGGTAAACCCCGAAGGCGACCAGAGACATTTTGACAACGGTTTTAAGAAACTCGACAATGCCCTTGACGCCGAATTTGTTTTTGATCCCTTCCAGCGGAGATATCCGGCTGGCTTTGGGTTTGATTTTGTCGGGGCTGACAACAAACACGCGCATGGCCAGCAGCACCAACAGCGCCGCAGCTGGCGGGAGCAGAAACACCGGCACCAGGGCTTTTAGCGATTGTCCGAACAGAGCGGCTGCCATTGCGTTTCCGCCCGGGTTTAGGAGCTGTTGGCTGAGGGTATCGGCATTTCCAAACACCTGCGCCAGCACAGCGGCTGCATCGCCCAGCCCCTTCAGGCCGACAAAGGAAGCTCCGATAAACAAGCCCAGATAAGCAGCCGCCGCCGAGACATCGGGCGAGCGGGCGATGTCCCCCTTTTTGCGGGATTTCTCGATCTTTTGCGGGGTGGCCTCATGGGACTTCTCGCCGCTTTCGTCTTTGTCCCCGCTCATTCCGGCATGCCGAGTGGGTTTGAGAGCACCATGTCGAGGCGGTCATTCCAGACAGATATAATCGCCGGCCCGGCGAGGAGCAAAAGCAAAAGGGCACCGGCTGTAATTAAGGGGGCACCGACAAAAGCCACCATCAAGGTCGGCATGGCCCGGTTGATCGCGCCGAGCGCGAGGTTATAGGCGAAAGACGCAATCACAAAAGGTGCGGCCAGCGTAAAGCCGAACGTGAATACATTGGCGACACGGCTGATGCCCCATTCGGCAATATCCCCTGCTATCGGAATTGTGCCAAGCGGCAGCAATTCATAGGTGGAGGCGATGGCGAGGCTGGCTTTGATATGCAAGCCGGTGATGAGCGCCAGCGTAAGGCCGGCCATCATCAGAATATTGCCAATGGCGGGCATCGGGTCGGGGGTGACGCCGACTCCGGCGACTTGCGTTATAGCGGTGGATTGCGCGGCAATGCTGCCTGCGAGTTGCAGGGCCATGACCATAAGCCGAAGTGAAATACCGATGAGGAAGCCGATTCCGGCTTCAATGACCACCAAGCCCGCCATGGCGGGCAGGGCCGGTTCAATTACGGGAAGTATCGGGGCGACCATGGGCCATACCACCAGCGTAAACCCGATGGCCCCCATCAGGCGCACGCGCGAGGGGATGGCCTGCTCGCCAAAGCCGGGCATCAGCGCCACGGCGGACGCGACCCGCACAAAAACCAGCATCAGCCCACCGAGGCTGGCCTCGGATTGGTCGAGGATTTGCGCGAGTCCTTCGAGCATCAGGCCATTCCCACAAGGGCGGGTTGCGCGTTGGACCCCACTTCTTCGAAGCTGAATACAGGGTTTCGGATGCCTTTGGCGCTGAGCACGGTATGAAGGAACCTGCGGCGACGGGCCGAGGTAATGACCGCCGGATAACGCCCGCGCTCGCCCGCCTGTGAAACCTGCTCGGCCACAGCACCGGCAAGACGGTTAAACTCGTGCGGGGGGAGGGCGACATCCGCCCCGCCTTGCTCGCCTTCGAGCTGGTGTTTCTGAAACAAGGCCTCCCATTCGGGCGAGAGCTGGACCAGCGGCAGGGCACCATCGGGCTCTTGCATATCGGCGATGAGCTGGAAGCCAAGGCGCTGGCGCACGTATTCGGTGATGGCCTCGATGCCGCTCAGCGCACCGTTGGCTTCGGCAACGGCTTCGAAGATAAGTGGCAGGTTGCGGATGGAGACCTGCTCTTCCAGCAGCAGGCGCAGCACTGATTGCAGCAGATCAACCGAGACTTTATCAGGGACAAATTCATCGAGGATCCGGCGGTTGGCGCTCGCGCGGGTCGGGTCGGACACGGCGACAAATTCATCCAGCAATTTGCGCAGGGTGCGGCGGTTGAACAGCCGCCCGAAGTTTTGCTTGAGCACCTCGAGCAGGTGGGTCGAGATGACCTCTGTCGGGGTCACAACCGAGAGCCCCTGAAGCGCGGCTTCTTCCTGCATTTCAGGCTCGATCCAGCGGGCGGGGGCGCCATAAACCGGTTCGGACACATCGCGGCCTTTGGGGGCGCGGGGCGTGTCGTCGGCCAGAAGCACCAGCACCTTGCCGATTTCAACTTCGGAGCGGGCGACCTCAACCCCCTGAATGCGGATCACATAGGTGCCGTTGGGCAAAAGCGTGGAATCGGTTAGCCGGATTTCGGGGATCACAACACCGAATTGCGCGGCGATATGGTTGCGCATATTGAGGATGCGGCGGTCAAGGCCGGAGGCTTCGTCCATCACAGCGGCCACAAGATCGGAGGCAAATTCGAGGTGGATTTCGTCAAGGTCGAGCATGTCGCCAAGGGTTTTTTGCGGGGTCGGGGCCGGTTGGCTTTCCGTGGCGAGCTGCTTGGCCGCTTCGGACTCCTGCGCTTTGCGCTTGAAAGCGAAATAGGCCGCACCGCCGAGCACGCCAGCCCCTGCGAGAAAAGGCAGAACCGGCAGGCCGGGCACAAGACCGAAGAGCGCCAGCAGGGCGGCAACGGTGGCCAGCGCCTCGGGGTGGGCGGTGAGCTGCGCGCCAAGCGCCTTATCTGCCGAGCCAAGCACCCCGCCCTTGGAGAGTAGCAAGGCGGACGCGATCGAGACAATAACGGAAGGAAACTGTGAAACCAGACCATCGCCCACCGTGAGGATCGTGTAGGTTTCAAACGCTTGCCCGACCGGCATGCCGTGCACAAACACGCCCATAACCAGCCCCATGATCAGGTTGAGCATGGTGATGAGCAGGCCGGCAATGGCATCCCCCTTCACAAACTTCGAGGCCCCGTCGAGCGAGCCGAAAAAGGTGGTTTCCTCCTGCTCGGTTTTGCGGCGGATTTTGGCCTCGGCATGGTCAATCGCACCCGCCGCCATATCTGAGTCTATCGCCAGCTGTTTGCCGGGCATACCGTCAAGCGCGAAGCGCGCGCCCACTTCAGCCATACGGCCCGCGCCCTTGGTGATGACAATGAAATTCACGATCAGAAGCACGCCAAACACCACGAGGCCAAGATAAACCGAGCCGCCCATGATAAACATGGCAAAGCCCTCGATCACATCCCCGGCCGCACCAGTGCCGGTATGCCCCTGCCCGATGATAAGCTTGGTGGAAGACACGTTGAGCGAAAGGCGCAGCATCAGGCTGGCCAGCAGGATGGTCGGGAAGGCGGAGAACTCCAGCGGCCGCGAAATAAACAGGGTGATGGTGAAGATCAGGATCGAGATCGCAAAGCTGGCGGCAAGGCCGATATCCAGCACCGCAGGGGGCATGGGTAGAATCATCATCGCGATGATTGCCATCAGTGCAATGCTGAGCAGGACCGTGGGCTGATAGAGCGTTTGGATCGAGATCTTTGGCATGGGGATTCCTAAAAGAGGGCGCCGCTGGAGCCGGTGAGCAGGGTGACGGTTTGTCCGCCGAGTATGCCGGTGGCGAGGGAGCCCATCACGCTGGCTGGCGCTTCAGCCGCGCCTTCCCCAATCGCGCCGCCACCGGAGGAATACGGCGTTGCCACCGCCACTGGCTGTGCCGAAAGGAAGGCGTGCTGCACCTCGGGGAAGCGGGCCACGCGGGCGACCTGCACGTTCGGTTGCCTGGCGGGCTGCACGGTGGGCAGGCGCAGGGTTGGGGCCGGAGCCTCCCCGCCAAGGTTGCCGCGAATGCGGGCGTAGCGCTCACGGTAGCGGCTGGCATAGGTTTCGGTGCGCGAGTGGTAGGCGCCTGCGGCTTTGGTCCAGTCCGCGAACTCGTTATAGAGGTCAGACAGGTGCTTGGCGGCATAGGTGGCATTGGTCATCGGGTCAAACATGGCTTCAACGCTCTCGAAATGCTGGCCGTGCCATTTGTAGTTGATCTGGAAACAGCCGACATCAAAGCTGCGCGCGCCGGCGTTATAGCGTTCCATCACATAGGCGTAGGCCTCCTCGCGGGTGTCAAACCAGAAGCCGCGGCCCTCCATGTTCACGGTCCACGGCCATGGCATGAAGCGGCCCTCGCTGGTGCGACCGGTTTCGGAGAGCGTGATGGCGTAGAGCGCATCAGGCGGTATGCCGCGGTTGCGGCTGGCAGCGGCGCTGGCGGCATCGCAAATGGCAGAGATGTTTGGGTCGATGGTGGCGGCGCGGAGCGGCAAGGCCAAAAACCCCGCCAGAAGCAGGGCCAGCAGCAGGTGCCAGCTTTGTCTAAAGACCATTCGCGGATTCTCCCAAACAGTGATGCTTGGGCAGGTTTAGGCGGATTTGGTTACGAAAGGGTAAGGGAGGCGCCATTAGTGGGGGATAGCGCCCGAGCGTGGGTGGGCGCGCGGGGCGGAAATATTCTGCGTGGCAGTAAAAAGGTCGAAACGGGGTTTTGAGGGTATAACGTTGCAGAGCGCCCTCCCGGGGGGAGGGTCGGGCACCGCCCGTGTGGGCACGGGCATTAGGCGTGGTTCACCCCTTGACCCTCCGCCCCCTTTCCCCTACATAAACCCCAACTTACGGAAGCTTTAGATCTTCCGGTCCTCGCGTGTGAGGATCGCCACCAGTCAGCGTGTTACGCCCACTGGTGCGTTTGTCGTTTGTTTTGGGCCTTGAGGAGGGCTGCGCATGTTCGAGAATCTATCTGATCGCCTGAGTGGCGTCTTTGATAAGCTCACCAAGCAGGGTGCGCTCTCGGAAGCGGATGTGGCCACGGCGTTGCGCGAGGTTCGCGTGGCTTTGCTGGAGGCGGACGTTTCGCTGCCCGTAGCGCGGGACTTTGTGAAAGCGGTTCAGGCCAAGGCCGAGGGACAGGCGGTTACCAAGTCGATCACGCCAGGACAGCAGGTTGTTAAAATCGTCCATGACGAGCTGATCTCGGTATTGGCAGGGGATGATGCTGAAGCGGGCAACCTGAAGGTGGATAATCCGCCAGCGCCGATTTTGATGGTTGGCTTGCAGGGTTCGGGTAAAACCACAACCACGGCCAAACTCGCCAAGCGGCTGAAAGAAAAAGATAATAAGCGGGTGCTGATGGCCTCGCTCGATATTTACCGGCCAGCGGCGCAGCAGCAGCTTGCGGTGCTGGGGGCGCAGATCGGTGTGGATACATTGCCGATTGTGGCGGGCCAGACCGCCGTGCAGATCGCCACGCGGGCCAAGCAGCAAGCCACTTTGGGCGGCTACGATGTCTTTATGCTCGATACCGCAGGCCGGCTCTCAATTGATGACGCTCTGATGACCGAGGTCGAAGCGGTGCGCGAGGCCACCAAGCCGCGCGAAACGCTTTTGGTCGTGGACGGGTTGACCGGCCAGGATGCGGTGCACACTGCCGAAAACTTCGATGAGCGGATCGGGGTTTCGGGCGTGGTGCTCACGCGGATGGACGGCGACGGGCGCGGCGGTGCGGCCCTCAGCATGCGGGCGATCACCGGCAAGCCAATCAAGTTTGTTGGCCTTGGCGAGAAGATGGACGCGATCGAGGAATTCCACCCCGAGCGAATCGCCGGTCGCATTTTGGGCATGGGTGATATCGTCAGCCTAGTCGAAAAAGCGCAGGAAACCATTGAGGCCGAGCAGGCCGAGCGCATGATGAAGCGCTTCCAGAAGGGGCAGTTCAATATGAACGACCTCAAATCCCAACTGGAGCAGATGCAAAAGATGGGTGGCATGGAAGGCGTGATGGGCATGATGCCCGGCATGGGCAAAATGAAAAAGCAGATGGATGCCTCGGGCATGGATGATAGCGTTCTCAAACGCCAGATCGCCCTGATCAACTCGATGACCAAGCGCGAGCGCGCCAACCCCAAGCTACTGCAAGCCAGCCGCAAAAAGCGGATCGCCAAGGGCGCGGGCATGGAAGTTTCGGAGCTCAACAAGCTGATGAAGATGCAGCGCCAGATGGGCGACATGATGAAGAAAATGGGCAAGATGGGCAAAAAAGGCCTGATGCGCCAAGGTATGGGCGCCCTTATGGGCAAAGGCGCAGGCGCTATGCAACAAGGCATGCCCGGCGTGCCTCCCGGCGGTGCTGGCAGCTTGCCCGGCCTAGGTGGCGGCTTGCCTACCGATATGAGCGGCTTTGGGAAAAAGAAATGATCTCCATCCCCACCTTAGAGACTGAGCACCTTACGCTCCGCGCGCCCTGTGCGGACGACTTTGAGGCCTATGCGGCCTTCAAAGCCAGTGATCGTGCCAGATTCGCGGGTGGGCCACTGAGCCGCAGTGACGCCTGGAAAAGCCTCGCGATTGTGCTTGGCCATTGGCAACTGCGCGGCTACGGCATGTGGCACGCTGAGGAGAAATCCACCGGAGAGCTTGTTGGGCGCTTCGGGTTTTTTAACCCTGAAGGCTGGCTAGGCCGCGAACTGGCTTGGCTGGTTTTTGGCGGTTTTGAGGGCAAAGGTTTTGCTTATGAGGCGTCAGCATTTTTACTAGATTACGCTTATAATATCCAAAATTGGGATAGCCTTATTAGCACAATCGCGCCTGATAATACCCGCTCAATCGCGCTCGCCAAAAGGCTGGGCGCGCAATATGAGCAAGATTGGACCTCACCTTCCGGCAAGCCCTCCGTGATCTATCGCCACCCTGCACCGGAGGCCATACAATGACCCCTGACCAGATCAAAGCGGCTGACATCCTGAAAGGCCATCGCGAGAGCATTGACCGGCTGGATTCGATCCTTGTTTATACGCTTGGTGAGCGGTTCAAGCACACTGAGGCAGTGGGCAAGTTGAAGGCGGAGCACGATCTGCCCGCTTCCGATCCGGCACGTGAAGCCACGCAAATCGCGCGGCTGGAAGAATTGGCAGGTAAAGCCAAGCTAGACCCCGAATTTGCCAAGAAATTCCTGAACTTCGTCATCGATGAGGTCATCAGGCATCACAAGAGTATCAAGAACAACGAAATATAGGTGGACTGAACCCCACCACCCCAGACATCTTAAGGAGAAACAAAATGTCTACTAAAATCCGGCTCGCCCGCGGCGGCTCCAAAAAACGCCCTTTCTATCGCATCGTTGTGGCGGACAGCCGCATGCCGCGCGATGGCCGCTTTATTGAAAAAATCGGCACTTATAACCCGTTGCTGCCTAAAGACTCTGAGGAGCGCGTAAAGATCGACCTTGATCGTGTGAACCACTGGATGAGCCACGGCGCAGAAGTGACCGACCGTGTGTCGCGCTTTTTGGAAGCGGCTGGCGTGATCGAGAAGAAATCCCGCAGCAACCCTAAAAAGGGTGCCCCGCACAAAGCGGCTGTTGAGCGCGCTGAAGAAAAAGCGGCTAAAGTGGCTGAAGCTGCCGAAGCCGCAGCGGCACCAGCCGAGGCTGCTGCTGAAGAATAAGCTATGGAGGGGCGCAAATGACCAGATACTGGATCGGAGTCGTTGGGGCGAAACACGCCGAAATCGGCAAGGACCGCGGTTTTTGCGCCTTTTCCCATGGTAAAAAACAAGCGATCTCCCGACAGAGCCCGGGGGATCGTTTTGCGTATTATGGCCCGCGTGAGGGCTATAAAGAAGGCGCGGTGGTGCAGGCCTTTGTGGCGCTGGGCACGGTGCTGGAAGGCGATCCTTACGAGGTGGATTTTGATGGCAACCCTGGCTGGGTCCGCCCCGCGCAGACCGATATATTTGCGCGCACGCCGGTTAAACCCCTGCTAGAAGACCTCGCATTTGTGAGCAACCCGAAATATTGGGGCATGGCCTTCCGCCGCTCGTTGTTCGAGATTTCGGCAGAGGACTATGCCTTGATTGAAGGGGCCTATGGATGAAAGAATTTCCCGCCGAGTTTTGTGAGCAACTGCACGATCTCATGAGCTGGCGGCGCGATGTGCGCCACTTTCAGGCAGATAGGCCCGTGCCTGAGGAGCTTTTGGAAAAGGTGCTGGAGGCTATTCGGCTGGCACCCTCGGTTGGGCTCTCCGAGCCTTGGCGGTTGATTTCAGTGAAATCCCCCGAAGCGCGCGCCAAAACACTGGCGAATTTTGAAGCCGCAAATGAGCAAGCCCTACAGGGCTATAGCGGCGAGCGTGCCAAGATTTATGCCGGGTTGAAACTGAGCGGGATGCGCGACGCGCCGGTGCAGCTCGCAGTTTTTTGCGATGATGGCACCGACAAAGGCGCGGGGCTGGGCGCGGGAACCATGCCCGAGGCGCGGCGCTATTCGGTGGTTTCGGCGATTATGAATTTTTGGCTGGCAGCGCGGGCGCACGGGCTTGGCGTGGGCTGGGTTTCGATCCTTGATCCGGCACAGGTGGCCGCTGATCTGGAGGCCCCCGAGGGCTGGGCGCTGGTGGCCTACCTATGTGTGGGCTGGCCGGTGGAAACCAGCCAGACCCCCGAGCTGGAAAAAGCCAAATGGGAAGAACGGGATCCGCTTTTGGCGGATATTGAGGAGCGATAGATGGATGAGAAATTAATTTGCGTGGGGGCTATAATGGGTGCTTTCGGGGTGCGCGGCGAAGTGCGCCTGAAGTCCTTTTGTGCTGACCCTGAAGCGATTGCGGATTATAGCCCGCTTGTGACCGAAGCTGGCGACAGCTTTGAAATCAAGCTGACTCGTAGCGTCAAAGGTGGCTTTGGCGCACATCTGGCGGGGGTTACCAGCAAGGAAGCGGCGGATGCAATGCGCGGCACCAAGCTTTATGCCCGGCGCGAAGATCTGCCGAACCTGCCGGATGATGAATACTACCACTCGGATCTGATCGGGCTGATCGTGCTGGATACTGGCGGGGCCGAGCTCGGCAAAGTGACCTCGGTGCAGGATTTTGGGGCCGGGGACATTCTGGAGATTTACGGCAAGGGATTAAAAGAGGCGGCGCTGCTGCCCTTTACCGTGGCCAACGTGCCAACGGTCGACCTGAGCGCAGGCAAGATAATTGCCGACCCGCCCGAGGGGATGTTTCCAGAGCCAAAAGACATGTGAGCAAATCCCCGCAATAGTGAATATCCCTAATGCATTCGGCATATTTGGAAATTGCAGGGCGCAGTCAATCGCGCTACGCTTATATCGTAGACAGAATTGATTGAGGATCAAAACGATGACACCTTCCGAAGCATTTCTCTGGCCTGGCACGAAAGTTTGCGAGCGTCTTGGCGTTAATCCGGAAGGGGACGGGGCGTTGCTCCGCTGGATGGTAAACACACTCGTCTATCTCGTGGTGAGCCTGCTGGTTGTCTGGGCCATTATGGCTTGATCAAGCCAGCATGATCCGCGGCTGCGGCGTTAAGGTATATCCGAAAGGTCCGGCATTGCAGTTGTCCGTCCGACAGGCCAGCAAATTGCGGGAGCAAAACGTCAGATGGCTGCTTTGAGCCC
>Ga0209121_10003264_pt1 | contig 15794 bp, 16 predicted proteins | sample Cruoilmetagenom3_FD_187292 | JGI IMG/M metagenome (GOLD analysis project Ga0209121, IMG submission 187292) | Oil polluted marine microbial communities from Coal Oil Point, Santa Barbara, California, USA - Sample 3 (SPAdes) (version 2) | ecosystem: Environmental > Aquatic > Marine > Oil seeps ...
TCGTCTATCGGTTAGGACGCCAGGTTTTCAACCTGGAAAGAGGGGTTCGATTCCCCTAGGGACTGCCACTTGGTGACCTTCATGACATCAGAGATACACACGCTCGGTTTGGCCGCTGGCTGTACCCTCGGCTGCGAACTCCAGATGTTTCTCGATAGATTGTCATGTTAGGCTTTGGGTGTCGGCGCATTGCAGCGCGTTGCGGCACCATTAACAAAGGACAGACCCTTGAAGATTGAGATAGTAGAGACAGCCCCAATCGAAGGCCAAATGCCCGGCACGTCCGGCCTGCGCAAAAAGACACGCGTCTTTATGGAGCCGAAGTACCTCGAGAACTTCATCCAAGCCACGTTTGACGCCATTGGCGGTGGCGAGGGCAAGACATTCGTTGTCGGTGGTGACGGGCGCTATTTCAACACAGACGCCATTCAGGTGATTATCAAAATGGCCGCGGGCAATGGTGCCGCTGCGGTGATCGTCGGGCAAAACGGCATTTTGTCGACCCCCGCCGCATCCCACCTGATCCGACTGAACAAGGCGGATGGCGGTTTCATTCTGTCGGCAAGCCATAACCCCGGTGGCATCGACGAGGATTTCGGCGTGAAATACAACGCAGCCAACGGTGGCCCCGCCCCTGAAGGGCTAACCGCTAAGGTGTTCGAAGCCACGACATCGATCAGTCACTACAAAACCATTGTAGCAGACAACGTTGATCTGTCACGCATCGGCACAACCAGCCACGGCGGCATGAGTGTCCAAGTCATTGACCCTGTTTCAGATTATCAAAACTTGATGGAAAGCCTGTTTGACTTCGGCGCAATCCGCGCCTTGTTTGCTGATGGATTCACGATGCGCTTTGACGCAATGCACGCTGTCACGGGGCCATATGGATCGACTATTCTAGAAGATATCCTTGGCGCACCGGCTGGCACAGTTACCAATGGTATCCCCCTCGAAGACTTCGGAAAAGGCCACCCTGACCCCAACCCGATTTGGGCGAAGGAGCTGATGGATTTGATGATGTCCGACGATGCCCCAGACATTGGTGCCGCTTCAGATGGTGATGGCGACCGCAACATGATCGTCGGGCGCGGCGTTTATGTCACCCCATCTGATAGCCTCGCCATTCTTGCGGCAAACGCCCATCTCGCACCTGCCTACGCAGATGGCTTATCAGGTATCGCACGTTCCATGCCGACAAGTGCCGCGAGTGATCGTGTGGCAGCAAAGCTCGGCATTGATGCCTATGAAACGCCAACCGGCTGGAAATTTTTCGGCAACTTGCTGGACGCTGGAAAGGTCACAATTTGCGGTGAAGAAAGCGCCGGCACGGGGTCTAGCCATGTGCGTGAAAAGGATGGTCTTTGGGCGGTTTTGCTGTGGCTCAACATTCTTGCGGTGCGCAAACAATCCGTATCCGAGATTGTTGAGGACCACTGGAAGACCTACGGGCGTGATTATTACTCTCGCTATGACTTCGAGGCCGTAGCGACAGACAAAGCCAATGACATGATGCAAAACCTGCGCGGTAAATTTAGCCAGCTCGCGGGGCAAACCTTCGCTGGACTGACTGTCACAACCGCCGATGAATTCTCCTATCTTGACCCCGTCGATGGTTCAGTCAGCGACAATCAAGGCCTGCGCATCGCGTTTGAAGGCGGCGGACGCGCGGTGTTCCGCCTTTCGGGAACTGGCACACAAGGCGCAACCGTCCGGCTTTATCTTGAGCAGTATTCAGGGTTGAACGGTGACACTAATCAAGACACGCAAGCCGCGTTGCAGTCCGTGCGCAGCGCCGCGTTTGAGATCAGCGATATGAAGGCGATCATCGGTCGGATCGAACCTGATGTGATCACCTGACGCCTAAATATCCAGCGGATCAATCAGTTCCGGCCCACGTGCGCGGTTGGAATTGACCGCAGGGTCGACGCGATGAAATGACAGCGTGTCCTCGTCCGTGGCGTGCATCAGTTCAGCCGCACCTTTCCCTTCCTCGCCAAGCCACAGCGCCCATTGGTCTTGTTCTAAAATCACTGGAATCCGGTGGTGGATCTCACCCATCGCTTCGTTCGCGCTTGTCGTGACAATGGCCGCTGTTGCGCCCACATCGCCCCAGTCCTGCCAGATCGCGCCAAAGGCAATGGGCGCACCGTCGCTGCGTTGGATGTACCACGGTAATTTCGTGCCATCTTTCAAACGTGTCCATTCATAAAACCCCGCCGCCGGAATAATACAGCGCCGTTCCCGACAAGCCGATCGAAACGCAGGCTTTTCAGCAATCGTTTCGGCACGTGCGTTTATCAGCAATGGGCCGCCGTTCGGCTTTTGATACCAATGGGGAATGAAGCCCCACCGCATTGGCCTGTAGCTGCGACCGTTTTCACCTGTTGTCACAGTAGCAACTTGCACCGTCGGGCAAACATTATAGTTCGGTACGTCCGGCAAATCATTGGCGGACGCTGCCACAAATATCTGCGCCATCGCGTCATGTGGAAGTGTTGTGGCTAATCGTCCGCACACCTTAGGACCGTTTCAATAGGTTTGAATAAAGCATTAAACCCCAGCCGGTTAGGGTTGCCTCAACCTGGCTCCACACAGCCTGAAATCCAATTGGATCGATCCGGTTACGTTGGGCAACTTCGGACAATGTACGCTGTCCGTTCACCGCAGCGAGCAAAGGTGCCGATGCCTTGGGAAGCTGCAACTTGTACCCTTGGCCAGCCCTCGTCAGCGGCAACTCTCGCCCCTGCGCAACAGCCCGTGAAAGGGCGTCCGGTTTCACGCCCCGCAGATGCGGGATGCGGTTCAAATCCAGCTTGAACGGTTCAGCCTTTTGAAGGCGAGCATACCCCACATGCACCTTCATAGTACCGTCCAGTTTTTCCGCCGCTGCCATCTGGTCAATCACAGTCATTCCTTTCGGAACGGGCGCGAACCTCGATAAATCATATGCCGCAGCTTCGCAAAATGAAGGGGCACCCCAACCCGTTTCACTGAGGATCGCGGCAAGTCCTGCGACGTCAAATGCTTGGTCTTGGGAATGGAGCAGCAGATCGTAAAACCCTGCATCCGATTGGTTATGATCTACCAAATGTGGATTGCGTTTGAACGGGTGCCCCTCTGGGAGCTTCGCCAGTATCGCGCGCGCCTTAGCGACCTTTTTCGCCACCGGAACATCAGCCAAAACCGCCCCAAATGCATCCTGAAGCGGGTAAACGCCGGACCGCCCATAAGGAGCATAGACCATAAACCCAAGGCCACCATCCGGCGCAACTGCTGCGCGCAGCGCCGCGAATCCGGCCGCAGGATCGGGCAAATGGTGCAACACGCCACAGCAATCTACGTAGTCAAACACCCCGTAGTTTGGCGCGTCCATCAGGCTGGCCGTGTGAAACGTGATGCCCGTAAGCCCACGCGCCTTAGCGCGTTCTTCGGCCACGGCCCGCGACGCTTTGGACAGGTCCAGATAGGTTATGTCGTAAGGCCGCCCAACGCTGGTCAGTATTTGCGCCAGCTGGATTAATCCGTCCCCCGTACCACCGCCTGCAAATAGCGCCCGCAGTGGTTTGGACCAATCGCGTTTGCCGCCAAACACATGGTGATCAATTTCGCGCGGGTCAGACGGCGATCCTGTGATCAGGCGCTTGGCCTCATCTGCTGGGTCACGTTCTGGATACGGGTAGGCTTCATACTGATCTTGCACGCTCGACATGAGGGAGCCTAGGCCAAAAGAAAACCCGCTGCAATTGCTTGCAGCGGGTTCTAAAAGCGCCGTTAGGCACCTTTATTTCATGTTGATGCGACCATCCGTGTAGGGCTGGTATGGCGCATTTACTGCGATGTATTCCGCAGTTACGTCCGCAAGGTCAGGACCGAAGTCATAGGCGTTTTCAGCCGTTGTGAACATCGAGAACCCGTCACCACCGTTGCGTACGAAATTGTTGGACACAGCGCCGTAGGTCTTACCCATATCCAGCGCCGCGCCACCGATCATGACATCGGAAATGCGGCTGCCCGCTTCCATGCTCAGATCAACGGTGAACGTCATGCCTGCAACCTGCAGGAACCGACCAGAGCCGTCTTCATGTTGGGACACCGCATTTTCCAGCGCCGCCAAAAGCGTCTCACCGGAAATCTGGAATGTCGACAGTGTGTTCTGGAACGGCAGCACGGTCAGCACTTCGCCCATTGTCACTTCGCCTGCATCAATATCGGCGCGGATACCGCCAGAGTTCTGCAACGCAATGTCGATGCCTTGGTCCGCAACACGGTCCAGCATCGCGTCAGCAATCAAGTTGCCCATGTCACATTCCATTTGGCGACACACAGCGCGATCACCGGTCAGAACACCGGCTGTTTCAGCCACAACACGGTTGCGGATTTCGTCCAGTGGTTCGGCCAGTTCTGCAATCCGAGCTACAGCCGTTTCGTCTTCGGCGACGTTGCCATCAATGATGATCGCTTCGCCGGACGCCTCGGTTATCATGCCTGCGTCGTCAAACGTCACATTCAATTCACCCAAGAACTTACCGTAGGCATAAGCCTGCACAATCGCGGTGTCCCCAACCATCGTCGGATAGAGACCCGCTGCATCCTCATCATCGCCCAGATACGTGTTGGAGTGGCCCCCAACAATAACGTCAACGCCCGTTGTGGCTTCGGCAATCGCGATATCCGCATTGTAGCCGGAATGGGACAGAACGATAATCTTGTTCACACCTTCGTCGGTCAAACGATCGACCTCCGCCTGAACTGCATCAGCAGCGGGTGTGAAGGTCACATTCGGACCGGGCGACGCGAGTTCATCGGTGTTTTCAGGCGTGAGGCCGATCATGCCGATCCGTTCCCCACCGCGTTCGATGATCACAGATTTCTGAATCGCATCGGACAAAAGTGGCTCACCAGAGATATCCGCATTGGACATCAATACTGGGAAGTTCACTGTGTCGACAAACCCGCGCAGAACCTCTGGGCCGTCATCGAATTCGTGGTTACCAACGGTCATGCCGTCATAACCCAGCTGGTTCATGAACTCGGCCGCCATCGCGCCTTTGTAATATGTATAAAACAGCGTGCCCTGAAACTGGTCGCCGCCATCAACGAGGATGGAATTGTTTGTACGTGCCCGCGCCTCAGCTACAGCCGTGATCAAACGTGCTGTACCGCCAAAGCATTCACCAGCTTCGTTGTCTTCCGCAGAACAACCGGAATCGTATTTCGAAATCGGCTCAAAGCGTGCGTGGAAATCGTTGGTGTGCAAGATCGTTAGCGTATAATCCGCCGCCGCCATGCCCGCAATCATCGTCATCGCGGTGGACGTTGCAAGAAGTCTCGTAAGCATAATAGCCCCCATTGGTTTTACTCTGCCCCCAGCTTGGGTTGAGTCGGGTGAAAGAGTCAAAGCCTATGCACCAAAGTTGGCGTAGCGTCGCTTTGTGACACACGAATGACGGCTTACGCGCCACCCTTTTGGGCAAACAGCATTCCTTTCGCGCAACGCTCGATATCCCAGACGTTTCCGTCCGCCAACAACGCGACCTTAAACGTCGATAAATTTGGGGTTTCATCCGCAAGGATCAGCCAGCCGGACGGCGCGATACATGTCCTAAATTTCAGGAACGCGGTTTCCCGTGCTTGCGCATCCAGCATGCCTGCGGTCACACGGTCCAACCCTGTGAGGGACGCGGCGAGGGCCGCCGTTTGTGCGCCCCACGCGTGGGGTTCGCGCGCACAAAGGGTGTTGTAATTGTAGGGCCTGCCTTGCCCCCCTTAAAATACATGCACGAACATCAGGCGACCTTGACGAACCGGGCGCAGGGTGGAAAGTGGTCGTCATGAAAATATACAAAATCCTTACTGCTGAACAATGGGTCGAGCTGGACCAGACAGGCACCTTTGCAGGTGCACCGATTGATCTTGCCGACGGCTACATCCACACCTCAACCGCTGAGCAGGCGCAGGAAACGGCTGACAAGCATTTCGCGGGCGTAGACGGTTTGATGCTCGCGGCGCTGGATGCAGACACCTATGGTGATGATTTGCTTTGGGAAGTGTCACGCGGTGGCGCTGAGTTTCCCCATATCTACAACCGCCCGATGCTGCGATCCGAAGTTGTCTGGGCGCGCGCGATGCCATTGAACGACGGTCGCCACGTGCTGGATTTCTCATGAAGTTACTTGAGACACTTGGCCTACGTGCCCTGCGTGCGTTCGACCCCGAGACCGCCCACGGGCTTGCATTGAAAGCGCTCAACACGGGGCTTGGCCCGCGGGGGGGCGCGGTGACGTCGAAACGTTTGCGTTGCACGTTGGCGGGGCTTGATCTGCCGAATCCAGTGGGACTGGCCGCGGGGTTTGACAAGAACGCCACGGCCTTGGGCGCGCTTGGACGCACAGGTTTTGGGTTCCTAGAGGTCGGGGCGGCAACACCCCTCGCCCAAGAAGGCAACCCCCGCCCCCGGCTGTACCGATTGACGCAAGACCAAGCTGCGATCAACCGCTTCGGGTTCAATAATGAAGGCATGGAGCCCATCGCGAAACGTCTTGCGCAACGCCCAAAGGGGCGGATCGTCGGCCTAAACCTTGGCGCGAACAAAACCAGCGAAGACCGCGCGGCGGATTTCGCGCGCGTTCTGGCCCATTGCGGGCCTTATGTGGATTTCGCCACCGTCAACGTCTCATCGCCCAACACCGAAAAACTGCGTGACTTGCAAGGCAAAGACGCGCTGGCCGCCCTGCTGGGCGGCGTGATGGAGGCCAACGTTGCAGGTATTCCGGTGTTCCTGAAAATCGCACCAGACCTTGAGGACAGCGACCTGCAAGACGTGGCTGATGTGGTCAGCTCTTCCGGCGTCTCCGCCGTCATCGCCACCAATACGACGCTTGCGCGTGATGGCTTGAGGAGTGAACACAAGGGAGAAGCCGGCGGCCTGTCCGGCCAGCCGCTGTTTGAAAAATCCACGCGCATACTGGCCAAGCTTTCGACCCTCACGGATGTGCCATTGATCGGCGTCGGTGGTATTGGTTCTGCCGAGCAAGCCTACGCCAAAATCCGCGCTGGTGCGTCAGCGGTGCAGTTTTATACGGCCTTGGTCTATGGCGGGATTTCACTGGCAGGTGAGATTGCACAGGGGCTGGATGAACTGCTCGCCCGTGACGGGTTCGAAAATGTTTCCGACGCGGTCGGCACTGCACGGGAGGGCTGGCTATGATGCCCACACATCTGACGATCTGGCACAATCCACGCTGTACCAAGTCGCGCCAAACCTTGGCGTTGCTTCAAGAAAACGGCCATCAACCTGCAGTGCGGTTGTATCTGGTCGATGCTCCGAGCGAGGCAGAGATCATTGCCGTTCGCAACGCACTTGGCGTCACCGCTGACGCGATGATGCGTAAAGGTGAAAAGCTGTTTCGCGCGTTAGGCCTACGTACTGCGACCGAAGAAGAGTTGGTTGCGGCAATGGTTGCGAACCCGACCCTGATTGAACGACCCATCGTTATCAATGACGGAAAGGCTGCGATCGGGCGGCCACCCGAAGCGGTCTTGGACATCTTCTAGAGTATTTAAGAGCCAAAGAAACGTTAAGAGACTGAACGTTCCAACGCAGGGTATTTCCATGCCAGCGTAGCACCACGTGCCGCAAAGCTGACCAGCAACGCGATCCAAAGCCCGTGATTGGCCGCGAGAGGCATCAAGGCAAGTGCGGCAGCAAAATAGATCGCCGTTGAAAGCGCCATCATATTGCGCATGTCGCGGGTACGTGTTGCGCCGATAAAGATACCATCCAGCATAAACGGTGCCGCCGAAATCAGCGGCGTGAGCGCCATATAGATGAGGTAGTCACGCGCTGCGGTACGGACATCAGGCGCGGTTGTCATGGCATCAATTATCAGCCCGCCCGCCAACAAGAACGCAAGTGACAGCAACGCGCCTGTGCCAAAGCACCATTTGGACACCATCATTGCGGCACGGCGGAACGCAGCGCGGTTACGCGCACCCAACGCCTGCCCGACGAAGGATTCAGCGGCAAAGGCGAACCCGTCCATTGCGTAAGCGGTGATCGAAAGGAACTGCAACAGGATGTGGTTGGCAGCCAGCCGCGTGTCTCCGTAGCGGGCACCAAAGAACAGGAAAGACATGAAGATCGCCTGCAAAAACAGCGAGCGCACAAGGATGTCGGCGTTCACAGACGCAAAGCGTTTCAGCTTCGTTGGGTCAAACAGGCGGGCGCGATCTTTCCAAGGGGCGGCATTAAACGCATCGCGGCAGTACCAAATCCCAAGGGCGCACCCCGAAACTTCAGCGATGACCGTCGCGCCCGCCACGCCCTGAACACCCCAGCCAAAGACTGGTACGAACAGTAAGTCTAGCGTGATGTTGAGGCCGTTCATCACCAGTTGGATCACAAGAATGTCGCGCGTGCGCTCTGCTGCAACAAGCCAGCCTGTAATTGCAAAAGTTGAGATGAGAAACGGAGCCGACCAGACACGGATGGACATATAGCTGCGTGCAAGGGTTTCGACCTCAAAACTGGCGGGCGACATCCAAAATCCAACCGTAAACAGCGGGTGCTGTAGGGCTATTATCGAAATCCCGCCAAGGACGGCGATGCCCAGCGCACGGATGAGGATGGCGGCATGTTCCGCGCTATCCCCTGCCCCAATTGCTTGTGCCGCGAACCCAGTGGTCCCCATCCGCAAGAACCCGAAAATCCAATAAAGCGCCGTGAGTATGATTGCACCTATGCCGACCGCGCCGATTGGTGCAGCCTCGCCGAGTTGCCCGACGACACCTGTGTCCACCAATCCTAAGATCGGAATGGTGATATTGGCCAACACCACAGGTACTGCAATATGCAGAATGCGGCGATGGGTAAGGTCAGCCACTGCGTGCCATCACGTGTTCTGGTCGGATTCCGGCATCAGGAAATGCCCTGTCGCTTGTGCAAAAAGCCGTGTGCGGTTGTCCTGCCATGCTTCAACATGCACGGATGCATAGCGGCGCCCAGAACGATTTACGGTTGCGCGGGCATACGCATCACGGGGCAGCCCCGTGCGCAAATAATCGACAGTGAAGTCGATGGTCTTGGGCAGGCGTATCTTGGCGACATCCTCTCCCGCTTCCATGCGGTTCCACATCATTGCCCAACTGAGCTCAACGATCGCGGTGGTTTCAAGGAAGGCGGCCGTTGCACCGCCGTGCAATGCAGGCAACATTGGGTTGCCGATCATCATGTCTAAGTAGGGCATAATACCCGTGAGCTCGTCGCCGCGACGATCAAACTTGAAACCCATAAACTGGATGTAAGGCACGCCCGCTAAAAGCGACTGCAAAGCAGTATCGCGGCGTTGCTTAATCACCTGGACCGTCTCTGGGCGCTTCATGATTTGCCCCTTTTGGGGGCCTGGATGGTGAAGGCACCCGTCGCCGTCGCAACAGGGCGCGAAGAATCGGCATCCATCGCTGTCGCACGCACAAAGGCAACAGAACGTGTCACATGATAACATTCGGCCCGCGCGGTGATCATGTCACCGGGTTTGGCCGAGCGCATATAGTCGATCCGAAGATCAAGCGTCGCTGTGCCAATGGGCTGGCTGTCATGCACCATAACAGAGGCCCCCGCACAGGTATCCAGCAGCGCAGATACCGCGCCGCCATGAATTACGCCCGTTTCAGGATCACCGACAAGACGTAGGTCATAGGGCATGGTGATGGTTGCGCGGCCGCCCCCGATTTCGGTCAATTCCATGCCCAATGCGTGGGCGTGGGGTATTACAGCGATAAACTGCTTGGCTATCTTGATTTGGAGTTCATTGTTCATACCCCGTTTGAACCCTGCTGTGCAGTTGTGCACAAGCCCCAATTCACATCAACACAGCCCGTTGCCCCAGCCGCGGCAGGGGCGTAGAGTTAGATAAAGTAAGGGAGTATCCTCATGACTGAGCCGCGTCTTAGTTTCAAAGAAATGTGCGCCAAGTATGATGTGACCCCGCGCACGTTGCGTTATTATGAGTATATTGAACTGCTTTCGCCGGAGCGCGTTGGCCGCTCGCGATATTATGGCGCGAAGGAACTCGCGCGGATGACGCTGATTTTGCGTGGGCGTAAATTCGGTTTTCCGCTTGAGGACATCCGCCAATGGCTGATGATCTATGAACATGAGGGCACAGAAGCGCAGATGAAAGCTTGGGTTGAACAGGCAGATCGCCAGATGGCAGGGTTGGCTGAGCAACGCACGCAGCTCGATGACACGATGCAAGAGCTCAAAATTCTTAGGGACGAAACCGCCAAATCCCTTGGTTAGAATTGCTCTTCTGGCTCTGTGCGTAGCATTTCCAGCAGCGTACATGCATCACTCCACCTGCTGATTTCATCCACCGCACCGATACCCTAATCGTCGACGGGCGGGTCGAAACGAGGGCAACGATTGTTATAGGAGGCCCATCGAGCCACCGATCGGGATGGAGTTCGACCTTTCAGACGGGAAAACGGTCACAATGACATATCGCTAAACGCAGGGTTGTAATGTGATCACCCTATCGGGCGGGCGCGCAGGCATGAAGGCAGGCGATAAAATCTACACCCCATAACCCCTAAAAATAAGGTCACGGGGGAAATTTCCGTCAGTTTTCCCAATTAGAAAATTACTCAAACCCATGCAATTTCTTTCCTGACGTTTCGTAAACTCCGGTTTGACGCGGCGTTACGTTTACGTTCACGTCACCAATGCTTGTAAGGTGAGGGTCAAATACCTCATCTCACGGTCATCCAAACCGCCTTGAGGAAAATGACAATGACGGATCAAACCATGACCATTCGCCAGATGTGCGAAGATTTTGAAGTTACCCCGCGAACGCTTCGTTTCTACGAAGCGAAGGAACTTCTTTTCCCGAAACGTGAAGGGCAAAAACGACTGTATGGCAAACGTGACCGTGCACGTCTGAAATTGATCCTACGCGGCAAGCGCTTTGGCTTCTCCCTGGAAGAGATTCGCCAATTGCTGGACCTTTACTACATGGACGACAGCCAAGTGACGCAGCTACGCGAGACCTACGTTCTAGCGCAAACGCATCTCGAAGGCATGGAAGCCCAACGCGCTGAACTCGACGAAGCCATCGCTGAGCTTAAGACCCAAATGGATTGGGGTGCTGCGCGATTGGCAAATCTAGAACCCAAGCAGGCGATGGCAATCTAGCCCCGCCTTCCAAACACGAAGAGAGACCTTATGCCAATCTATAACGCCCCGACCAAGGACATGCAGTTCATCCTTCATAATGTTTTGAAGGTCTCAGAGCAGGACATCAACGGGTATGAGGAACTGGACCGTGATTTTACGGGCGCAGTTCTGGAAGAAGCCGGCAAAGTAGCGACCGAAGTTTTATTGCCTCTGAATACCGTTGGCGACACCGAAGGGTGTGTATTGGAAAACGGTGCTGTGCGTACGCCAAAGGGTTTCTTGGAAGCCTTCCAGCAGATGAAAGACGGCGGCTGGACCGCAATGGATTGCGACCCTGAATACGGCGGCCAAGGCCTGCCCTACGTTATGCACACCGCAGCACAGGAAACGCTGGTCAGCGCAAACATGGCGTTTCAGATGTACCAAGGCCTGACGCATGGTGCCTATAGCGCGATCCACGTGCACGGTTCTGACGAGCAAAAAGCGAAATTCCTGCCCAAGATGGTCACATGCGAATGGACCGGCACCATGAACCTGACCGAACCACACTGCGGCACGGATTTGGGCCTCATGCGTACCAAGGCTGAACCGCAGGACGACGGCAGCTACAAGATTTCCGGCACCAAGATTTTCATTTCCGCTGGCGACCATGACATGGCTGACAACATCATCCACCTTGTTCTTGCGAAAATCCCCGGCGGACCTGATGGCATCAAAGGCGTAAGCCTGTTCATCGTTCCGAAGTTCATCGTCAAAGAAGACGGATCGTTGGGCGATCGCAACGGTGTCGAGGTCGGCAAGATCGAAGAAAAGATGGGTATCCACGGCAATGCAACCTGTGTGATGAACTACGATAATGCCGAGGGCTATCTCATTGGCGAAATGCACAAAGGGATGCGTGCGATGTTCGTCATGATGAACGAAGCACGCATGGGCGTTGGTCTACAGGGCTATTCGCAGGCCGAAATTGCCTACCAGAACGCTGTTGCTTACGCGAACGACCGCTTGCAGGGCCGCGCCGTGACAGGTGATGAAAACCCGAATGGCCCAGCCGATCCGCTGATCGTTCACCCCGATATCCGCCGCAACCTGATGGATCAAAAGTCCTTCATCGAAGGCGCGCGCGCACTGACGTATTGGGGCACCACTCTGATCGACCGTGCCCACAAGAATAACGACGAAGCCGCCGAAGGTCTGATTTCATTGATGACCCCCGTCATCAAAGGTTTCTTGACTGACAAAGGCTTTGAAACCGCAGTCGCTGCACAGCAAGTTTTCGGCGGACACGGCTACATCGAAGAAACCGGCATGTCCCAATACGCACGGGATGCCCGTATCGCCATGATTTACGAAGGTGCGAACGGCGTGCAGGCGCTCGACCTTGTTGGGCGCAAGTTGGCGCAGGACGGCGGCAAACATGTGATGGCGTTCTTTGCGATGATCAAAGATTACATCAGCGAAAACAAAGGTGATGATGCCTTTGACGCAGACTTCCTTGAACCTCTCAAAGCCGCATCCAAAGATATGCAGGCTGCTGGCATGTACTTTATGCAGAATGGCATGAAGAGCCCGAACCACGCGCTGGCTGGGTCCTATGACTTTATGCATATGATGGGCCACGTTTGTTTCGGCCTGATGTGGGCACGCATGGCAAAGGCGTCGATGGATGCACTGGCCGCTGGCGACACGGACACCGAATTCCACGAAACCAAGATTGCAACTGGCCGCTACTACATGGCCCGCCAGCTTCCGGCTACGGGCATGCATTTGGCGCGGATTAACACTGGTGCCGACACTGTGATGGCATTGGACGCTGCAAGCTTCTAAGCTTTGAGGGGGCGGGTTAAATCCGCCCCCTTCAGTTCCTATATTAGAGGTCACATGCCCAAACGTTTTCGCCTAACCCGCCGTTTTCCCTGTGCCATGACTGAAGACGGCTATCGTCGTCTCAAACGGTTTGCCAAAGACGCAGGCTTGGATGAAGGTGAGGCCCTGTCATTTCTGTTCGAAAACTTCGACAGTGTGATTGACGAAGACACATTTGGGCACCGTCTACGCATCTTTAATTCCGAACTAGAAGCACGCAAAAAATAGCCTCGGCCAATAGGCCAGCGCCCTTGGGAGGGGGAACCACATGATTAAATTGCATTGTTTTGGTGAAAGTGGGAATGCTTACAAAGCCGCCCTGACCCTTGAACTATCAGAGGCTGAATGGGAGCCGGTTTATGTTGATTTTTTCAACGGTGAAACCCGCACCGACGCCTTTCGCGCACTGAACGTAATGGGCGAGGTTCCAGTGATGGAAGACGGGGATCTGGTGCTGACCCAATCCGGCGTCATCCAAGACTACGTGTCGTCCAAAACCGGCAAACTAGGTGGCCGTTCAGCGGCGGAACGACGCGACATCCTGCGTTGGATGTTTTTTGACAATCACAAAGTCAGTGGCGTTGCTGGTCCGTTGCGGTTCAACATAAATTTCCTCCCGAAGGAAAAACAGAACGCTGATGTCATCGCGTTTATGCAGATGCGTTTAGCCTCTGCGTTGAAAGTCATGGAAACCCAATTGACTGAAACGCCCTACCTAACCGGTGACGCCCTCACGATCGCGGACATCGCCTGTGTAGGGTATCTGTTTTATCCGGAACCCTTTGGGTTCGACCGCTCAGAGTTTCCCCATATTGACGCGTGGATGACCCGTATCGAGAACACGAAGGGTTACAAACATCCCTACGATCTTATGCCAGGATCGCCCGCGGATCGTGCCTAAGACCTAAGTGACGCCACGATAGGCTTGAAATGGCTTTCGTTGACGTGCACGTCAACTGACAAGACGAATTCGAAAGGACCACCTGATGACTGACGCATATATTTACGACGCGATCCGCACGCCGCGCGGCAAAGGCCGCAAGGATGGATCCTTGCACGAAGTGACATCCGCCAAACTGTCCGCTGGCGTTTTGAACGCCCTGAAAGAGCGCAACAACCTTGAAGGCCATGCCGTTGAGGACGTGATTTGGGGCAATGTCACCCAAGTCAAAGAAGCCGGTGGTTGTTTGGCACGTACTGCGGTGCTGGCGTCCGATCTGGATCAATCCATCCCCGGCCTCGCGATCAACCGCTTTTGTGCGTCCGGTATGGAAGCTGTGAACCTCGCAGCGAACCAAATTCAAGGTGGCGCAGGCGAGGCCTATATTGCTGGCGGCGTTGAGATGATGGGACGTGTCCCAATGGGGAGCGATGGGGCTGCGATTGCAGTAGATCCGAGCATTGCGATGAATACCTACTTCGTACCGCAGGGCATTTCAGCTGACATCATCGCCACCGAATATGGCTTTAGCCGCGATGATGCGGATGCCCTCGCCGTGGCCTCCCAGCAGCGCGCCGAAGCCGCGTGGAAAGACAATCGTTTTGCGAAGTCTATCGTTCCCGTGAAAGACCAAAACGGCCTGACTATCTTGGATCATGACGAATACATGCGCCCACAAACCGACATGCAAAGCCTTGGGTCCCTTAACGCGGCATTCCAAGCGATGGGCGAAGTCATGCCCGGCTTTGATAAGGTCGCCTTGATGAAATACCCGCACCTTGAGCGGATCAACCACATCCACACGGCCGGTAACTCATCTGGTATCGTGGATGGTTCGGCGGGTGTTCTTATCGGATCAAAAGAGTTCGGTGAGAAGTTCGGACTGAAACCACGCGCACGTATCCGCCAAACTGCCAAAATCGGTACTGATCCGACGATCATGCTGACAGGGCCAGTTCCGGTGACCCACAAAATCCTTGCTGATAGCGGCATGAACATCGGAGATATTGATCTTTTTGAAGTAAACGAGGCGTTTTCCTCTGTTGTCTTGCGCTTCATGCAGGCGTTTGATGTCGACCACTCAAAGGTCAACGTGAACGGCGGCTCCATCGCGATGGGCCACCCGCTGGGCGCAACTGGTGCGATCATCATCGGCACGCTTCTGGATGAGCTTGAACGCTCTGACAAAGAAGTTGGCCTTGCGACGTTGTGCATTGCATCCGGCATGGGTGCAGCAACAATCATCGAACGCGTTTAAGGAGCATCGACATGACTGATTTTACAATGAAAACAGATGCTGACGGCGTGGCCACGATCACGTGGGACACTGTCGGCAAATCCATGAACGTCATGAATCAGAAGGGGTTTGAAGACCTTGATGCGCTGATTGACGACGCACTGGCCGATGATGCGATTAAGGGCGTGATTATCACGTCCGGCAAGGAAGGGTCATTTGCTGGCGGCATGGACCTCAACATTATCGCAAAGATGAAAGAAAGCGCGGGCGACAATCCGGCAAAGGGGCTGATGGAAGGTCTGATGGCCAGCCACGCGATCCTTCGCAAGATTGAACGCGCGGGCATGGACCCGAAGACGAACAAGGGCGGCAAGCCGATTGCCTGTGCCATGCAGGGCACGGGGTTGGGCATCGGGTTTGAAATTCCGTTGTCGTGTCACCGCATTTTTGTAGCCGACAATCCAAAGGCCCAGATCGGCCTGCCGGAAATTATGGTTGGCATCTTCCCGGGCATGGGCGGCACCACGCGGCTTGTGCGTAAAATGGGCGCGATGGCGGCCTCGCCTTACCTGTTG
>Ga0209121_10003268_pt1 | contig 15784 bp, 16 predicted proteins | sample Cruoilmetagenom3_FD_187292 | JGI IMG/M metagenome (GOLD analysis project Ga0209121, IMG submission 187292) | Oil polluted marine microbial communities from Coal Oil Point, Santa Barbara, California, USA - Sample 3 (SPAdes) (version 2) | ecosystem: Environmental > Aquatic > Marine > Oil seeps ...
CAACTTCACTGAATTTCTTAATGCGTGGTTCCATATTTTTTTAATTCAATTTATAGTTCTTAAAATTAGTCACTGTAACTCTTAAATTAAATGACCCTCAACTCTTAAATTAAATGACACTCGTCATTATGGTAAAAAAGAGAGAAATTTTAAAGGAATTGACCTAGGTCATTTATCATCACTAAATCACAAATTACTTTTGCCATATTATTAACAATAAAATAGATGTGCTATGTCAGTATTAAAGGTAATTGAAGTCTTAGGAAACTCAACAGTAAGTTTTGATGATGCGGTTAAAAATGTGGTTACAGAAGCCTCAAAAAACGTAAAAAATATTAAATCTGTTTATGTAAAAGATATGCAGGCTACTGTTGAAAACAATGTCATTGTTCAGTATAGAGTAACCACTAAAGTATGTTTTGGCATAATGGACGAAGAATAGTTAGTTAGGGTGAAGAAGATTCTTGAAAGGATATATATAAGGTAAAAACCTTATCTTTTAGGAATCTCTTCTATTTTAATACTTCCAATTTTTCTTTAGCACCACTAATGTTTTTAGAGTTAGTTTCAAAATTCTTCCAAGGGTTTTCTATCGTTTCCAATCTTTCAAATACGTTATTAATATTACAAAATTGCGCGTTAAGTTGTGTATCATCCAATTCTTTCCAATGGATAGGTACAGCCACGGGAGCATTTTCTATGGCTCTTACTGAAAAAGGTGCTACGCTTGTTTGCCCATAGGAGTTTCTAAGAAAATCTATATATAAGTGTCCTTCTCTTTTTACTTTACGTATGGCAGTGGTAAACTTATTGGGGTTTTTCAAAGAAATATATGTTGATATTGCTTTCGCAAAAGCATGAACTTCATTAAAATTTTCCTTCTGTTTTAGAGGGATGACAACGTGTAAACCTTTGGAACCCGTAGTCATTAAAAATGCTTTAAAGCCTAATTCATTTTCCAATAATTCTTTTAGCACTCTGGCGCCTTCAATTGCCAATGCAAAATCTCCTTTTGGAGGATCTAAATCAAAAATAAGTCTATCTGGATATTCAATATTATCTATTGTACTCAAAGAGGTGTGAAAGGTAATAACATATTGATTTACAAGATAGAGCAAAGCTCTTTTTGAGTTGCAAATCACGTGATTTACCCAACCTCCAACTTTTCTAACGTCTTCTGTTTCTATCCAATCAGGAAAATATAAAGAGGCGTTTTTTTGAAAAAAACCTTCTTCTCCAATACCTCTAGGAAAGCGTTGCATTGTCAAAGGACGATCTTTTAAATACGGAAGTATATAATCTGCAATAGATTCATAATAAAGAAATATTTCCTGTTTAGTAATACCAGACTTAGGAAACAGTATTTTATCCTTATGAGTTAATTCTGTTTTATGGATTTTTGTTTTCATCTCAATTTAAGTATTACAATATTTTATACTCTCATTTATGATCTTATAGCAAATAATTAAACTTGCTTCATTCCGTAAAAAGAATAGCTTCAGTAATAAAATTGAAGCTATTCTTTTGAATGTTTAGAAGTTATTCAGTAACAAGTTCAAGTTAATTAATGCACCACCTCTAATTCATTCTTAACTGTATAAACTCCAGGAGCGAAGTAAGCAGTTTTTCGAGCTTCATCTTTTTCTGCAATTGAATGTACTTTACCTTTTAGTTTTACAGTATGCCCATCAACATCAACAGTAATATTTTTGGCGTCAACATCAGCCATACGCTCAAAAGCCTTCTTAATTTTATCCTTTATTTCAAAAGGTTTTACTGCTTGCTTAATACTAATCGTGTTATTGACTCCTCTTACACCAACTAAGTCCTGCGTAGCTCTTTTAGCTGCTGTTTTTTGGTAGTCCCATTTCACTTCACCAGATAGGTACACCCAACCATTTTCAACTTTTACATCAACATCATCAGCTGGTACCGAAGAGTTCCATTTTAAGGCATCTGCTGTTGCTTTCGCAATTTCGCCATCGGTTTTTTTGAAGCTACTTCCATACTTCACTTCAATATCTTCGGCTACGGCTCTTACCCCTTTTACACTTTTTACAGCTTTTTCTGCTGCTATTTTTTTAGTGTAATTATCTACAACACCGCTAAGCGTTACTACACCTTTGTCTACAATAACACCAATTTGTGTCTCATTTACGTTAGGTTGCCACGCTAATTCCTCTAATACATCTTCTTTAATTTCTAAATCTGTTTTCATAATTCTAAAAATTTTAATTAAACATTATATGATTTCCACAAAGTTAATTCGATTGTAAACACCTGAAAATGACCCAAATCAGTCAATATAACTTTAACATTTATTTGAGTTCCTTTTTTAATGACCTACGTCATTTCATTTTTGGTGTAGCCTAGACAATTTTAATCTAATTGGTTGCTGTTGGTGGCTCTAAAAGCTCAAAAAACTGATCTAATTTTGGAAGTATGATTATTTCAGTTCTACGATTTATGGCTCTACCTGTAACAGTCTCGTTTGTTGTTTTTGGCACATATTCAGATCGTCCACCAGCAGTCATTCTACTTGGGTCTACCTTAAATTTTGTTTGCATTAAACGTACAATAGACGTTGCTCTTTTTGCACTTAAATCCCAGTTGTCTGCCATACATTCTGTAGTTATAGGAACTGTATCGGTATGGCCTTCTACAAGAATATCTAATTCCTTATGGTCGTTAATAATCTTTGCGATTTTTCCTATTACGTCTTCTGCTTGGTTGCTAATTTTATAACTTCCAGATTTAAAAAGCATTTTATCTGAAATGGATACATAAACCACGCCTTTCTTTACTTCAATGGCAATGTCTTCATCATCAAAATTGTCTAAAGACCGTTTTAGGTTCATAACTAATGCCAGATTAATAGAGTCTTTTCTTTGCATAGTACTGGTTAAATCTTTAATGTATTTATTCTGCTCGTTTAAGGCTTCTAACGATTTTTTAATGCTTTCTGCCCCTGATTTACTTACAATAGAAAGATCGGATAATCGTTCTAACAGATTGGTGTTTGTACTTTTAAAGTACTCCATTTGTTGCTTGAGGTTTTTCGCTTTGTTTTGTTCGTTTGCCAAATTAGCTTCTAATAACAAACGCTCGTTATTACTTGCTTTTAGATCGTTGTTGGTTGCCTTTAGTTCGGTTTCGTAAGATTCTGATCTATCTTGAAGTTCTGTATATTTTTTTTGGCTTACACATGATGTCGCTAACAGGATCATTAATAAGCCGATAAATTTTATGGCTTTCATTGTTTTTAGTTTTATGGTTTGTTTGAATTATTTTATTTTCAAAATCATAATGGTTTACTAGGTGTTATTCAAAAAAAATGAAGTCATTGACTTGATTAACAACTTTGCTTTTTTCTGCTTCATTAATGTTCTCAATACCTTGTAATAAAGCATCAGGATTAAAGGAAATACTATCAATACCTTCTTCTACCAAAAAGGAAGCAAATTCTGGAAAATCGCTTGGTGCTTGTCCGCATAACCCAATTTTAGTATTGGTTTTTTTAGCAGCTTGTATCGCCATTTTAATCATCTGTTTTGCTGCTTCATTATTTTCATCAAACAGATCCATCATTAATTCTGAATCTCTATCAACACCTAATGTAAGTTGTGTGAGATCATTGGAACCAATTGAGAAACCATCAAAAATTTCGGCAAACTGTTCGGCTAAAATCACATTGCTCGGAATTTCTACCATGGTATATATTTCGAGATTATTATCTCCTCGTTTTAAACCATTTTCTGCCATAACAGCCACTACTTTTTTACCTTCTTCAATGGTTCTACAAAATGGCACCATTACTTTTAAATTGGTTAATCCCATTTGCTCACGTACTTTTTTAATGGCTTCACATTCCAAAGCAAAACCATCTTTGTATAAGTCGCTATAATAACGCGATGCACCTCTAAAACCTAGCATTGGATTTTCTTCTTTGGGTTCAAAATCTTTTCCACCAATAAGATTCGCGTATTCATTCGTTTTAAAATCGCTTAATCTTACAATCACTTCTTTTGGATAAAATGCGGCAGCGATAGTAGCAATGCCTTGTGATAATTTATCTATAAAATATTCTGTTTTGTCTTTATAGGTTTCAGCGATCTCTGTGATTTCTTTTTTTACTGAATTTTCTTTAATCTGGTCGAATTTCACCAATGCCATTGGATGTACTTTAACATGATGGGTAATTATAAATTCCATACGTAACAATCCAACACCACTATTAGGGTATTGTGATAGTTGAAAGGCTCTTTCAGGGTCTGCAAGAATTAGTTTTGCTTCGGTTTTAGGTGTTTTTATATTTGAAAAATCGATTTCTTTTTTATTGAAAGCGCATTCGCCTTCATAAATAAACCCTGTTTTTCCTTCAGCACAAGATATGGTTATTGATGCGCCATTTTTTATGGTTGTAGTAGCATTGCCACAACCTACAATGGCAGGAACATCAAGTTCTCGTGCCACAATAGCTGCATGGCTTGTCCTACCGCCTTTATTGGTTACAATTCCGGCAACTTGTTTTAAAAGTGGATCCCAATCTGGTGTAATGGTATCGGTTACAATAATGGTGTCTAGTGCTAAATTATCCGCATCTTTTGGCGATTTTAAAAGCCTCGCTTTCCCGACTGCTATTTTTGAGCCTACCGCATTTCCTTGCGCTAATAATTTTCCTTTCTCTAAAAGTTGGTATTCCATAAGGCTGTTTTTATCCTTTGTATGGTGCACTGTTTCTGGTCGTGCTTGGGTAATAAATAACTGATTAGAAATACCATCTTTTGCCCATTCTATATCCATGGGTTTTTGGTAATGATCTTCAATTATTTTTGCCCATTTTGCAAGTGTAATCAACTCGCTGTCTTGCAGTACAAATTGTTCTTGTTTCTCTTTAGATGTTTTAATATTTGTAATTGTTTTATCCTGTTGCGCTTCAGCATAGACCATAGTTAATTTTTTATTGCCTAATTTTTTCTGAATAATAGGATATTTATCTTGTGCCAAACTTGGTTTAAAGACATAAAACTCGTCTGGTGTTATGGTACCTTGTACAATATTTTCTCCCAATCCCCAACTACCAGAAAACAACATTACGTTTTCAAAACCAGATTCTGGATCTATTGTAAAACCAACTCCAGAACAGCCCTTATCTGCACGTACCATTAGTTGCACACCAACTGACAAAGCCACATCATGATGTTTAAAACCTTTATCTTCTCTATATTTTATAGCGCGATTGGTATATAAGGAAGCAAAGCATTTTTTTACAGCTTCTAATAATTGATCCTCTCCTTTAATATTCAAATAGGTTTCGTGTTGACCAGCAAAACTAGCATCTGGAAGATCCTCGGCTGTAGCACTACTTCTCACAGCAACTGCTTTTAAATCGCTGCCACATAAACTACCGTAAGATTTTTTTATGTCTTCTGAAAACTCAGTTGAAAAACGTCCAATTAAAATAAGCTCTCGTGCTTGCTGTCCAATAGTTTCTAAATTGGAATAGTCGTTTCTATCGAGTTTTGTTAGTAGTTGTTTAAGTGGTTCTTCAATTTTATTGGCTTTTAAAAACTCCCAAAATGCAGCTGAAGTAGTTGCAAAACCATTAGGTATAACCACACCTTTAGTGGTTAATTGATTGTACATTTCGCCTAAAGACGCATTTTTACCTCCTACAATGTCAATATCTTTGATACTAATTTTACTGAAATTTTTAATACGTGCTTCCATCTTTATCCATACGATTTATAATCTCTAAAATTAGTTGCTATATCAATATCTTGAAATGACCTGCGTCACTATAATGAAATGAAAGAAAAAATGAGTACGATTGACCGAGGTCATTTTCTATACTATAGTCTATAACTATTTTTGACTCATATTAATAATTAAATCAAGAAGTTATGTCAGTATTAAAAGTAATAGAAGTATTAGGAAACTCTACAGTTAGTTTTGATGATGCGGTTAAAAATGTGGTTTCAGAAGCCTCAAAAAGTGTAAAAAACATTAAATCTGTTTATGTAAAAGATATGCAGGCAACTGTTGAAAACAACGCCCTTGTTCAGTATAGGGTAACCACAAAAGTATGTTTCGGAATAATGGATACAGAATAGTTAGTATTAGTTAGGGTTGAAGAGGATTCCTGAAAATGTCTAAAAGTTTGATAGACTTATTTTTTGGGAATCTCTTCTTTTATAACAATATTTAAAAGACATAAAACTTGTAATCTAACAGTTAAAGTCTACTGCTTTAAAGAGCTTATTGGCTCAAACTCTTGACAATTACCAGCAAAAATTAGTTTTTTATTTAAAATCTTGTCAAACTCAATTTTTGTTGGTGATACTAAAATTTGCATTCTATCACTACTATCAATTTTTTTTATCGTTGTAATGTTTTCCAGTTCTGTAAGGTTTTCAGGGTAATCTACTTTAGAAAGACTGAGCAAACCTTCTGGTTTTAAACTTATAATTTTTACTTCCCAATGGGTATTACTTATTTTATTGTTCAAAATTAAACGCCCTTTAAATTGTTTTAAAACGTGTTGGCGCATTTGGTTTGAAAAAAGTGTGTCTTTTAAATTTATTGTTGAATATATAATTCCATTTTTTTCAATGGTAGAAAAAGATTCTTTCGAGTTTTTTAAAAATAACTGTCCATCTTCAAGCTTAAGATCTTCAGTATCCTCTATTTCTTGATGGGAAAGCGCTACGTCAAACAGTTTACTTTTGTAAATAAGAGTTTTGTTGACATATAAGCCAACACTATCTTTATCGCACCAATATGTACCTTGAAAATCTTCAGGAATTGATGTTAGGGCATCAACACCTTTAGGTTGAGGCTCTGAAAAAACAACGGGTGGCTCGCAAGAACAAAATAGGGCTATAAACAGTAATGCTATTGCCAATTTATGATACTTCATTATTAAGAGTTTATATTTTTTTAATATCTGTAAAGCGCATTTATTTTTGAATGCTGATTAGGCATATCATTTTTGTCTAATAGATAAACAGTGCCGCCGTTTAAAAATGTTTTTATAGCTGCTAAATTCATCAATGATATCGCTGTATCATTTTCTTCAGTTTCGTTTGCAATTACGGTGTCGTTCTTTATTTTATAAGTACCGAAAATATCTGCCAGATTTTCGCAGAATAAGGTGTCAACTTGCCCTTTAAATGCTTTTTGTAAAATTTTCTCTATTCCGATAGCTGTTTTACCAGTGCCTTGTGCTTCTAGGAATTGTGCTATTTTATCTTTTCGATTTTGGTCAAACGTAGGCGAAATCATTTCCCATGCTAATTCATGTATGTCTAGAATATCTGTAGCTTTGAAGTCGCTATTAATATTTTTGTCAAAGAAATTTGAATAGGTATTTACACTGTTGTAAATATCAAAAAGATAATCTTGAGAAGCTAAAACAAACGGGATATTTTCATCATTTAAAATTGGTTTAAGACCATCGTTAATGGCTCTAAAATATTGTTTAATTTCATTTTTTCTTTTTCCTTTCGCTTCTTGTCCGTGGTACATAACTTGTCCTTTACCCGCTTGCTGTGTTCTAAATTGTAGGTTTTTTTCTTCATAATCGTAGCCTACTCTGTCTTGTAGATTTTCGGGTATTAAATCATCAATAATGATTTCTGTAATGCTATGCTGGCTGCATTCATATAACTGAACCTTCCCCAATTCTAATGTCATTAAATAAAAGCGACCATCGTCAACAAAAAGTGGCATCAAGGGTTTTAGATAGAAAGTGTCAGCAATATAATTAAAAGCTTCAAAATAAATAGGAAGCGTATATTTTTGAAAATAATTTTCAGCGATAAATATGGCCAACCCGTCAGATTGTTGTCGCCAAAACAAGTGGTCATCAATTAATTGCTGTACAGGCGCTGTTATGGTAGTAATGTCAGTTTCATAAAATCCTTTTTTAGCTAATTTCTTTTTTACGTGTTGTAACTGAACTTTTAAGGACAAAGCGTCTTCTTCCTGAAATACTTTTTTACCTGCTCTATGGGTAGGTATAAAAATTGAAATACAATGTTCTTGATTAATATCATGTAATTCGGCTATTTCTTTTTTAGATACTAATGACATATTGTTTAGGATTTAATAAATTTATTCTAACTATTTATTTTTGAATTATTTACTAAAATAATAGTAAAAAAGGTGCTGTGAAATGACCCACATCAGTATATCTATATTTTTAACAATGCATTACAAGATTACTTTACAAGCGTTTCTATGGTCTTTATCGCAGCATTAATTGTTTTAGCATTTTGTTTAAAATCTTCCCAAGGATTATCTATGGCTTCTAATCGTTTAAAAATAGTATCAATCGTCTAATATTGTGCGTTTAGTGCAGTATCATCTAATTCATCCCAATGTAAAGGTGTCGCTACTGGTGCATTCTCTTTAGCTCTAATAGAAAAAGGAACCACACTGGTTTGTGCATAAGAATTACGAAGAGAATCTATGTATAGTCTGCCGTTGCGTTTATCTTTTCTAATGGCAGTTGTGAATTCTGTTGGGTTATTTTTGCAAATATAATTTGCTATTTGTTTAGCAAAATCATGTACCATATCAAAATGTTGATCTGCTTTTAGTGGTACTACGATGTGTAAGCTTTCTGAACCTGAAGTCATCACATAGGCTTTTAGATGTAGTCTTTCTTCTAAAAGATGACGTAGTGCTTTTGCGGCTTTAACCGCTAATTGAAAATTTCCTTTTGGCGGATCTAAATCAAAAATAAGCTTGTCTGGATAGTCAATTTTTTCAACCTTACTTAAAGCAACATGAAACGTTAACGTATATTGATTTACAAGGTATAGTAAGGTGTCTTTAGAATTACAGACAACATGATTTATCCAACCATCCACTTTTTTTACTTTTGCGGTTGATATCCAATCCGGGAAATAATCTGGTGTGTGCTTTTGAAAAAAACCATCTTCATCAATGCCTTCAGGAAATCGTTGCATGGTTAACGGACGGTCTTTGAGATATGGAAGTATCTCATTTGCAATATTCTTGTAATAGTGAAACATCTGCTGTTTCGTAATACCAGATTTTGGAAATAGTATTTTATTCTTGTGGGTCAATGCTGTTTTGATAAGTGTTGCTTTCATTTTTTTGAGTTTTTATTAAAAAAGCAGCTTCAGTTTTGAACTGAAGCTGCTTTTTAAGTGTTAAATAGCACTAAAGATGAGTTCCTGAAACTTATGCGTAAGCAGGATAATACTCCACTTTAAGTTCATTTTTCACGTTATAAACTCCAGGCGACGCATAAGCCGTTTTGCGTGCTTCATCTTTTTCTGCTAGTGTACGTACAGTACCTTTTAAGGTTACTGTGTGTCCATTAACTTCGACAGAAACGTTTTTGGCATCTACTTCAGCTGCACGTTCAAAAGCTTTGGTGATTTTGCTTTTAATCTCTGTAGCTTTTACATCTTGTTTTAAAGTAATATTATTAGACACATATCTTACACCCAGTAAGTTTTCAACTGCTTTTTTGGCAGCATTTCTTTGGAAATCCCATTTTACTTCTCCGGTTAAATATACCCAACCGTCTTCTACCTTTACCATAATTTTATTATCAGGTACAGAGATGTTCCATTCTAAAGCATCTACAGCAGCTTTAGCTATCTCCTTGTCTGTTTTCTTAAAGGCATCACCATGTTTTACCTCGATATCTTCAGCAACAGCTTTAACACCAATTACTTTTTTGGCTGCTTTCTCTGCAGCTATTTTTGAGGTATAGTTGTTCACTACTCCAGAGAGTGTTACAACTCCATTTTCTACTGCCACACCAATTTGTCTATCATCAACATTTTGTTCCCAAGCTAATTGGTCTAAAACATCTTCTCTAATTCTTGTATCTGTTTTCACTTTTTTAAGATTTTAATTAAACAATAAATTATGATATAAATGTATTTGGATTGTAAGTGTTTGGAAATGACCCAAATCAGACGAGGTGATTTTAACATTTATTTCAGTAGTTTTTTAAATGACCTAGGTCATTTTGTTTTATGATATTGAGTTGCACCTTTATAACTCTGAATTAGAATTAAGAATATTAAAATAATAATAAATGGACACCAGCTTTTCACATTACAAAAAGCAAGACGTGTTGCGCTTGCGCATTGAACATGCTTTTCAGGATCTTGTTACATTTAAAAAAGAGCAGAATAAGGACGCTTTTAACAGACAACTACTAAAGATATTACCTGAAGTAAAAAAGTATATTAACGGAAGGTTGAATACTGCAATTAGGAAAGGTCATTTCTCAAAAAACAAGTATAAAGCCGACGATTTTATCGATCAACTTTTTATTGAAGTTTATGACCATATAGATGAAATTAAAAAAGAGAAAGATTTCTATTTATGGCTCTTCAAGAAAACAAATGAACTTTTAGAAGATATTATTGTTGAAGAAGAGTTTGATAATTTTTTCTATAAGAACATTGACACTTATTCTAAACCTGAATGGGACGAGATGGCTGAAAATTTTAGTACAGATGGTGATGGTGATTTAGTAATGCTTGAAGAGTTGGATGACAGTTCATATAACCATAATGACTATACGCTTAACCATGTATTTATTAAAGATGATGAAACAGAATTAGCCAAACAACTTGACAAATCTTTACATGATGATGATGTTAATAAGCATATTCACATGGTACTGCACAATTTGCCATTGCCTATGCGAACTGTTTTTGAATTAGCTACGCAACAGCATCTGAATCTCGAAGAAATTGCACAATTAAAAAATATAACACACAAGGACGTAGAAAAGCTCTTTAATGATGCAAAAAAAGCATTGCAAATAAGTTTGTTTAATAGATATGAAATAAAATAAAAACGATGGAATTATTAATATATACCAAAAAGTATGACCAAGCTGATGCCATCCATAATTTTATGGATTTTTATCACAGTTTAAATATGAAGCATTTGGCAAGTGACTTACTAGACAAGGGGCTTTCGCCAAGACAAATTTCAGAGGCAGTCATTGCAGCCCTAAAAATTGCAAAAGCATCTAAACTAGAAACAAATGCCCATTTTATGCCTGTTTTTAGTGGCATACACCAAACTGTTATTGAAGATTGTAAGCTCTCACATTTAGGGTACGGTTTGGTGCTTATGAATGCTGATTCAAGTCTTGCTGTTGTTGGTGAGTTTCAAGTAGATGTATTACAACGCTTTTTGGAAAATAGTTTATAGGTTATATCTTATAAATTTCGTTTTTCGCCATACCACCATCTGCTTTTAGATACCTTAACTTTAATAGGTGCACCAAATTTGCTCTCTAATTTTGTATTGATATAGTCCATCCCTTCTGTAACAGAATCTGTAACTAGGAATAAATCTAAATCCTTTTTCGAAATCGTTCCAAGCGCTTCCATAACTTCAGTTTGTTCTAATAATTTAGACCAATAATCCTTACCAAATAGCACAACTGGAAAATCGGATATTTTATTAGTTTGAAGCAGTGTTAGTGTTTCAAAAAGTTCGTCCATAGTGCCAAAACCTCCAGGAAATACTACAAATGCATATGAGTATTTAAGTAGCAGTACTTTTCTAACATAAAAATGTTCCATAGTGATGTTAAAATCCAAATATGGGTTGGGTTGCTGTTCTTTAGGTAATTCTATATTACAGCCAATAGACTTACCCGAAACATCTTTTGCACCACGATTTGCTGCTTCCATAACACCAGGTCCACCACCAGTCATAACCGTAAATCCTTTTTTTGCAATTAGTTTTGCAAATGCTCTTGCTTGTTTGTAATATAAATTATCCTCTTTAAATCTTGCAGAGCCAAAAAAGGTAATACACGGGTTTACAAAATGTAGTTTTCTAAAACCATGAATAAACTCAGATACTATAGAAAGTAAACTTATTAATTCCTTAAATCGGCTTCTTTTTCCACCAAGGAATTTTGCTTCACGATTATGATGTTTCATGTGTTTACTTTTATTGTTTTTTATGAGACATATATTGTTTGGTATTAATCATTTCCTAATGGAATAAAACGTTTATCATGCTCGTTTTATTGGCGATAATCGTCTTTCAAAAATAGAATTTACACCTAAATTTTCAACTGATATAGGTCATTTGAGAGGTTGTTTTTTAAACTTACTTTGTTGTTAGTTAACTCATAAAAGAAATTATGTTAGGCGATTTAAACAGTAAACAAATTGAACATGTATTACATAGTTTAATTATTGGCAGAATAGGTTGCCATGCAGATAACAAAACCTATGTAGTTCCTGTAACCTATGCTTATGACGGTAAATATATCTATGGGCATACCAAAGAAGGACTTAAGATTGATATGATGCGGAAAAATCCGGTGGTAAGTTTTGAAGTCGATGTTATGGAAAATATGAGTAATTGGCGAAGCGTAATTGCTTGGGGAAACTATGAAGAACTAAAAACACCTGAAGAGCGAAAAAAAGGTATGAGAATATTAATGGATAAAGTAATGCCATTAATGACTGGCGAAACCACAATTAGTCATGCTATGAATGACTCACATCAAAAAACTATTGAAGCTATGAAAGGGGTTGTCTATAGAATTGAACTGACCAAGAAAACAGGACGGTATGAAAAGACGTAGTTGAATAATGATATAAAAACATTATTTTTAATAGCATTTGTTTTGTCCAAGATATTTTAATTCGGTCTAATCATTCATGATAGGTCAGTTAGATTTCAGTTTTCAATTCTAAACATGTAATTTCTGGACGCATACCGATTCTTGCAGGGAAACCTAGCCAGCCTAAACCTCTATTTACATACAAATATTGCGAATTATGTTTATATAAACCTGCCCAATGTTTAAACTTGTATTTTATAGGACTCCATTGAAAATTTTTATATTGAAACGCTGCTTGCATGCCATGTGTATGTCCTGCTAAAGTAAGCGTAATATCGGTTTTACCTCTTACTTCTTTTGCCCAATGTATTGGGTCGTGCGACAATAAAATTTTAAACGGAATGTCTTTTACTTTAGAACTGGCTTTTTCTAAATCTCCATATTGGCTAAATGGTGGTTTTCCCCAATTTTCTACTCCTATGATTGCTATTTGGTTGTTATTTTTTGAAATTAATTCAGCTTCATTCAATAACAATTTAAAACCAATTGTTTTATAAAATTGCTGAATGGCTTCAAAATTTTCTTGTTTTGCTTCTGGTGTTTCCCATTGACTATAATCACCATAATCGTGATTACCTAAAATGGCGTACTTTCCATTTTTAGATTCCAGTTTATTGAAAACTTTGTCCCAACCACGTAATTCCCAAGCGAAATTGTTTACCAAATCGCCTGTTATGACAATGTAATCTGGTTTTAAGTCGTTAATTTTTTCAATTGCAGATTCTAATTTTTTATAGCGATAATTAAAACTGCCTAAATGCAAATCTGACAATTGAACTATAGTTAAGCCATCAAAAGATTTTGGCAATAGTCGAGACTTAATAGTATGATGGTGAACTTTAAATCGAAATTTAGCTTTAATAATACCATAAAGAATAACAAAAAACGGAAGGAATCCTGAAAATAAACCGACAATTGGCACCATAATGAGCGATTTGCTTTCTGAAAACATAAAATTTGTAAAATTCAAAATAGAGATGATAATAACGAAGATGAGCTTAGGTACAAACGATAATATGGCCAGGCCATAAAACCATGAAATAAGTAGTTGTTTTCTAATGGGATTTATATCATCTAAAGTGACTTTAAGTACTAAAATTGATACAATTAAACCAAATGTAAACACCCAGAATAGAACATGAATACTTATACTTAAAAATTCAGAATCTATGAGTTGCGTTATTGATTGTAGCCAATAAAAAGTAGTGATGTCTAAGATTAATATAGCAACACACAATAAGAGGATGGTAAAAAGAGAAAATGATCTCATGTGATTATGTTTATTGTTTTTTAAAGGACACTTGCTTTTAGCGCATGAAACATATATACATTATTGTAATTTTGTTTTGCCTCTGGTCATAACTTTTTTTTCAGTCGTCTTTTGTCTCTTAATGCCCAATAGACTCCTTTAACATCAGAGGTCCAATGATCGTACATGAAGATTAATGTTATTTCTTCAAATGTTTCTAGAAGTCCAATCCCTATCATAATGTAAAACAAGATGTATTCAGGATAAAAGAACAATGAAAACAGTATAAATGCACTTTGCATTATAGCAGATAATTTAGCTAAATAGGTATGGAATGCAGTTGCCTTTCCGTATTTAAAATAAGCTATAAGCATTTGTATAATATATGGCACAAAAACTACAGCGATTAAAATAAGATTGGTTTTTATAAAATCTGTTTCAAAAACATACAGACCAATTAAACCCACTACCAATGTTATTTGGTCTCCAAAGGAATCTAATTGTGAACCTCTGGAACTTGTGATTTTCAATTTTCTGGCTAAAAAACCATCAATAGCATCTGTAGAATAGCTAATTAGTAGTAACCATGTAAAAATTAGCCTATAATCTAACCAAATGAGCAGTAACAAAAAAGGCGCTGAAAAAATGCGATAGAACGAAAACCAATCGGCAATATTGTAGTTTTTGAATGTTAGCATTTAGTTTTATTTTTTTTATAAACAACAGGTATTTTTAATGATTCCAGTATTTGAGGTATTAGTTATGGTTATGTATTTGAAACTTTTAGTTAAACATCTAATTCTGTGATTTTAAAAGCAACGCTATACCTAATATGCTAATTTTGATTGTAATAAAATGTATTCATTTAAATTGGTTGCGTCGATGCCTCCTATAAGTTTACTGTTTTTTATTACTGGGAACAATTTTTGCTTGTTACTAAAAATAAGTTGATAAATTGTTTTGAGGTCATCTGTGTCTTTCACAGTTTTAAAGTTTTTATCCATTATATCTTCAACTAGAACCGTTTTATTGGAATTCTCGATAATTGTTTTGTGGTGTAAAATACCTTTGACGACATTATCTTCAACCACAATAAAATTAGTTTCGGTACCAGATATTATTTTATTGACGACAATATTAATAGAATCTTGAGGTTTAAATGTTGTGATATTGAACAACATGGCTTCTTCTGTAGTATGGCCATCAAGTAAAGCCAAATGTTTTACCATTCTATTCTCGCCAAAAGCACCCAAAAAGATAAATAAGGCTATAAACATTAAAAACGGATTGTAAAGCAGACCAACCAAAAAGAATATAACTGCAATCATAAGACCTAGGCTAGATGCAATTTCTGTAGCTTTAACACGACTAATTTTCATAGCTAATAATGCTCTAAGAATACGGCCACCATCCATAGGGAATGCAGGAATAAGATTAAATACCACCAAACCAAGATTTACAATAAACAAGAAAAACAAAAAACTCTGCAAGTCGTAACGCATTAATACCTCAAAAGTTTCGGTAAAATTTAAGTGTATCAAACTTTGAATTGGCATTATAAGATACAACAAAACAGCAATGACCGCATTTACCAATGGACCAGCAATAACAATCAAAAGTTCTTGTTTTGGTGATTCTGGTAGCTTTTTAAAACTCGCCATACCACCAATGGGCAGTAGCGTTATTTTTTCGGTTTTAATATTAAAACGCTTTGCCATTAATGCATGACCTAATTCATGCAGAACCACACATAAAAAAACAACTATGATAAAAGTGATATTAAATAAAACACTTTCTGCGTTGCCACCACGATTTAGTTCATCGAATACAACCCAAGCAATAAGAAGAAAAAAGGTCCAATGGATTATAATTTTAAT
>Ga0209121_10003269_pt1 | contig 15781 bp, 17 predicted proteins | sample Cruoilmetagenom3_FD_187292 | JGI IMG/M metagenome (GOLD analysis project Ga0209121, IMG submission 187292) | Oil polluted marine microbial communities from Coal Oil Point, Santa Barbara, California, USA - Sample 3 (SPAdes) (version 2) | ecosystem: Environmental > Aquatic > Marine > Oil seeps ...
TCAGAGTCACCTGTATGATCCTTGGATCGGCGATTATGAGCAATATTCGGCGAATTCAACGTTTTACAGCGATGAAATCCAAGCCTAGCAACGAGAAGACGGAAGGAAAGGAAGCAAAAAGCATCCAGACGAATACCTTTAGCTTATTTTTATATAGTTTCTTTAATTTCTCTTCGGGCATTTTGAGGTATGAAAATCGAGTTTTCAGTTGTTAATATTCAGGTATTTTCAGTAGAGTCAATAATGAAATCAAGATGTTTACTCAATCTGAGATGAATTAAGAAAAGATTTTACCGACGTTTCACACGACGTTAATGGATGCTTTTTTCTTTGTTAATCACGCTTTGTTATGATGCAAGAATCCAAGTGATGATTTTGTGCTTTAAAGAAAGTGACACTGCCAATAAAGCCTCACCAAATAACTGCAATGATTGGTCCTTCGGGTTTAGGACGAGGTCAAAGATACTTTGGGTAAATCAGCACTGACACTTTTGGGAGGACAGCAGCGCGGCTTTGCATCGTCCGCGCATTAGCGGTTAATCCAGATGTTCTGTTGATGGATGAACCTGCGGAAGCTTTGGACCCGATTGCAACCTTAAAGATTGAGGATCTTATTCAGAAACTCAAAGAAAAAGTGACGATTATCCTCGTGACGCACAACATGCAGCAAGCCGCCCGAGCATCAGATTTTACGGCTTTTTAACATGGATGATGATCGGGCGGGTTATATGGTGGCGTATGGAAAAACCACCAAGATTTATACTTTTCCAGAAGAGAAATGGACAGAAAAGCATATCTCTGGCCGGTTTAGTTGATTCCAATGCGAATTAAACTTGCCTGGAGATGATATCAAGAATAGGCTTCAACATACCTTCAATTTCGCGTTGAGTGATATGGTCCGCCTTCTCCAGGATGGTTGGATGCGCATAAGATGGCGCAAAAGATTTCACTGCGTAATTAAACAAACCGAGGTCGTTTTGACCGTCACCTGCAGTGTAGACCGGGATGTTTTCCAAAGATAATTCTTGAAGAATGGGGGGCAACCCCACAGCCTTGTTTATCCCAAGAGGGACAAATTCGATTACATAAGGTAGACTGTAAGTCATCTCAGCCTTAATTTCAGACCCTTTTTGCTCGATTTCTTTCAATATCCTTTTATCATGTTCGACCACCATTGCTTTAACAATGTTCCCGGGTATGCTTTTTTCGTTGAAAACCTGGGAAGAGAAATAGTGGATTTTTGAGTTGTTGTGGTTGGTACGTGAAGGATTAATTAAATACTCAGATGAGGTTGTGAAGAAACCAAAAGTTGTCCCATGGAAAGATTTAGACAAATTTATAAGCATCTTCAGGGTTTCTGATGGGAAGCTGTGGGAAATAAGCAGTTCTTCGCCCGGCAGGTAAGATGCACCGCCATTCATAAAAATACACGGCAAGGGAAGGGTGGTATTTTTAAAAATTTGATTTGAAGCAAGAATCCTCTTTGCCGACATCAGGTTCCTTCCTGTTGCCAGTATGGGTTGAATCGCCTCAGGGAATTCATGCATGATCCTGATGTCATTTGGATGAATTTTGTGATTCTTATCTGTCAGGGTGCCATCAATATCCAGACAAAGAACGGCTTTGATATTTGACTTCATATTATGCCCAGTAAATTTCACCGGGTTTTTCAGTCATCACAGCTTCTTTTAAAACGCTGATGGCTTTCTTCAAGCCCTCGTCAACAGACATCATCGCGTCCTCATGTTCGATGGAGATGACGTGTTCGTAACCGATCAATCGTAAAGCACTGACAAAATCCTTCCAGAATTTGAGGTCATGTCCATAGCCGATGGTGCGGAAGGTCCAGGATCGGTTTGGAATTCGGTCATAAGGTGTGTGATCGTTGCAGCCGTTGATGCGGAGGTTCAAGGGGTCAACATAGCAGTCTTTCCCATGGACGTGATGGATGGCATCCCCAAGTTTTCGGATTGCCGCGATGGGATCGACACCGTTCCAGAACAGGTGGCTTGGGTCAAAATTAGCACCAAGCGCTGGTCCGGTTTCATTTCGCATGCGCAGCATGGTTTCAACATTGTAAATCAGCATCCCAGGATGAATCTCAATGCCAATTTTCACGCCGTGGTCGTCAGTATAGGCAGCTGCATCTTTCCAGTAAGGGATGGCGACATCTTCCCACTGGTATTTTAGAATTTCGAGAAAATGCGGCGGCCAGGGGCATGTCACCCAGTTGGGCATTTTATCTTCCGCACAACCCGCCGGTAAACCGGAGAAGGTATTGACAACCGGCACGTTCATCAATTGTGCCAGCTGCACTGTCTTGCGAAAGGTTTCATCCGCCTTTTGTGCTGTTTTGGGGTTGGGGTGGATCGGATTGCCGTGGCAGCTTAACGCGCTGATAATCATATCCCGATCATTAAGTTCTTTCAAATAAGCTTCCCTGGCATTTTTATCTTCCAAAAGATGATTGAGGTTAAGATGGGCATCACCAGGATAACCACCCGTTCCTATCTCAACGGCGGATACGCCCAATGCCTTGACTTTGTCGAGTACATCGGTGAATTTCATTTGGCTGTATAAGACAGTTAATACACCTATTTGCATGTTTGCTCCTTTTTATCCAAATAAATTTGTTTCCTGTCCCTGCACAGGGACCTTGCAGATAAAAACATCACCGGCCTGAGGCTGGTTTGATAATGCGTCATCGCTGAGATCCGCTCGGGATGTTGTGATCAGTAAAAGGTCGAGATTTTCGCCCCCAAAACAGCAGGATGTGACTCGCTGTGCCGGCACTTTAACGATTGCCACTGGCTCACCCTGGGGATTGTACCGCACAATCCGCCACCCGTTCCACTGAGCGCTCCAAATAAAACCCTCGGCATCGACACACAACCCATCAGGAACGATCTCCCTTTCATCCTTTGGAAGTACGATGAATGGCTTTTGGTGGGTGATGTTGCCTGATTTTAAATCGTAATCAAATTCGTAAATTGTATACTGATAGGAATCCGTATAATACATCCGCTTGTGATCAGGGCGCCAGTCAAGCCCGTTGGAGATGCCGATGTCATTAAGGATGGTGTGATGCCCGCCATCCGGATCAAGGCGGTAGAGTTTCGCCTTTTGATGTTGGGGATCCAGACTGCCAGCCCAAAATCGCCCCGCAGGGTCAACCTTCCCGTCATTGAATCGAGGGGCATTACGACCGATGAGGGGATTCCAGAGGTATGCAATTTGATGGTCTTCGAAGGTCCATTCCATAAATCCATGGTCTGATGCCAGGATCATGCCCCCACTTTTGCGAAAGGCAAAGGCACCGACCTGAATGTCTAAAAATGTCTTTTCGTAGCTGGTCAGATCGGTGTTGGTGCGGTACAGCGTGCCGGTGAGAATGTCCGTCCAATAAAGCTTTTTTTCTGCTGGGTGCCAGAGGGGGCCTTCACCCAGTGCATTCATTACCTTGAAGAGATGTTCAGCGTAATAGGTCTTCATCGTTTATTCCGCGTCTGAAGGGATCACACAGATGAAGCCCAGGGAGGTTTCGCCGGTATTATTCACCTGGTGGTGATCATTTCCCGAAATAAATACGGAGTCAAAGGGCTGTAAATCATAAGTTTCTTCTTCGATCCTGACACGTGCTTTACCGTGAAGGATGACGATGCCATGCTCATGGGGATGCGCATGATTGAATGTGCTTTCCCCGACCGGAACCTGGAAAAAGCGGATGATAAAGTTTGGTGCACCATCTTGCGGCCCAACCAACACGTTTTTAATCACCCCTTTTATATCCTCAGTATTGAATGTTTTGGTTTCTGCATTTTCCCAGGTGAAAATATCTTCTGATGGTTTGCCTGTGAAGCGGTGAATCTCTGACATCCGAACACTCCTGTTTCATTTTGAAATGACAGGGTCCATTATAATCCGAGTCCATAATTCATGTTATAACAAGATTTTTTAAATTATAATTCATACAAGTTGAAATCGAATACCAAAGGGGTTTAAAAATGATCCATGATGATTTACCTTTAATTGACCTCCACCGCCACCTTGATGGGAACGTGCGGCTGTCAACCATTCTTGAGCTCGGTCGGGAACATAACATCAATCTCCCGGCGGACAACCTGGAAGAATTACGCCCGTACGTCCAGGTGACCCAACCGCAAACAGATATCATGGCTTATTTTCAGAAATTCAACATTATGGTGTCCGTTTTTGCCGATTATGCAGCCTGTCGAAGGGTGGCTTATGAAAATGTGCTGGATGCCTTTGCTGAAGGTATTGATTATATCGAACTGCGTTTCAGTCCATGGTTCATGGCGGAACCGCACAGTTTGGACCCCGAGGGCGTGGTTGAAGCCGTTATTGATGGGATTCATGCAGGGATTGCAGAGACGGAAGAAATCCAGGTTAATTTACTGGGGATTATCAGCCGCACTTATGGCGTTGATATTGCTCACAAGGAGTTGGACGCCCTGTTGGTTTATAAAGAGAATATTGTTGGGCTGGACCTGGCAGGGGATGAAGCCAATTACCCACCAGAACACTTTATCCCGCATTATCAGAAAGCGCGCGATGCGGGTTGGGGGATCACCGTGCATGCCGGCGAGTCGGCTGGACCGGAAAGCGTCTGGCATGCTATCAAGGATTTAGGTGCAAGCCGAATTGGGCATGCAGTCAATATCATGGAGGATGAAGCGTTAATCGATTTTATGAGGGAGAATCAAATTGGTATTGAAGCCAATCTGACCAGCAACGTGCACACAAACACCGTGCCCAGTTATAAAATGCATCCCTTGAAAAGGCAATTAGATTTGGGTTTATTGGCGACGATCAACACTGATGACCCAGGGATCAGCCCGGTGACTTTGCGCTATGAGTTTGAGGTTGCAGCAAAAAAGGCTGGGCTGACAGCGGAGGATACAAGGAAAGCACAAGAGAATGCATTGAAGGTTGCGTTTTTATCTGATGATGAACGACAAACACTCTGCGAGAAAAAACGACTAGCTTAGAAAATTTTCAGAGAGGACCCTGACTTGCCTTTGTTAATTTGGGTTTTTATATTCATTGTTTTGGGAATGATATTAATTTATTTAATTGTAGGTGGTATTGCTGCGCTTACAATGACAAAAATTGGTGATCATCCCCAATATGACAATACCCCTGCCACTTTTGGTTTAGATTTTCAAACCGTTCAGTTTCTATCGAGGATAGATCAAAAGAAAATATCCGCCTGGTATATTCCAGGTTTAAAAGCTGAACGCTGTATTTTGATGGTACATGGGCGCAACGCCAGCAAGCAAAATGCCATATCCGGGAAATTGCCAGAGCTTGCCTCTAAACTTCATCAAACGGGTTTTGCTGTTTTGATGATTGATCTGCGGGGGCACGGTGAAAGCGAAGGGAAACGCTATACATACGGGGAGCATGAGCGGCGTGACGTTCTAGGCGGGGTTGATTTTCTGCTGGATAGGGGGTTTCAACCCGGGAATATCGCCGTTTTGGGGATTTCCCTGGGGGGTGCGGCAGCGGTTGGTGCAGCAGTCCGTGAAGACGCTATCGGAGCCTTGATATTGGACAGCACCTTTGCTGACCTGATCGAACTGGTCGAGCCGCATTGGGTGGTTGAGAGCCGGTTACCCATGTTCTTCCTTTGGGGTGCTTATGTGATGTGGCAGGTCTTTTATGGCTTTGATCTCAAGAAAGTGAAACCCGTTGAAGATGTTACGCGTATCACGCCGCGCCCAATCTTGATAATGCATTCTTCATCGGATGAAATGATTGATGTGTCCCAAGCCCACCAAATGGCGAAAGCTGTACCTTCAGCGACCCTGGTCATCTTTGATGATTGCGATCATGCAGAACTCTATCGGGATGCACCGGAAAAATACCTGGATGCCGTGATTCCATTTTTGCATAAGGCGTGGGAGGCTGGATAGGAGCTTTAAAATTTTTGACTGGTAAGGTTCAGAGTCCAAATAATTGAATGCTGCGGTAAATGTATTCGGGGGATTGGTAGTTTTTCATTTAGATTTTTCTATAAAATTTTTACTGCAATATGTCCTTAGGGGCGGGATTAGGTACCTGCCTTTTGTCGTGTTTTGAGAGTTAAAACGATCCAATAAATGGGTAATTAACAACAAATTGGTTGAAATAATCTTATTTTGTACTATAATTATGGTACAAACAGCGAAAGGAAAACACTGATGGCTTCTGACAACCAGTTGAGATCTTATCATGTTCAAAACCAATGGCGTAATAGGCTTGCTCAGCTCTTGAGTCATGTTTCTTCTGATCCACCCCCATCTGAAATTAATGTAGGAAAAAGATTGCAGGAATTAAGGATTTTACAGGGATTATCATTACGCGCTTTAGCAGAAATGAGCGGATTAAACGTCAATACACTCAGTTTGATTGAGAATGAAAAGACTTCTCCCAACGTCAGCACCCTTCAGCAAATTTCTAATGCACTAAATGTGCCCATAACATCTTTTTTCCAGCCATTGACTGCTAAAAAAGATACGGTATTTCAAAAGAAAGGTCAGAGAACTCAGGTTAATTTTCCACAGGGAATTTTTGAGGATCTTGGCGGCGGATTGGCATTAGGTGGGGGAACCCCTCTTTTAATGACTCTGGAGCCTGGACATGAAAGTGATCCCGATCCAATTGTTCATACAGGCCAGGAGTTTGTGTATTGCCTTGAAGGAAACCTGGCTTTTTGTGTTGGCAAACGGGAGTTTATACTCGAACCGGGTGACAGCTTGATTTTTGAAGCACACATTCCCCATCGATGGGGAAATAGGGAGGATCAAGTTTCTAAATCGATCTTGATCATTTGTCCTACCGATTTTTCTGATTGGTCTGTTACACAGCATTTTGTAGATCGAACGCCTAATATTTAATTATTTAGATAGGTGAAAGCAAAGGCTTGAAGAGAAAATTTGTTTACTGAATGAGAAAAGCTAATATGATTGGAGGTAAAAATGTTCAACTTTTTTAGAGGCGGGCGTGGGCGCAGGACATCGGGCGACCGGGGTCGCAATAGAGGGATTGGCGGAGGCACAAAGCCGGGCTCCGGTCCGAGCGGTAATTGTGTATGTCCAAAATGTGGTTATAAGATGGGTCACCAAATTGGGCAGCGGTGTATGGATATCACCTGCCCAAAGTGTGGAACTTTAATGGTGCGTGATTAGCCTTTGAGGAATCTATGAATACAAATCTTGAAAATAAAACCAGAAAATCGGTGCCTGTGCCTCAACCTGGTACGGCTGAAGAATACAATAATGTCAAGAATGTGATTGCTGTGATGAGCGGCAAAGGGGGCGTAGGAAAATCCCTTGTGACAGGTTTACTTGCTAGCGCCTTAGCAAGGCGTGATTATAAAGTGGGTGTTCTGGATGCGGATATCACCGGACCCAGCATCCCGATGTTGTTTGGGCTGCATGGGCCGGTGGATGTAGGGGAGTATGGCATCGAGCCACTGGAAAGCCGTACCGGCATAAAAATCATTTCGATGAACTTGCTGCTGCCCTCTGAAGATCAACCGGTGATCTGGCGTGGTCCCCTGGTGAGCCAGGGCATCCGTCAGCTGTGGGGGGATGTGATGTGGGGAAACCTGGACACGCTTTTGATCGACTTACCGCCAGGTACATCGGATGCAACCCTGACTATTATGCAATCTTTGCCTGTCAGCGGCTTGGTGATGGTAACAACACCGCAGAGTTTGGCGTCGATGGTTGTTACAAAAGCGATCAACATGGCGCATATTACCAAGGTTGATATCATTGGCATCATTGAGAATATGGCTTATTTTGACTGCCCCGACAATGACCAACGCTATTACATTTTTGGGAGAAGTCATTCAGCGATACTTGCAGAAAAAGCGAAAGCTCCTATTCTTGCTCAACTTCCAATTGATCATGATATCTCTAGTTATTGTGACGCTGGTAATGTGGAAGATATTCGATTTGATGGTTTGGATGCTCTTGTTGATAGATTCTTATATGCGGCTGGCACAAAAGACGAAATTCGACGCATGAGCCAGAATATTGAATTACAAAAAAGCCCTGAGAAAGCAGCCTCAGAAGTGCAAAAAAGTGATTCGGCGGACGAGAATGAATCTGAACTTTCGGAGTTCACACCAATTGCTCAAGAAATCATCAAAACGGGCGAGAATGTGGGTCATTTTGAAGCACCTGATCTATTTGGGGAGTTTCGTGGTTGTTGTGGTGATAGCATGCAGATTGAGATTTCAATGGATGGTGAAGTCATTCGCGACGCAAAATTTTCAACCGATGGGTGTTCTGCGACTTATGCTGTTGGCGGCATGTTAACTCGAATGATTAAGGGGAAAACCATTGATCAAGCGAGAGCAATCGATTCAGTGGCTTTGATTGAAGCACTGGGAGGGCTGCCGAAAGGTCATTTGCATTGTGCAGAGCTCGCAGTAAAAGCGTTACGTCAAACCATTGATGCCGATGGAGAAGGATAGATTTATATACAAACAAACCTGGTTCCGTTTCATTTTCTAAACAAGGTTAATGAATTGAGGTGAGATTCATGTTTTGGATTGTATTATTAGCAAGTTCACTTGCTTGCCTTGTGACTGCTATGGGAATTTATGTTATTAATCGTTATTCAAGCTGGGGGAATAATAATGTTGCGCACTTTATGAGCTTTGCGGCTGGCGTTTTGATAACTGTTTCTCTGATACACATCCTGCCTGAAGCTTATGCCATGAATGACAACGCGCCGATATTTGTTTTGATTGGATTTATGGGATTATATATTTCCAATCGTATTTTGGACAGGTATCGGTTTCATGGACATGAGGAAAGCCAGATTACAATAGGATTGATCCCAATGATTGGAATCGGGATCCATTCTTTCATCGACGGTGTGATTTATTCTGTAACTTTTAATGTGAGTGTTTTTACAGGTATTTTAGCGGCAATAGGGATGGTCTTACATGAGTTCCCGGAGGGCATAATTACTTTTCTTTTACTTCAAAGAGGCGGGCTTTCTCGTAAAAAGGCAATAATATGGGCTTTGATTGCCGCCGCTTTTTCCACACCGCTGGGAACCCTTATTTCATATCCATTTATCCATGCGATCGACCGGGGAATATTGGGTTTGATGCTGGCATTTTCAGCAGGTGCTCTGCTTTATGTTGGCGCAACACATTTATTGCCGGCTGTGGATCATGAAGACAGGCGATATACTTTACTATCATTATTAGCTGGCATTTTGGTTGCTGTGCTCATTGTTCTAACGAAAGGTTAAACCTTATGGAAAATCAAACTCATAAAATTATTAAGACCGTAGAAAAGATTTTGTCCCAAATACCAGAAAATGTCATTCTGGTGGCTGCAGCTAAAACACGGACCCTGGAAGAAGTGAAGGCTGTTATCCAGGCGGGCGTAAAACACATCGGTTATAACTATGTGCAGGAAGCGCTGCCCATCATCCAGGAAATTGGTTCCGCTGCCCAGTGGCACATGATAGGCCATCTCCAAACCAATAAGGCAAAACATGTCGCTGAATCCTTTGACTGGATGGAGACCATCGATTCATGGCGTCTGGCAAAATACCTGGATCGTCGCTGCCAAATGCTTGGGAAAATTATGCCCGTCTTGATAGAAATTAACAGCGGCCGTGAGTCAAATAAGACAGGCGTATTACCGGGAAATGTTGATTCACTTGTGGAGAAGGTTAGCCAGTTAGAAAACCTGAAACTTCAAGGCTTGATGACTATGGGCCCGCGTTTTGGCGAACCCGAGAACAGCCGACCTTATTTTCAGCTAACCCGAAGTATCTTTGACCGCATTGCCGGAATGAATTTGCAAAATGTTGAGATGAAATATTTGTCAATGGGTATGAGTAATACCTATCTGATTGCGATTGAAGAAGGTGCAAATATTGTTCGTATTGGAACCCGCTTATTTGGTGAACGATCGTAAGTATCGAAAGGAAGGCGAATGGTGAAACAAGTATTTGGTCCAGTGCCGTCAAGGCGTTTGGGGCAATCCCTGGGCATCGATCCGATTCCCCTGAAGACTTGTAATTGGAACTGCATTTATTGCCAGTTAGGTCGGACGCGACCGGTAACAAATGATCGAAGAAATTTCTTTAAAAAAGAAGTCATTCTGAGCCAGGTAAAAGAGGCGCTAGATAAACACGCCCCGGGTGATATTGATTGGATTACCTTTGTGGGTTCTGGAGAGACGACTCTCCAATCCGGGTTAGGAGAGATGATTCGGGGTATTAAAGCATTCACCGATATACCGGTAGCCGTTATCACCAACGGTTCTTTGTTGTTCATGCCAGAGGTTCGCCAGGAATTAATGGCTGCTGATGCGGTTTTGCCTTCCTTGGATGCAGGTAATGCCACCCTGTACCGCCGGATCAACCGTCCCCATCCAGCTTTAACATTTGAACGTTTGACGGAAGGTTTGATGGCTTTCCGAAATGAGTATACGGGAAAATTTTGGATTGAAGTCATGCTCATTCAAGGTGTGAATGATGATGAGAAATCCCTGAACGAATTGGCTGGATGTCTCGAAAAAATCAATCCCGACGAAGTACATATCCTACAATCCACTCGACCGCCTGCAGAAACCTGGGTCAAACCGCCCGATCAAGAAGGCCTTTTAAGGGCGCACGCCATACTTGGCAAAATTGCAAAAATTATTCTTCCAGCAGAAGGCACCTTTGATCTCAGTGGAGATGAAAATTTAGTGGAAGCCATCATGGGCATTATCACACGCCATCCAATGAAAGATGCTGAATTGGAGGATGCTTTGTCAAAATGGTCATCTGAGGATGTGCGTGATACGCTCAGTCAACTTGCTGAAAGCGGCAGAACCCAAATTGTCGTCCGCCAGGGACTTCGTTTTTGGAGCGCTTCCGATGCTTATTATGACAATGGTAACCATCGATAAACCGTCACAAACTTAGAATAATGAGGTCAATCAATGTCAAAGTTTTCATTAGAACATCTCAATAAATATGTATTCCCACACTTTGTGTGTGATGATCCAGATGTGATCCTTGGATCTGTTTTTGGCGAGGATGTTGCGCTTACAAAGGTGGGAGACGATGTCCTGGTGTCCCATTTAGATCCAATCGTCGGCGCTGTTAACGATATTGGATGGTTGGCGGTTCACGTTGCCTGCAATGATATCGCCACCAGCGGTGCACCCCCACGCTGGATACAATTGCTGGTTTTAGTACCCAGTGAAAATGACCTGGAACTGCTGGAAAAAATCATGAAAGATGTTGAAAGGGGGGCGAAGGAGGTCGGGGTATCCATCATCGGTGGACATACTGGCTATTCGTCCGCCTTGTCCCGACCTTTGGTTGCCGTGACAGCCTTGGGTACATTAAACGGCCGTAAACCTGTGCTCACAAGTGGTGCCCATGTTGACGACCATGTTTTGATCAGCAAAGGCATTGCTTTGGAGGGAACAGCCATTCTTGCCAGCGATTTTTCACAGACAGCCCAAAAGTTGGGCTTGACTGAAGGCGATATTGGGGATGCAAAGTCATTGATGCGGCATGTCAGCGTTGTTCCTGAAGCAGTCTTATTGGGAGAATGTGGTGCATCAGCCATGCATGATGTGACCCGCGGTGGGCTTTTAGAGACCTTGCTGGAGATTTCGTTATTATCAGATGTGGGGATGCAAATTCAATTTGACAAAATCCCGGTCCATGAAGTTGTGGTCCGTTTTTCGCGGGCTTTCCAGTTTGACCCGCTTAAGATGATCTCTTCCGGAACACTGGTGGCAACAATAAACCCCTCACATCTTGATGCGGCAATTCGGTGTTTGGATGAAAACAATATCCCCTTTGCTGACATTGGTGAGGTTACGCCTGGTGATGGCGTCACAATTCAGAGAGGAGACGAGGTTATAAAGTATCAAGAGATTCACGCTGAAGAGGATGAACTTGCTCGTATGTGGCAGGAATATCAAGTTAACAATGGAGAATAAAGACACGATGCAAATAGATTATTTAATCGATCACAAGAGGCGAGGGTAAAAAATGACGGGAAATTTTCTACCATTAAGCCATTTGGTAAAAGGCGATAAAGGAATTGTTCATCATTTAAATGGTGGACGAGCAATAAACGATCGCTTACTCGTCATGGGATTTACGAAGGGAGCAGAAATATCTGTAATGCAAAATCCAGGTTTTGGCCCTGTCATTGTTTATGTCAGGGACACCAGGATTGCATTGGGAAGGGGTGAGGCAAACAAAGTGATTGTGGAGAAGCTGCTAACATAACGATAGCATTAGAAATGAGTTTGTAAGCATGAAAACAGAGAAACCATTTTTGAAGATCGCCCTGATGGGGCAGCCTAATGTTGGGAAATCCACGGTTTTTAATATGTTAACCGGGCTTAATCAACATGTTGGTAATTGGCCAGGTAAAACGGTGGAGTTTAAGGAAGGCACGGTAAGGCTTGATGAAACCCCCATCCAGCTGGTAGATTTGCCCGGCACCTACAGCCTGACAGCAAATTCTGAAGAAGAGCGTATTGCCAGGGATTTTATCATCAATGAGCAGCCTGACCTTGTGATTGTGATTGTCAATGCCGCTTCTTTAGAGCGAAATTTATATCTTATTGCAGAATTGCTGGTACTGGATGTCCCAATTGTGATGGGCTTGAATATGATGGATGTCGCTGATCAGCAAGGTTTTAGCATTGATGTTGAATTATTGCAAACAGCCCTTGGGTTCCCCGTTGTGCCCATTGTTGCTACCAAGAATCAGGGGCTTAAAACATTGGTTGAGACTGCTAAAAACCTGGCACAACATCCGACTTGTTTTTCACCTCACCGACCTGAGATTCCCCCGGAAAAAAAACAGGTTTATGACAAAATTTATTCGTTGATCGAAAAGAAAGCCGATATTGACCACCTGACAGGTTGGGTTGCGATAAAGCTGCTCGAAGGTGACCGAGAAGTGCTTGAAAGAGTGCAGCAAAGCGCACCAGAGATATGGCCGAAGCTTCGGGACATCTTAATTAATAACGAAGATGCCATTCTTGCTATCATTCAAAGCCGGTATGCATGGATCGAGCGAATGGTTCGTATAGCGCTGGTTCGGCATAAACCCGGCAAGATCGTCCTCACGGATCGGTTGGATCGTGTTGCGACGCACCCCTTTTGGGGGATCGTGGTGTTAATTGCTGTTTTTGGACTGGTTTTTCTCCTCACCTATCGGGTGGCAACACCCATCGTTAATTGGATGCAGCTGCACCTTATGATACCAGCGGGTGATTTTATGGTGGACGCTCTCAAAAATGCGCCTGAATGGTTTTCTGGTTTGATTGTGGATGGGTTAATTGGCGGTGCAGGAAGCGTATTGACCTTCTTGCCCATCCTGGTGTTGTTTTTTGCCATCCTCGGTATCCTGGAAGACGTTGGATACCTGGCTCGGGCTGCATTTGTTATGGACCGTTTTATGCATTTAATGGGTTTGCATGGGCGTTCTTTCCTTTCGATGTTTATTGGTTTTGGATGCAATGTCCCTGCGGTGATGGGTACGCGTATCATTGAAGATCGACGGGCGAGGTTGCTGACCATATTGTTGATCCCACTTGTTCCATGTACAGCGCGGATTGCTGTTGTTGCCTTTCTTGCCCCTGCTTTCTTTGGCAATTCTGCCGCATTGATCACCTGGCTTTTGGTGATCATCAATTTAGCGACGCTGATGGTCCTGGGTATTCTTGCAAGAAAATTTGTTTTTAAGGGAGAACAAACCCCTTTCATCATGGAGATTCCGCTTTATCATTTTCCCAATTTAAAAACAATTGGCTTATACGTTTGGCATAATACTTATGCTTTCATCAAAAAGGCTGGGCGTTTGATTGTCATCTTCTCAGTTATTGTGTGGGCTTTTTCATGGTTTCCAAATGGTGACTTGCAAAACAGTTATCTTGCTAATTTTGGTCGGTGGTTAGCGCCACTGGGCAGTTTATTGGGCTTATACGATTGGCGTCTTATTCTGGCTTTGTTGACAAGTTTTATTGCTAAAGAAAATACCATTGCAACCTTGGGTATTTTGTTTGGTATTCAGGAGGGTTCGCAGGTTTTATCGATGCGGATAGCCTCAACGATTAACCCGGCAGGTGCCTTTGCCTTTTTATTGGTGCAAATGCTGTTTATCCCCTGTGTAGCAACAGTCGCAGCCATCAAGCAGGAAACGAGCTCCTGGAAATACACTTTAATAAATGTCATCCTTTTATTAGTGATTTCTTTATTAGCTGGAGTTGGCGCTTATCAGGTCTTGCGTTTGTTAAATATTGGCATGGCTTAAAAGGGCTTTATTGTGAATTATATTGGTTTACAGACAAAAAAAGAAAGAGAAAGTAAGCATTCTCATGCAAAGGTTGAAAATTAATTTTCCCTTGTTTGGACAGATCTTACCTGAAGGTTTTCCTGTACCCAGTTCAACAGTCATTACTGGACCGGGAGGTTCTGGCAAGCCATTGGTTGGAAATCTTATTGTTGCCGATTGGTTGAGGCAGGGCGGCAGTGTCATATTTATGTCTTTGCAGTATCCAGACCACACTTTTATTAAATCGAGCATTAAAACGCTGACGCATTTGAATCTGGGTGAATATCAGGAGCAAATTGCTTTTATTTCGCTCGATGTTAGCCTTGATGGGATACAGGAAGCAGGGAAAAATCATCTCAAAGCCAATGTTGTCAAACCTGAAAATTGGAATAATGCCATTGAAACTGCTTTAAAGATGGTGCCTAATGAAGGGCCGGGTGTTTTACTGTTTGTATCGGCTTTGAACTTACTCCTGTTTTCACCCACATATGGTAAAGAGATTTTGGAAGAAATGAAAAGAGCCTTGAAACAAGGATCTAAATATTCTGTTTTGTTTACAACAAGCACCTCAGCAAAGGGTGACCTGATTGCTGAATTAGATTTGGTTGCGGATAACCTGATGCTTGTTCACGCGGATCGGGCAACTCATAAACTTTATTTGACCATTGAACGGATGAAAGAAGTGAAATTTCTTAAAGGGGAGTTTGAAGTACCCATCTCGAAGGATGATTTGTCTGCATTGAAAGAAGTTGCAGATCAAAGCCGTAAACGAATTGTGCCGCTGGTTTCAAAAGTTTAACGGAGGTGATGATAGATTGATGATACCCCATGTGTACCTTATCCAGCCGAAATACCTGAATAAATTTTATCAATTGATTACATTTGGAGGTAAGTGATGGCTACAGAAGCAAAAATGATCCGAAAATTTGAATGTTTTCGCCAACTGACGGATGCACAGGTGGAAGCTGTTGCGGAGATCAGCAATTCCATTTGCTATCAAAAAGGCCATGTGCTGTTTAAAGAAGGTGATAAAGGCGACCTGCTGTACCTGTTGATCCAGGGTGATATCGAGGTGTTTTACGAAAGCCCGGAAGGTTTGGATCGCGTTGATACCGTTTCGAGTGAGGAAGTCATTGGTTGTTCAGCTATAGTGCCACCTTATGTTTATACCGCAACTGAACGTGCCTTGAACGATGTGGAAGTGCTGGAGATCAAAATTTCAGAATTGCGAGATCTGATAGAAAAAGATCCGCAGATGGGGATCAAGATTCAAGAACATATCATGAAAATTTTAAATGACCGAATTCTTGAGCTGCGACATCGAACCTATCCACAGACAAATTCATGACAATTAGCCCTAATGAATTTTCACAATCCATTTGAGAATCCTGAAATCGCGGAAGCTTACGAGGGTTGGTACTTTACAAAGGGCAAAAAAGC
>Ga0209121_10003270_pt1 | contig 15777 bp, 13 predicted proteins | sample Cruoilmetagenom3_FD_187292 | JGI IMG/M metagenome (GOLD analysis project Ga0209121, IMG submission 187292) | Oil polluted marine microbial communities from Coal Oil Point, Santa Barbara, California, USA - Sample 3 (SPAdes) (version 2) | ecosystem: Environmental > Aquatic > Marine > Oil seeps ...
GGATTAATTGACGCATCTTCATCTTTAAAAAAATGGAAAATAGAGGATTTTCTTGAAAAGAAATATTTTGATATTTTTTCTGAAATTCCTTTAGATACTTCATTAGAGGGATATTTATTTCCTGATTCATATCATTTGCCCCAGGGGTTAGAAGAAAAAGAAATTCTTTCAATGTTTATAGATAATTTTGTTTCAAAAATTGAAAATGATCTATTTTTTGATATTAAGGAGCAAAAAAGAAGTTTTTATGAAATTCTAACAATGGCTTCATTGTTAGAAAAAGAAGTTCGTGAAGAAACAGATAAAAGAATGATAGCAGATATTCTTTGGAGAAGGTTAGACACAAATTTTCCTCTTCAAATTGATGCAACAATATGTTATGCCAAATACCAATCATTTAAAAATTGCTCCTTGACCCGCGAGTTGTTTAAATTAGATTCCCCTTATAATACTTATATTTATAAAGGATTGCCTCCTACGCCTATTAATAACCCAGGAACAGAATCAATACAAGCAGCTTTGAATCCATTAACAAATGATTATTGGTATTATATGACTGATAGAAAGACAGGAAAAACTATTTTTTCTGAAACATTTGATGAGCACTTAGAATTCCGCGGAAAATATTTGTAAAAAAGTATTATGAAGATTTTTATAATTTTAGGTACTCGTCCAGAGATCATTAAAATGTCTCCTGTTATAAGAGAATGTATTAAAAAAAAGCTGAATTTTTCGATTTTGCATACAAATCAACATTACTCAGAAAATTTGGATAAAGTATTTTTTAAAGAATTAAATTTACCTCAACCAAAATATAATCTAAATGTTGGCTCTGGAACTCATGCTGAACAAACAGCAAAAATCCTTGTAGGAGTAGAGAAGATTTTATTAAAAGAAAAAGCAGATATTGTTTTGGTGGAAGGGGATACTAATACAGTTTTAGCAAGTGCTTTAGCTGCTGCAAAGCTTCATATTAGAGTTGGGCATATTGAAGCAGGATTAAGGTCTTATTATAGAGAAATGCCAGAAGAAATTAATAGAATTTTAACAGATCATTGTTCTGATTTGTTGTTTGCTCCTACAAAAAAGGCAAGAGGCATTCTTTTAAATGAAGGAATTTCTAAGAAGAATATATTTGTTACAGGTAATACTGTGGTTGACGCTGTTTTTCAAAATCTTAAATTAGCTGAGAAAAAATCAAAAATATTGGAAAAACTTCATTTATCCAAAAGAGGATATTTCTTAATGACTGCTCATCGTGCAGAAAATGTTGATAATAAAGATAGGTTAGAAAGTATTTTAAAGGGTGTTGAAATGGTTTCCAAAAGATTTTCCTTATCTGTAATTTATCCTATTCATCCAAGAACAAGAAAGATGTTAAAGAATTTTAAACTAGCAATTCCTAAAAGCATTAATTTAATAGAACCTTTAGGCTATTTGGATTTTTTAAAACTCGAAAATAACGCTAGATTAATCCTTACAGATTCTGGAGGGATGCAAGAAGAAAGTTGCATAATGAAGGTTCCTTGTGTAACCTTAAGAGATAACACTGAAAGGCCTGAAAGTACTGAAGTAGGTGGTAATTTATTGTCAGGCGCTAATTCTTTAAAAATTTTAAAATGTGTTTCAAAAATGCTGAACAAAAACAGAAAATGGAAAAATCTATTTGGTTTTGGCAAAGCAGCAGAAAAAATAATCAAAATTGTACAAAAGAATGAAAAAAGATAAAAAAATATGTGTAATAGGCCTTGGTTATATTGGTTTGCCAACTGCTTGTTATTTAGCCAAAGCTGGTTATAAAGTAATTGGTTTTGATTTAAATAAAACTAAAATTAGTGGTTTGAAACAGAAAAAACTTCCTTTTCAGGAACCAGGACTTAAAGATCTTTTTAAAAAATCGTTTAAGAATCTTAATTTTTCATCGCATATAGAACCTGCTGATGTTTTCATAATTTCAGTTCCTACTCCTATTACAGATAGGAAAAAACCAGAATTGAAATTTGTTAAAAAAGCGGCTGAAGATATTAATAAAGTTTTAAAAGAAAAAGATTTAATAATTGTTGAATCAACTATACCTCCTGGTACTTGTAAAAAAATTATATTGCCAATTTTAACAAAAGAGCATAAAGAATTAAAAGTTTATTTGTCTCATGCTCCAGAAAGAGCGATCCCGGGAAAAACTTTAAAAGAAATGGTAAAAAATGACAGGATTATTGGCGGAATTGATAAAAAATCCACTAATTTAACAAAAGAAATATATTCGTCCTTTGTTAAAGGGAAAATACATTTAACTGACGCCGCTACTGCTGAATTTGTGAAACTTATTGAAAATACTTTTAGGGATATTAATATTGCTTTTGCTAATGAATTAGTAAAAGTATGCAATGGTGATGGAATTAATCTTTGGGAAGCGATAAAATTAGCTAATTTGCATCCGAGAGTAAATATCCATCAACCTGGTCCTGGAGTAGGAGGACATTGTATAAGTATTGATCCTTGGTTTTTAATAAAAAAAGCTAATGAGAATGGTACGCAGTTTATAAAACTATCCAGAAAGATTAATGATTTAATGCCAAGCTATGTAATTCAATGTGTCTCAAAGATGCTAAAAGGCGTTAAAAAACCAAAAATTACAGTTTTAGGAGTAGCCTACAAAGCTAATGTTGATGATTGGAGAGAAACCCCGGCATTAAAAATTATTGAACTTGCTAAAAGCAAAGGATGGCAAGTAAAAATCCATGATCCTCTTGTAAAAGATTTTCCTTATAAAATAGAAACTAATTTTAAAAAAGCCATTGATGGTTCTGATTGTTTAATATTAGTTGCGAATCATGATTTTTATAAGAAAGTTGATCCTATAAAAATCAAAAATATGAGAATTATGAAGATTTTTGATACACGGAATTTTATTAATGAAAAAAAATGGCAAAAAGCAGATTTTGATGTCAAAATCTTAGGAAATATATAAAATTTATTTATTGTGTGTGGTATTACTGGAATTTATAATGTAGATAATCCTTTAAAGGTTTCTGAAAAAACGCTTATAAAAATGCGCGATACTTTAATTCATCGCGGTCCTGATGATGAAGGAATTTATATCTCAAAAGATAAAAAAGTAGGATTTGGTTTTCGTAGATTATCTATCATTGATTTATCTAAAGCAGGCAATCAGCCAATGACTAATGAAGATAAAACTATCTGGTTGGTTTTTAACGGGGAGATTTATAATTTCCAGGAAATTAAAAAAGATTTAGAAAAAAAAGGACATAAATTCCATTCAAAAACAGATAGTGAAGTAGTTATTCATCTTTATGAAGAAAAAGGGGAAGAATGCTTAAAAGATTTGAATGGAATGTTTGCTTTTGCTATTTGGGATGAAAAAAAGAAAAAACTTTTTGCTGCCCGTGATAGATTAGGGATTAAACCTTTTTATTACTATTATAAGGATGGAATTTTTCTTTTTGCTTCTGAAATAAAAGCTATTTTAGAACATCCAGAAGTTAAAAGAGAACCTGATAAAGAAGGTATTTTCCATTATTTAACTTTTGCTTGTACTCCAGCTCCTTTTACTTTATTCAAAAATATTAAAAAACTTACTCCAGCCCATTATCTTACATTAGACGCAAATGGCAATTTGCAAACTAACCGTTATTGGTCTCCAATACAAAATATACAACAGTATACAGAGCAGGATTATATCAATAAAACTAAAGAATTATTAAAAGATTCAATTGAAAAACAAATGGTTTCTGATGTTCCATTTGGTTGTTTTCTTTCTGGGGGCATAGATTCTTCAACAAATGCTGTTTTAATGTCTCAAGCAATGGGAAAACCAGTAGAAACTTTTTCAATTTCTTTTAAAGATTTGCCAAAATATGATGAATTTCAATATTCAAGAAAAATTGCTGATACATTAGGCTCTAAATGTTATGAAACTGTTATTGGTCAAAAAGAATTTATGGAATGGTTGCCAAAGTTAGCTTATCAAGCTGATGATCCCAATGGTGATCCAGTATGTTTCCCTGTTTATTATCTTTCTAAATTAATTCGTGATTCTAAAGTAATAATGGCTCAAGTAGGAGAGGGAGCTGATGAACTTTTTTGTGGTTATGGCACATACATGGAATTTATTAGAATATATACCAAATATTGGAAATATTTGGAAAAATTGCCAAAGTTTATTAAAAAAATTCCTTATTTCTTTTTAAACCTAATTTTACCAAAAAACAAATTAACTCTTCATAAAGAATTTTTCCGCAGATTAGCTTATAACAAGCCGTTCTTTTTTGGTGGGGCTAATGCTTTTAGTGCCTATGACAAACAATTCCTTATGTCAGATAGCTATAAAAAAGAAATTCCTTTTGATGCCTCTGACAATTTAATCAAAAGCATTTACAATGAGTTAAAAGTTACAAATTACAAGTTACAGGACTTTGTGCAAAAAATGCTTTATTTAGAATTAAGTATTCGTCTTCCAGAATTACTTTTAATGCGTGTGGATAAAATGGCGTCAGCTCATTCTATAGAAGCCCGAGTTCCATTTTTAGACCATCGCTTGGTAGAACTAGCTTTTTCTATACCTATGCATTTGAAAACAAAAAACAAAAAAACAAAATATATTTTAAAAAAAGCGGTTGAAGGGATTATCCCTGATAAAATTATTAATAGAAAAAAACAAGGGTTTGGCGCTCCTACATCAGAATGGATGAGAAAAGAATCTCCAATTAGTAATGATTTATTAAATATTATTCGTAATTCAAAAATTAAAGAATTGAATATTTTTGATTATGATTATATAGAGAAATTAATTTTTGATCATCAAAACAATCTTGATGATAACTCCTTCAAACTTTGGAATCTAATAACCTTATCTTTATGGTATGATAAATGGATTTGCTAAAAATGTAGCAGCTACCTTTATAAGCAAAATACTCATTATTGCAATGGGTCTTTTGGCCAGTATTATTGTTGCCCGAACACTTGGTCCTTCTGGAAAAGGTATATTAGCTGCATTAGGGGCAATGGTAGGTATAGCTCTTCAATTTGGTAATTTAGGGATTCACGGAGCCAATACTTATTTTACAGCCAAAGACAAATCCAAAGCATCATCCTTAGTAGGAAATTCTTTTTGGCTTGCTTTAATAATAGGTTTGATTTTATTAAGTTCCACTTATCTTTTTCTATTTCAACATCCTGGCGCTTTAGGAAATATAGATTTCCGTTTGGCAATGATTGCTCTTATGGTTGTTCCTTTTGCGCTTTTAACTTATTTTTGGCAAAACATTTTAGTGGGATTGAATAAAATAAAACCATATAATTTAATTTTAATAATTCAGCAATTTTTGTACCTTATTGGAGCAATAATTATTTTACTAGTTTTTAAAAAAGGAATATTCCCATTAGTGATTTTTAATACTCTAACTGCTGTAATTATTTCTTTCCTTTTTGGTTTTTATTTAATTAAAATTAAAGAATTTTCTTTAAAACTTAATAAAGATTTAATTCAGAAATCTTTAGCTTATGGCTTTAAGATATATTTATCTTGTTTTTTTGCTTATTTAGTTCTTCGTTCAGATCTTTTTATTTTGAATTATTTTAGAGGTTCAGCAGAAACTGGTATTTATTCTATAGCGGCTGGTTTTGTTGATGGGATTTTTCTATTACCTGCCATTATAGGTTTACTTCTTTTACCAAAAGCAGTAGAAAATTTAGGGCAAAGCGGGGAATTAATAGCAAAAACTACAAGAATTTCTTTTATAATTATTGGTATAATTTGTTTTGGTACGATAATTTGCGGTCGTCCAGCAATCAATCTTATGTTTGGTTCTGTATTTGACAAGAGTTTTATACCTTTATTAATTTTAATCCCTGGCGCTTTCTTTTTTGCCTTAGAAACTATCATTGCTCAATATTTTGCTGCTCATAATCGTTTAATATCTATTATTTACTATTGGATAATAGCTACCATATTGAATATAGGATTGAATATTGTATTTATTCCTATTTATGGAATGATAGCTGCAGCCGCTTCCTCTCTTCTAGCTTATAGTCTTGTATTCTTTCTAGTAAGTTTTAAGTTTTTAGCTATAAATCATTATTCTTGCAGAAAATTTTTTCCTTCAATAAAAGAAACTTTTGAACTTGTTTATAAACACAGAAAATAGTTATTAAATAATATGAAAATAAATAAAAAAGAATTTAAAAAACTATATAATAATTGCCTGCAAGATATTTTGATTGTGCAGCCATTAGATATGAAATTTAAGAGGAAGATATCTTTGCACGAACAGGCTTATTTAAATTTTAATTTTAAATATTATTTAGAAAGGTCTTGGATAAGATGTTGGAATGTTTATCAACTACTACCAGAAATTTCTTCAAAAGATAAAAAGATTAAATTGATAGACATTGGAGGTTTTTTTGGAAATTTTTCCTTATGCTTAAAACGTTTAGGGTACGATGTTTCTTTAGCAGAAGTATATGATTATTATGGTGATAGTTTTGATAACTTAAGGAAATTTTTAGAAAAAGAAGGGGTTCAAATAATAGATATGGACCTAACCCTTCCTTTTAAAAGTGATTTTGATAAACAATATGATGTTATCCTTTGTTTGGCTATTCTTGAACATTTAGCTAATTCACCAAAGGCACTATTTGAAAATATTAAAAAGATACTAACTAAAGAGGGCATTTTATTATTAGAAGTGCCTAATTTGGCTTATTGGTTAAATAGGATTAAATTATTAAGCGGTATATCTATTCTTCCTTCTATAGAAACAATATATAAATCTAAGATACCTTTTACTGGTCATCATCATGAATATGTCAGAGAGGAGATTGTAAAATTGGCTCAGTTAAATAATTTAAAATTAGACCAATTAGTTTTTTATAACTATAGCTTGAATTCTTTTGTTTCAAAAATTAAGTATTTTCCAGTGTATATATTCAACAATTGCAAAGAGATAATGTTGGCTCGTCTAAAATCAATGTAGGATAAATTTATAAATTATTTATATAAGAGTTTTATTAATTGCTATGTATAAACCAGAAATGATGTTTAGTTTTGAAGATACATATGGCCATGGAAAACGGCTTCATTTTATAAGGCAATCTATAGAAGATTATTGTCAACAGAATAAAAAGAACAAACAAGATATTAAAATATTAGATATTGGTTGTGGCACTGGTATAGGAATAACTCTTCCTATTGCTAGTTTAGGATACAACATAATTGGAGTTGATATTGATAAAAATTCTATAGCATGGGCTAAGAAAGAAAATATCTATCCTAATGCAGGATTTGAATGTGGGTTATTAGGGAATTTATCTCACCTTACTGATTTTGATGCAATAATCTGTTCTGAAGTACTAGAACACGTTCCAAATCCTAAAGAATTCTTGATTCTTCTAAAATCACGACTTAAGAAAGACAGTATTATTATTTTGACGGTTCCCAATGGTTATGGTTGGTTTGAGTTTGAAAAATTTTTATACGAAAAATGCGGGCCAAAATATGTTTTAAAGATTTTACGAAATATAGTTCTATTTCTGAAATACTTATTAACAAAGATGAGGTTCATTTTTTTGAAAGATTCGACTAGATACTTACCTCTAACCACTCTTAACCAAAAAGATATTCATCTTCAACGGTTTACATTAAAGAGGTTAAGTCATCTGTTTTTAAAATGTAATCTTAAAAGCGTTAAAATAGGCAAGGCGACTGTTTTTGGAGGCCCTATATCAGAAGTTTTATTCGGATGGTGTAAAACATTTTTAAAATTAAATAACTGGCTAGGTGATAAATCTCCTTACTTTTTAGTATTAGATTGGTATTTTATATTAGAAAACACCAATTAAAAATTATGGAAAAAAATAATAATATTTATAAGCAACGAGCCATAAATCAGTGGACTAAAAATCCAATTGGCAAGGAAAAAACTATTTGCCATGAAGGTTCATTAGAGTTTTTTAATGAAATAACAAAGAATAGGTATAAAATATATGCCCCTTGGATGAAAAATACTTTTAAATTTGAACAATACAAAAACAAGAAAGTTTTAGAGGTAGGTGTAGGCGTCGGCACAGATCACTTACAGTTTGCTAAAGCAGGCGCAATCTTAACAGGAATAGATATTACTCCAAAATCGATAGAATTAACTAAAAAGAACTTAGAACTGCATGGCTATCACTCTAATTTATTAGTAGCAGATGCAGAGAATCTTCCCTTTGAAGATAAGACTTTTGATGTAGTTTATTCCTTTGGAGTATTACACCATACCCCAGATATACAAAAAGCAATAGATGAAATTTATAGGATACTGCAACCCACGGGAAAAGTAGTTGTTTCTTTGTACCATAAAAATTCTTTATCTTTTTGGATTTTTGTTTTTTTGTACGATTTTATTCTTAAGGGGAAGTTTTTAAAAATGTCTCTTGAAAATAGAGTTTGGGCTATTGAGAAGGGGGGCGAAGAAACAAAGCCCCTTGTCCAATTATTTACCAGAAAACAGGTGAAATATTTATTTAGAAAATTTAAAAAGGTCAAAATTATAACAAGGCACGCAGGGTTACCAACGTCTGGAAGGGTTTTAGGGAAAATATTAAATATTAAACCAATAAAATTATTTTTTGAATTTTTGGCTCAATGGTTTGGTTGGTATCTTATAATAAAAGCAGAAAAATAAAATGAAGAATTCTGACAATTTATTAATTATTAAAGAATTTGATTATAAGAAGTTTCTTTTAGATAAGAACGAAAAAGACTTTTTTATTGTTAACATAAAAGATATTAGAAGTAATCTGAAAGAAATTTTAAAGAAATCTTTTTCTAAAGTATATTTTGGACGTCAAGATTTAGATGAACAATTATTCGTTTATTTTGTAAAAACATTATTGGTGCTTGTAAAAAGTGGCAATAAATATCTTATAGATGATCGGGGGAGAAAAGAAAAGATTTCTTTTTTTAAATTTGTTTTTGTTGACACCCCAGTCTTTATTTTAGAATTAATTTTTAATTTATTATTAGTTATTTTTTCTTGGCTTGGATTAATTATTTTTTATTTTTTTCCAAAAAAAAAGAAAAAGTCTAACAAAGATTTTAAAAATATTATTTATTTACGGACTGATAATTTTCGTGGATTGCAACAAGGAGGATCTTTTACTCATTTTCGCGGAGTAATAAAAGGATTTAATGAATTAGGTTATAAGATCAATTATATTGGTTCAGGGAAAATAGAAGTGTCTGGTTTAAATTTTTTACAAAATATTATTAATTATCCTAAGAAATTTAATTTACCAGAAATTCCAGAGATTTATTATAATTGGCGATTTATACCTAAAGCTTATAAAATTATAAAAGCTCAAAAACCATTATTTATTTATCAAAGACATAGTATTTTTAATGTTTGTGGAGTAATTTTGAGTTATTTAACAAAGATACCTTTAATCTTAGAATTTAATGGTTCTGAGCCATGGGTTAGGCAAAAATGGGGTGGGCTATTGATTTTTAAAAGATTATGCTATTTTATGGAAAATATTTGTTTGAAAAAAGCTAATTTGATTTCTGTGGTTTCTCAACCAATAAAAGATGAATTATTAAAACAAGGAATTCCAGAGGATGAAATCTTAGTTAATTATAATGGTGTTAATTCTGAAAAATTCAATCCTGATATAGACGCTTCAGCTATCCGTAAAAAATTAGGCATAGAAGATAAAATTGTTATAGGCACTTTATCTACTTTTGGTGTTTGGCATGGAACGAAAGTTTTCTCCGAAGCAATAAAACCAACAATTCAACAATATAACAATTTAGCAATTCATTTCTTATTCATCGGCGATGGTGTTCTTCGTCCTGAATGTGAAAAGATTATTCAGGAATCGGGGATGGAAAAATACGTAACTTTTACTGGAACTATTCCTTTTACTGAAATACCTCAATATCTATCAGCTTGTGATATTTTAGTTGCTTCTCATATTCCTAATCCTGATGGCACTCCATTTTTTGGCTCTCCGACAAAACTCTTTGAATATATGGCAATAGGAAAAGGAATAGTAGCTTCTGATTTAGATCAAATTGGGGAAGTTTTAGAGCATAAAAAAACTGCTTGGTTAGTAAAAGCTGGAGATATTAATGATTTAGTTGATGGCATAATAAAATTAGTTCAGAATAAGAAATTACGAGAAATATTGGGTAAAAACGCTCGGAAAGAAGTAGTAAAAAATTATACTTGGGAAAAGAATGTTAAAAGAATTTTAGATGGCTATGAAAAGCTTTATTAAAACAAAATATTTTCAGTATTTGTTTATAGCCCTGTTGATTATTGAAATTGCTGGACTTTTTTATTTATATGAATTTGCTCCATTTAGGCTTGTCCAAAATCTTAGCAATATTCATTTATATAATTCTTCTAATATTTATACAGAATTACCAAATAATGAAGATATAAAAAGATATTTTCAGGACGCAATTATAATTGATATGCCAAATATTGCAGAAATGACAGAATTTGATAAGCAAATTGCTTTGAGAAAATGGACTAGAAATAATTTAATCAATTTACCTATTCCGATATCAATAGAAAGAGATAATCCTATTATCCTCTATCAAGAGCCAACAAAGGGTTTATCAAGTGCTACTTGCGGCCAGCTTTCTTTGGTTTATGCTTATGCACTGGATGCTTTTAGACAAAAATTTCGAATCGTTTCTCTTATCAGAAATATGAATATTTTTAATCGTAATTTTAGAGATTCCCATGTTGTTGCAGAGGTTTGGTCTAATAAATATAATAAATGGTATGTTAGTGATCCAACTTTTAATGGTTATTTTGTAGATAAAAATAGTATTCCTCTGAATGCTTTTGAAATAAGGCAGGCAATATATAAAACGAGGGAAGAATTAAAAGGAAAAGGAATAAGTAATTTAGCTTATGCTAATAAAATAAAATTTGAAAGGGATGGAGCAATAGAAGAACCTACCCTTTTAAGCTATTATATTGATCCATTTTTGATTTATGGTGATATATTTATAAAAGGAGGACAATTATATAATACTCAGGGGTTTTTAGATAAAATAAAATCAGTTTTTGAGAGAATATATAGGAAAAGTTCAATTTCTTATTATTTAGTAGACGAATATCATCCGCCATTAATTTTAGATAAAATCTATATATATTTATTTTTTATAAACCCAGTTCTTATATTTATTATTCTAATTATGTTATTATACAGATATTCAAGTTATAATAAGAGTAAATTTAAAAAAATATGAAAACTTTCTATTATTTATTTCAAAGTTTTCGATTAAAAGATTGGATTGGGAATCTTTTTGTTTTTATTCCTTTAATTCTTGCTGGGTTAATATTTGATTGTGGATTTTTTCTTAAAGCCGTAGAAGCGTTTTTCTTATTTAGTTTATCTGCTGGCGCAGTCTCTATTTTGAATGATGTTTTGGATATAGAAAAAGATAAAAAACATCCAGAAAAATCTAAAAGGCCTATTGCCTCAGGTAAATTAAATTCGGGGATTGCTTTACTTGTTAGTTTAATCTTAATAATTTTAAGCTTGTGGTTTGCTATACAGATTAATTTAAGCTTTACGATCTTATTTTCTTTATTTATTGTCTTAGATATTGTTTATAGTTTATGGCTAGCAAAAGTGCGTTTTATTAATTCTATTTTCGTGGCATTAACTTATACATTGAGAGTTTACGCAGGTGGGGCTATTATTAATTTATCTTTGAATATTTGGTATTTTATTTTTAGTTTTCTATTTGGTTTATTTCATTTCTTTTATAAGAAGAAAAAAGAGCACTAATAATGGATTTTAAAAGTAATTACAAAAACTTTTTTGTAAAATCTTTTGTAACATGTTTTGGTCTTGGTTATAGTCCAATTTTTCCTGGAGCCCTAGGAGTTACTTTTGGGACTGTAATTGCGTATTTAGTTCACCCATTATCTCTTTATATTAAAATTTTAATAACCTTAGCTCTCATTATTTTTTCTGTTCCTTTGACCACTAAAGCAGAAAAACTTTTTCAGAAAAAAGATTGCAAAAAGATTATTATTGATGAGGTTGTTGGTGTATTAATAGCTACAATTTGGTTTTCAAATCTATCTGTAATTATGTTTATTTCAATTTTGTTTATTTACGGTTTATTTGATGCCATAAAGATATACCCAGCTAATGTAAGCGAAAAACTTTATGGAGGATGGGGTATCGTGATAGATGACATAATTGCAGGTATTTATACAGCACTAACAGTTTTTATGTTATTAAAATTTGTCTAAATTATGATAACAATTAATTTAGCAAGAATTAAAAAAGCCTTTATTCATCCAAAAGCGGCCTTTTTGTATTTTAAAGGATACATAGAAGGTCAATTATTGAGATTTACATGTAAGAGAAAAATTGATTTAAAAAAAGAAGTACCTAAGAGAACATATAAGAATTTAAAAAAGCATTTTATTAAAAGAAAAGCACCAAGGTTTTTCAATGCGAAATTTTTAGAGGAATTGGCTAATCAGGATTTTATCATAGAAAATGCTGATAGAATTTGTAATCAAGAATTTACTTTTTTAGGCATAAATCCTAAAGTTTTAAAAAGTATTAAATGGAATCAGGATATTAAATCAGGCCATATCTGGCCTAATTTGTTTTATTTAGATTTGAGAGAAAAATTTCTTCATTCTTATAACAAGGGGTGGGAGATAAAGATGCCATGGGAATTATCCCGTTTTCAATATGTAATTCCTTTAGCTTTAGCTTTGTATAATACAGGGGAAGAAAAATATCTTAAAAAATGGCAAGAATTGATTTCAGATTGGATAGAAAAAAATCCTGTATATTTTGGCCCTAATTGGATTAATACTATGGAAGTTGCAATAAGAGCTTGCAATTGGATTTTTAGTTGGGAAATAATAGCTGAAAAAAGTAAACAAAATAGAGGCAAGAAATTAGAAAAGGAATTTTTAGAGAAGTTTTTGGGTTCTTTAGTTGAGCATGGAAAGTTTATTTTTAGAAATTTGGAATATGCTCCAATTAGATCAAATCATTATTTATCTGATATTGTTGGTTTGGTTTATTTAGGAATAATGTTTCCAGAATTTAAAGAGTCAAAGAAATGGTTGAAAAAAGGTTTAAAGGCTTTAGAAGAAGAAATGAAGTTCCAGGTTTATGATGATGGAGTAGATTATGAACTTTCTATTTCTTATCATCGTTATGTAGCAGAGCTTTTTTTGTGGGCAGGGTATTTATGTAAAATTAACGAACAACAATTAAGTCCTCAGTTTTGGGGACAATTAAAGAAAATGGTTGAATTTTCTAATTACTATACAAAACCTAATGGTTTGGCGCCGCAGATAGGGGATGCAGATGATGGGAGATTGCATATTGTTTGGGAAGATTTTTATACTTGGGACAAAAGAAACCATTTTGCCTTGTTTAAGCTTTATAATCATCTTTTTGGAAAAACTTTGGAAAATACAGAAAAATCTAGTAAATCTTTTTCTCAATCAGGGTTTTACATTATGAGAGATAAAGATTTTTATTTAATTACAGGGAGGAATAAATGCTGTTATGGTAAAGGGGGAAGTCATGTACATAATGATATTTTAAGTTTTGAATTATCAGTGTTTGGAAATGATTTTATTATTGATCCAGGTACTTATGTTTATGCTTCTGATTTTAAGGCAAGGAATAGATTTCGTAATACAAGAGCCCATAATACAGTTTTGATAGATAATCAAGAACAGAATTTCATATCCAAAGACCCATTTTATATAGAACAAACAGGAGAATTAACAGTAAACCAATGGAAAACAAATGATGAAGATATTATTTCGAGCAAAGTGAGAAACAAGGTTCTGGAGCGCAGCGAACAGGTTCTTATATTAGAGGCAGAACATAATTGCTATGAAAGATTAAGATGTTCTGTTATTCATAATCGTACATTTTCTTTTAGTAAAAAAGAAAGGGTTTTATATATAAAAGATAAATTTAAAGGCAGAGGGGATCATGAATTAGAATGGAATTTTCATCTTTCTTCTAAAATTAAGATTTGGGTTAAAGAAGACAAAGCAGAAGAAAAAGAGATTATTCTTATAGGAAATAATGGTTCTTTAATATTTTCTGTTCCCAAGATTTTAAATTGTGTTATTATAGAAGATAAAGTTTCTTTATCTTATGGAAATAGAATTCCAGCAAAAACCATTCGTTTAACAGGATTTCTTAAGCAAGGGTTTCCAAGAGAATATACTTTTGTTTTTCATCCTTTAAAATAGTCCATGAATCTCCTTGTTTATACACAATATTTCCCTCCAGAAACAAATGCTCCAGCTAATCGCTGGGGCTATTTTGCTAAATATTTAGCTAAACAAGGCCATAAAATTACTGTTCTAACTTCTTTTCCCAATCATCCATTAGGAAAAGTATTAAATGGATATAAAAATCAATGGCGTTTTGATGAAGAAAAAGATAATATGAAAATTATTCGCACTTGGACTTATATTTCAAGTTCAAGAAAATTTATTTCAAGACTATTTAATTATTTCTCCTTTGCTTTTTCTAGTTATATAAATAGTTTTTCAATTATTAATAAAGATGTGGATATGATCATTGCTTCATCCCCTCCTTTGTCAGTTGCTATTATAGGAGCTATTATTGCAAAAAAGAAAAGAATTCCTTTAATTTTGGATTTACGCGATATTTGGCCAGAAGCAGCAATAAGCACAGGTTATATAAAAAAAGGATCCCTTTATTATTTAGCAGAAAAATGGGAAAAAAGATGTTACAAACAAGCTCAGAAGATTTTAGTTAATTCTCCAGCCATATTTGAAGAATTAAAAAATATCAAAGGTGTTTCTTCAAGTAAATTAGAGCTTATACCAAATGGAGCAGATTTGGAGTTTTTTAAAGAAATAGATGATAGTGATAAGATTAATGAAGAATATAATATTAAAAATAAATTTGTTGTGCTTTACACTGGACTTTTGGGTTTTGCTCAGGCGCCAGAGATAATGATTGACGCTGCTAAGATTTTAAAGAATAATAAAGATATAGTATTTTTAATTGTTGGAGGGGGACCATTGAAGAAAGATTTAGAATCTAAAATTAAGAATTTAAAATTAGATAATGTGATTTTGACTGGACAAAGACCAAGAAAAGAAATGCCTATTTTTGTGAGCATGGGGGATATTTGTCTGGTTCCATATAAAAATTCTTCTACTTTTCAAAAAAATGTTCCATCAAAGATGTTTGACTATATGGCTTCTGGAAAACCAATTATAATTAATTTAGAAGGTGCTGCAAGTGATATTATTATTAGAGCTCAGGCAGGTTTGGTTGTAGAGCCAGATAATGCCTCAGTTTTGGCAAAAACTATTGAGCAACTATATAATAATAGATTTTTAAGGAAAAAAATGGGGGATTCTGGAAAGTTATACGCGGAAAAGCATTATAATAAAAAAGAAGTTAGCAGGAAATTAGAAACAATTTTAGAAAATGTTGCAAAATAGAATAAAATCTACGTTTTTAATAATAGGGGATTTACTGGTTTTTTATTTATCCTTATATTTTGCAATATTATTAAGGCATAATTTGCCCTTTAACAAGGAGATATTTTCCCAGTGTTTTTTGCCTTTTTCCATTATTTTTTTAATTTGGATTATTTTATTCTCTATAAGTCATCTTTATGAATTAAGATACGCAGCAAATAAGAAAAAGTTCTTTGAAATGGTTTTTAAGTTATTTAGCTTAGCTGCTATCATCTCTGTTATCTATTTT
>Ga0209121_10003271_pt1 | contig 15775 bp, 14 predicted proteins | sample Cruoilmetagenom3_FD_187292 | JGI IMG/M metagenome (GOLD analysis project Ga0209121, IMG submission 187292) | Oil polluted marine microbial communities from Coal Oil Point, Santa Barbara, California, USA - Sample 3 (SPAdes) (version 2) | ecosystem: Environmental > Aquatic > Marine > Oil seeps ...
CTCCCTTTCTATCTTCTACAACGGGAGAGAACTAATCCATGAACAAGACTCAGAAACTGAATCTCATCCGCTCGACCGGTGTGGTTGCCATTATGCGGGCGCGGAATGCGGATCAACTGATCGCCGCTGCCGATGCCATCAAGGCCGGCGGTGTGCGGGTGATTGAGGTGACGATGACGACGCCGGGGGCGCTGGCGGTGATTGAAGAGGCCACCCAACGCTACGGTGACGAGGTACTCTTCGGCGCGGGGTCAGTGCTCGACGCCGAGACGGCGCGCGCGGCGATGCTGGCCGGGGCCGGCTTTGTGGTGGCCCCTACGCTCAAGGTGGAGGTCGTGGCGCTGTGCAATCGCTACAGCATCCCCGTGATGCCCGGCATTATGACGCCGACAGAAGCCCTGACGGCCTGGGAGGCCGGGGCCGACATGGTCAAGCTTTTCCCGGCCAGCTTCGGTGGACCGGCGATGATCAAGGCCATTCGCGCGCCGCTGCCGCAGCTTGAGATTGTGCCGGTGGGCGGCGTGAACCTGGATACCGCGGCTGAGTTCATCCGCAGGGGTGCCGCCGCGTTGGGTGTGGGAAGCGGCCTCGTCAACCAGAAGTTGCTCGACGCCGGCGATATGGACGAGTTGCAGCGCCGCGCTGTGGCGTTTGTCGCCGCGGTGCAGGAAGGCCGCGCTGGGTAGGGTAGTCGGTGTGACGTAGCTATTCTCAGAAGTCCAGCTGGGGCATGGGCATTGGGCCGTGCTCCAGCTCTCTGTTTACAGCCTTTTCTCTGGATGACCGGGTTGTGGTCTGGACTGACAGTGTCACTCCTGATCAATCCGTGCTAGGATGCGCTCCAGGCGGATGGGGTCGCGTCCCAGGTAGCGAGCCAGATATCTGCCGGCGCTCAACAGGAAGTCGCGACGCGCCTCCGGGCGAAGCTGTGCGGCACGCAGCAGCGCGGCAGGGATAAGTTCGTCCGTCGGGACATCGCGGTTGTCCAACAGTGTGCGCAGGAAGTCCGGGGAGGCCGTGATGCTCCTGATGGCGTCTTCGTCGCAGACCGTGATGCTGTTGAGCACCATCGGCGGCTGGGGCGGGAACCCGTAGACGTAGGCCGATGTCTCATTGAGCCGATAGCCCACGGAGACGACCGCGATCTCCACGGGGATGACCCGGTTCTCGCGCTGGTCCTTGATGATCTCCTCCGAGCGCGGATCTCCCGGCGTCACGGTCACGGCCAGGTTGCGGAGGAAGGGATCGTCCTGGAGACTGATATTGTAGACCAGGCCGATGACCTCGGTGCGTCCTTGCTGGACAGGGGCGCTGACGAATGTGCCGAAGGTCGGCACCTCCGGTTCCGGAATGCGCGATGCGACGACAAAGCCGCGGATATCTGCGCGCAACACGTTGCCGATGGTGATGGTCTGGGCGGTCGTGGTCATAGGGTCTCCTTGCGCGTGATGCTATTTTCTGCCCAGCAGCAGCTTCTGCCTGGCTTTGTTGGAAGGTTGGGCCAGGATGCCTGCGCTGAACAGCTCTCGCTGGATCGCCTGTTCCAGCATTGTCTTATCCTGGGTCGTGACCAGGGCTTCCTCGTGAGCCCGTGCGAGGACGTAGGGATAGCCGTCCAGCGCCTCTCCCTGGTGGCTGAGCGCGGCCTGCAGCGCGGTCATCGCCACGTCCTGGCCCGCGGCCCACGCGGGTACTTCGATGCGCGCAATCGCCGGGCTGTGTTGGGTACCGAGATTAGCGTAGCAGAACCAGATCTCCTGTCCATCCCCCGCGTGGCGTCGGTTTGTGGCCGTCGCGCGTGTGTACCACGGTGTCCAGGCGCCGGGTGCCAGGACCTCGAGCATGAGCTCGTCATCGGAGAGCATCTTGAGCGGATTCTCCTCTATGCGGGCGACGAGCTCCTCTGGAGCCAGCCGACCGGCCCACAGCAGCTCCAGCAGCGGTCGTCCGCCAGGACGGTCTACGTAGCCGACCGGGATGCCGCCCGCCTTTTGCACCTTGCCCAGGGCACCCAGATAGGCGGTGAAGTGCGTGCCGGCCCGGTTGCCTCGTTCCACATAGGGCCAGAGCAAAGGGCCGTCTGAGAGCGCGAAGACCGGGTTGGCCGTGCTGCGCCGCTCCTGCTCGACGAGATCGGCTAGGACCTCAATCTCCTTGACCATACGCTCCATGCCCAGCGTCTCCCCGCCGATCAGGTACCCTTGATCGTCGTAAAGATCCGCCTCGTCATAGCGCAACCACTCCCGCGCATGCACGGTGGGAGTGTTGCCGTCGTAGCGAAAGATCAGGGCTCCGACCTGAAGCAGGTAGTAGAGGATCAGTGCATGTCGATCCGGGTAGATCTGAGAGCCGTCCACGCCGATCAGCACCAGATCTGTCAACGGGATGTCTTCAGTGGGGCGCTGGCGGTTGATCTTGCCGGGCGAGCAGGGGATGCCGCCGTGCCAGCGGAGCGCGCCCGCGCCTGTCGCGGCCCTGTCGGCGGCAGCCAGGAGCGGCGCTAAATGTGCGCGCAGTTGGCCGGCTTCGACGGCTTCGTCCAGCCAGACCTGCGCCAAGACCAGTGCTTGTCGGCGTGTTTGCCGATCTTGGGCTGCGCGATGACCGAGGGTTATGATCTCTTCTCTGATACGTTCGATATGAAGCATGGTGGCTGCATTATAGCCAAGCTGAGCACCGCTACAAGTGAGGGGTTTATCAGGGACACGCAATATCCCAAATTCTGCACGAAAATGGTGTAGAACTTGGGATTTCCTATTGCATGGTGTGATGATCTATTGTATAATGTGAGCACTGGTGGGGAGAAATGGGGAAAGATGGGGGGATCTACCACTCTTTCCCTATGAAATCGCCTGTTGGTGGGGAAATCACACTATGTTTCTGGGTCAGTTTTCCTATACGCTAGACATTAAGGGTCGGTTGACGATTCCATCTCGCTTCAGGGATGGGTTGCCGACCGAGGTCGTGCTTACGCGCGGAATGGATCGCTGTCTAGTAGTATACCCCATTGACGTCTGGAAGGAAATATCAGAGAAAGTGACCTCGCTATCGATCACGGATCGCCGTGCACGTTCGCTGCGGCGTCAGCTTTTCGCTGATGCGATCAACCTGGAGTTGGACCGGCAGGGTCGCATCCTGATCCCCGATCGTCTGAGAGAGTATGCTGGGCTGGAGCTCTCGTCTGATGTCGTGACCGTCGGGCTTGAAAGCTTTATTGAGTTGTGGGATCCGGAGCGCTGGCGCATCCAGAACGACAGCCAGATGGAGACATTGGGGGACGATCCGGCGATATGGGAGAGCCTCCAAATCTAGGTTCAGCGGGTCAGAATCAGGTGGATGATCGATCTGTGGACTCGGGTGCAGCCGAGTTGCCCCAACACATCCCCGTTTTGGTTCACGAGGTCCTGCAAGGGTTGGCGGTTCGCTCGGGGGGGGCTTACCTGGATGCAACGGTAGGCGGGGGCGGTCACGCTGTCGTCATCCTGGAGAAGAGCGCACCTCGTGGTATCTTGTTGGGTCTAGATCGCGACCCGGAGGCAGCAGGTCGTGCATGCAGGCGGCTGCAGGGCTTCGGAAGTCGCGTTAGGGTCGTCTGCGCTTCGTACGTGGAACTGCTGGCGGTCGCTCAACGGGAAGGGTTTCTCCCTTTAGATGGGATACTCTTTGACCTGGGCTATTCATCCTGGCAGATTGATAACCCGGGCCGGGGATTCGCGTTCAGCAAAGACGGCCCGTTGGATATGCGGTTCAACCCTGCCGGCGATGAGCCCACAGCGGCTGATCTGCTGAATCAACTGCCTGAGCAGGAGCTGGTTACACTGCTCCGCGATTACGGCGAAGAGCCCCGGAGTCGCAAGATCGCACGAGCAATCGTCAACACTCGCCCATTTGCCACGACCTCGGAATTGGCTCGTGCGATTGTTGATGCAGTGGGGGGGCGTTCGGGTCCCATCCATCCGGCGACTCGAACTTTTCAAGCGCTCCGGATTGCCGTGAATCGCGAGCTTGAGGCTGTTGAGAGAGTCCTGCCGGACGCGATTGAAGCTCTGAAACCTGGCGGGCGTTTGGCCGTTATTGCATTTCACTCGTTGGAGGATCGCATTGTCAAGCGCTTTCTCCGGCAGGAATCTCGTGACTGCATCTGCCCGCCGGAGCTGCCCGTCTGTCAGTGTGATCACAAGCGCTCTCTGAAGGTGTTAACGCGCAGGCCGCTCACGCCGACTGCTGCAGAGGTTGAGCGGAACCCGCGCAGTAGAAGTGCCAAGCTCCGGGTAGCGGAGAAGATCTGATGGGGGCATTCTGGGTGTTGACCGCCTATTTGGAGTGTCGTGAGGTGGGCTGATGAGCGTCGCATGGCAGCAGAGCACACACGGTGTTCTACGCAGGCAGGAAAAGGTTAACCGGACGCTGTTGATGACGTTCGCCGCCATCACGGTTATGGCCGTCGGTCTGGGTGTGCTCTATTTGGGCTTGGTCGCGTCCTCGGCTCACCTTTCCAGCGACATATGGCATATGCACTCGGAAATGGCTGAGATCCAGCGGGAGAGCAGCCGTTTGGAGACTGAGATCGCGCGGCTGAGTTCGATCCCGGTGCTTCAAGTGCGCTCTGTGGCTCTTGGCTACCAGGCGGCTGAGTCGATCGAATATGTGGACATTGAGGTGAGAGCTCCCTGATATGCTGCGTGGACCCGAAGCTCGCCTGCGGCTGGTGACAGCTCTCTTGATCGCTGCTCTGCTGCCCGTTATCGGGCAGTTGGTGCGTCTGCAGATCCTTGACCGTGACCGCTACCAAGCGGAGGTCGAGGAGTTAGTGATGCGGCCCTATGCCCTGCCGGTGCCGCCTGCCGGGACGATTCGGGATCGCAACGGAGACCTGCTGGTGGGGAACATCCCGATCTATAGCGTGGGAGCGCAGATCGAACTGATCACCGATACGCAGATTGCGGCAGCAGCCCTGGCGCCCCTGCTCGGTTTGGATGAGGCGACACTCCTGGAGAAGTTCGTCATCCAGGAGGACGAGAAGGATCTGGAGTGGGTTTGGCGTCACCTTGCCAATGGTGTCCGCGGTGAGAATGCCGAGGCCGTCAAGGAGCTAAAGAGAACGACTTGGGACTGGTTGACGTTGGTGGCGACGTGGCAGCGCTTCTACCCTGAGTCCGAGTTGGCTTCACATACTCTCGGTTTTGTGAACGCCGATGGCGACGGATATGGGATTGAGGCCGCCCAGTTTCACCTGCTTCAGCCGCGTCCGGCCGCGGCGATGGGGGAGGTGGATGTCCTCAGGGTCCCACTGAGCGAGGAGTTGGCCAAGGGAGATCTGCGAGCGTTTGCCGGCACCGATATCAAGTTGACCATCGACCGGACAATTCAGGCTTTTGTGGAAGGCGAGCTTGATAAGGCACTCAGGCTATATGGGGCGTCGGGCGGTACCATCTTGGTGATGAATCCTCAGACGGGTGAAATCCTGGCGTCGGCGAGTTACCCGGATTACAACCCCTCTCTCTACAACATCTATGATACATCTGAGCAGTATCGGTTCGTCGATCCTGCGGTGAGCGTGGTCTACGAGCCAGGCTCCGTGTTCAAGATGTTCACTGTGGCTATCGCACTCAATTCGGGCAGCGTGACGCAAGACTGGTCGTACTACGACAGCGGACTCATCGAGTACGGCGGCGTGTTGGTTCGTAACTCAGACGGCGGGGCTCACGGGCAGCAGAATCTGCAGGGCGTGATCGATCACTCTCTCAACGTGGGCGCGGCCACACTGACGACACAGCACATAGGAGCCGATGTCTTTGCCGACTACCTGCTGCGTTTTGGGTTCGGACGGACCACCAACGTCGGCCTGTTCGGGGAGGCTGCAGGCCTGGTGCACTTGCCGTGGGATCTGAACTGGTCGGACGGATATCTGCCTACAAACGCGTTTGGCCAGGGCATTGCAGTGACGCCCATCCAGCTCGTGACGGCGGCCTCGATGTTGGCCAACCACGGTATGATGATGAAGCCGCGACTGATCACGGAGCGCCGAACACCTGAGGGTCAGGTTGTCACCATACCCCCCAAAGAGGAGGGCCAGCTGGTATCTGTGGAAACGGCGGACTACGTGGTCGGTTTGATGGAGCACGCGGTGGAGACCTCCATCGTGAAGGCACAGGTCCCGGGATACCGGATCGCAGGCAAGACCGGCACCGCGCAGATCCCGGTCTCTGGTGGATATGATCCTGTAGAGGTCATCACGTCTTTCATCGGCTTTGGACCTTTGCCCGATCCGCAGCTTCTGATCCTGGTGAAGCTTGACCGGCCGCAAGTGGATCTCAATGTGCGTTGGGGCACTCAGACCGCGGCCCCGGTCTTCAACCAGGTGGCTTCGCGGCTCTTTGTGCTCTTAGGGATACCGCCCACTGAGCCGATCGATCCCTGAACGGAACAAGATGACACAGCATCTAACTCTGGGGACATTTGTAGAAGCGTTGACCAACTGGCATCCTGATAGTTTGGAGATGCCGGTTTACCCTATTATCGATTCCCGGCTTGCCCGACCCGGCGCACTCTTCTTTGCACTTCCGGGGGAGCACGTGGATGGGCACGACTACGTTGAGGATGCGCTGGCACGTGGCGCGGCGGCGGCTGTGGTGCAGCGGGATGTGGTCGTCGCGACCGAGGTCGCCGTCCTGAGTGTTTCGGATGATCTCCAGCCGACGCTCCTGCTCGGCCGGCCTCTGTTGATCAAAGTGCCGGATGTATTGAAGGCTATGCAGGAGGTTGCGCGTTGGTGGCGGCAAAGACTGGGTGTCCGCGTGATCGCGGTGACGGGCAGCGTGGGCAAGACAACGACGAAGGAAGTCGTGGCGCAGGTGCTCTCCCGTAACTACAAGGTCTCCTGGAGCAAGGGCTCGTTTAACAACGAGATTGGGCTGCCGCTCACGTTGCTCGAACTGACTGATGCTTCTGAGCGTTTGGTTGTGGAGATGGGGATGTACGTGCGCGGGGATATCCGTTTCCTCGCTGATATCGCGAGGCCGGATGTTGGGATTGTCACTAACGTCGAGCCGGTGCATGCAGAGCGCGCGGGGAACCTCGATGAGATCGCGCTTGGCAAGCGGGAACTGCCGGAGTCGCTTCCGTCCTTGCCGAACGGTGTGGCCATTTTGAACTATGACGATCCCCGTGTGCGGGATATGGCTGCGCACACGCAGGCCCGGATCTTATTGTACGGACTCTCGCCGGAGGCCGATCTGTGGGCCGACGAGGTGAAGGGTCTCGGTCTGGGTGGCCTTCGGGCTACGCTTCACTATGGCGATGACGCTGTGATGGTGACAGTGCCGCTGCTGGGCCGGCATAGCATCTATGCGGTGCTCCGCGGCGCGGCCGCTGGACTGGTTGAGGGGCTGAGCTGGGATGAGATTGTGGCAGGGCTGCAGGGATTGGAAGATCCGCTGCGCCTTCAGATTGTTCAGGGCACCGATGATGTGGTGATCATTGACGATACGTACAACTCGAGCCCACCGTCGGCACTCGCGGCACTGGACCTGCTGACCGACCTCGACGGCCGCAAATTGGCCGCACTGGGCGATATGCTGGAGCTGGGGGAGTACGAACGCGATGGGCACATCCAGGTTGGCTGCCGTGCAGCGGAGGTCGTTGCGGAGTTGGTCGTTGTAGGTGAGCTGGCTGCGATGATCGGTGAGGGCGCGGTGCGCTGTGGGCTCTCGGCCACCCGTGTTCACGCAGCAGCGGACAGCGACGCCGCAGTTGAGGTGGTCTCATCGCTGCTACAGCCTGGGGATGTAATTTTGGTGAAGGGCTCGCGTGGCGTGAAGATGGAGCGGATCGTGGACGCACTGAAGGCTGGTGTTGCGGACGACGAGGCTGTAGAGGGATGAACCAGACCGCCGGCACCGCCGTGGTCCTGGGCCTGGCCCGTCAGGGCAAGGCCCTGGCGCGCTTCTACGCGGAGCGCGGCACGCGGGTGATTGTGTCGGACAGCCGCTCCGCTGAGGCGCTGCAGCCGGCGATGGCAGACCTGGTGGATCTGGGCCTGGAGTATGTTCTCGGTGGGCACCCGCTGCGTCTTCTGGACGGGTGTGCCGTGCTCTGTCCCAGTGGCGGGGTCCCGTTGGACCTCCCGATTGTCCAGGAAGCGATCAGCCGGGGAATTCGGCTCAGCAACGATGCGCAGGAGTTCCTGGCGCGCTGTCCGGCCCCGGTGGTGGGGATCACCGGATCGGCGGGCAAGACGACGACGACGACCCTGGTGGGTAAGATGATGGACGCTTCCGGCTTTGTCACGCGGGTCGGAGGCAACATCGGCAATCCTCTGATCAATGATCTGGCCGAGATCGCGCCAACGGATCGGGTGGTGATGGAGCTGTCCAGTTTTCAGTTGGAGCTGGTGACGGCGAGTCCGCAGATCGCGGGGGTGCTCAACATCACGCCCAACCATCTGGACCGTCACAGGACGATGAATGCCTATATTGCAGCGAAGCGCAACGTTGTTGCGCATCAGACCGGGGCGGATGTAGCGATATTGGGGTATGACGAACCGAATGCGCGGGCATTGGCCACTGAGACGCCGGCGGACGTGCGCTATTTCAGCGGTGAGATCGAGGTGCCGGTCGGGGCCTTCCTGCGAGGGGAACGTCTGATGCTGCGGCGGGGCGGTGGCGAGGTCGCGGTTGTGGAACGCAGCGATGTGCGGTTGCGCGGCTTCCACAATGTGATGAATGTGCTGGCCGCGATCGCGCTGGCCGATGCGGCAGGGGCCACCCCGGAGGGGATGCGGCGGGCAATCGCAGCGTTCACTGGCGTGCCGCATCGCTTGGAGCTTGTGCGGCAGCTTCGGGGGACATCGTGGATCAACGATTCGATCGCGACGGCACCGGAGCGGGTGTTGGCAGCTCTGGATTCTTTTGATCAGCCGCTCGTCCTGCTCGCTGGAGGACGCGACAAGGACCTTCCGTGGGAGCGTCTTGCCGCGCGGATTGTTGAGCGGGTGCGTCTTCTGGTACTCTTCGGTGAGGCAGCACCGTTGATCGGGGAGCACGTTGCTGTCGCACGGGCAGCCGCGCGCTCCTTGGGAGAGCCCGAAGTGCTCGAGGGTGTGGTGATGGCCGGCACGCTGCAGGGCGCCGTGGAGGTCGCGGTCAAGCGGGCCCTGCCCGGGGAGATGGTCTTGCTCTCGCCGGGCGGGACCAGCTTTGATGCATTCCATGATTTCGCGGAGCGCGGTCTGAGATTCCGCGAGTGGGTCAACCAACTCTGAGAGTTGGCTAACTCCCAGGGCGAGGAAGTCGTCTCAATTGCATCGGGCGCAGGGCGCAAGGGTTATTGAACTGATGAAGGGGTAGGGAACGATGTCAAAGCGGAAGATCCAGAGCTACGAGTTTGACGGTGTCCTGCTGGGCGTCGTGGTCATCCTATTGGTATACGGGTTCCTGGCTCTGTACAGCGCGACATTTTATGTCGGGGATGTCCTGTGGCATAAGCAGCTCGTCTGGATCGGACTCTCGGTTGTTGCCGGCTATGCTACGTTCAGGATACCGTATCCCGTCTGGCAGAAGCTGGCGCTCCTGATGATGGCTCTGAACCTTCTGGTGCTGCTGGCTACAGTGCTCTTTGCCAAGCCGTCGCTGGGCGCCACACGTGGGTTGGTGGACCTTTCTGAGAGCACCCGCGACCTTGGAAGCCTGTTCGGACTGGGCAGCTCGATCCAGCCGGGTGTCACGGCCCGGCTGGTGGCTGTGATCTACATCGCGGCTTGGCTGGCATCAAAGGGTGAGCAGCTCAACAAAGTGAAGTACGGGCTCTTCCCATTTGGCATTATTATCGGTCTGGTCGCCGGGTTGGTGATGCTCCAGCCGGATCTGAGCACGGCGCTGTTGATCGCGGTGACCGGCGTGGCGATGTTCTTCTTCGCCGGCGGTGATCCGATCCAGATCTTCCTATCACTGATCATCGGTGGCGGGACTTTCAGTCTTCTGGCATGGAATATGCCGCACGCACGGGAGCGTCTTGAGAACTACATCCGATCGCTGACCGACCCGGAGGCGATGACCTACCAGGTGCGGCGGTCGGTGCAGGCCATCAGCCAGGGCGGTATCTTCGGTGAGGGACTGGGGAGCGGGCGCATGAAGTTCGGGTATCTGCCCGTTACCTGGACGGATAGTATCTTCGCCGTGGTCGGTGAGGAGGGTGGGTTGATCGCTTGCCTGTTGGTATTGGCGCTCTTCGTCGTGTTCGCATATCGTGGATATCGAGTGACCCTGAGCACGCCGGACGCCTTCGGGTCACTGATGGTGTTCGGCATCACGACGATGGTGTTGACGGAAGCCCTGATGAATGTCTTGGTGATGACGGGGCTCTTCCCCCCTACGGGCACAGCGCTGCCCTTCTTCAGTTACGGGGGTACGCAGATGTTGATGACACTGGCCGGCGTCGGGCTTATGCTCGGCGTATCGCGGGGCCGACCAAAGGGAGACTGGAATGCGGCTTTGGGTCGTTGGTGGCGGGACAGGCGGGCACGTGTATCCCGCTCTGGCCGTCGCACAGGCTTTGCCCGACATCGAGCCTGACGTTGAGCTGACCTGGATCGGCACTCTCGATGGCATGGAGGGTGATCTGGTCCGTCGTGAGGGTTTCTCATTCGTGGGGATTCCCGGCGGCGGCCTCCACGGCGTGGCTTTGCTCAATGCGATTCGTAACGGGTGGCTGCTGGTGCGTGGAACGTGGGCGGCGGTGAAGCACCTTCGGCGCGAGCGTCCTGCCGCGGTGTTGACCACCGGCGGCTACGTCAGTGGGCCTGTGGTGACGGCGGCCCGCCTTCATGGCGTCCCGATCCTGGTCTTTGTTCCGGATATTGAGCCGGCCCAGTCCGTGAAAGCTGTGGCACGTGTGGCTGACCGCGTGGCCATAACTGTGGAGGATTCCCTGCGTTACATCAGCAGAGAAAAGGCTGTGGTCACCGGCTATCCTCTGGGGGAGCGGATCACGCGCTGGACCCGAGCCGAGGGAAGGGAGGCTTTGGGGGTGGATGAGAACGCGCCTATGCTCTTCGTTTTTGGCGGCAGCCGCGGTGCGCGCTCCATCAACCGGGCGGTGATGCAGAATGTGGGCGCCCTGGCCGAGGCTGCCCACGTGGTGCACGTCAGCGGGACGTTGGATTGGCCGGCGGTCGAGGCTGCGCACAAAGCGCTGCCCGCCGAGGTCCGTTCACGGTATCAGGTGGTTCCCTATCTCCATGAGGAGATGGGAGGCGCGCTTGCTGCGGCGGATCTGGTAGTTTCCCGGGCCGGGGCGAGCATCCTGGGCGAATTCCCGTATTTCGGTCTGCCTTCGGTCCTGGTGCCTTATCCACACGCTTGGCGCTATCAGCGCGTGAACGCGGGTTGGCTGGAGGATCACGGCGCGGCTGTGATTGTGGAGGACGAGGCCCTGCCCGGTGACATGGTGCCGGTGGTGACAGGGCTGCTGGCAGACAAGGATCGCCTGGGCCGGATGGCAGATGCCTCTCGGAAACTGGCACGCCCGAGAGCCGCGGTTGAGATAGCACAGCTTTTCCTAGAGCTCGGACAAGGATGAGACAATGGTCCCATTAGAGACAGTGTTTCTGGGTCTGGTGATTTTCTTCGCGCTCATTGGTGCGCTGCGAGGCTGGGCCAAGGAGCTGCTGGTGATCTTCAGCGTCATTCTTGCGCGCTTCATCGAATTTGTGGTGCTCGTCTATGTGCCGGTATTGAGTAAGTCACTGCAATCCCTGCAGCAGTCAGAGCCGAAGACGTGGTTCTATGTGCGTTTGATGATTTTCGCGATCTTGGTGGCCTTCGGGTATGCGACGACGGTGCTCTCGGCCAGGCTGGGTGCACGCGCCCGGAAGGAGAAACTTCAGGATACGCTTCTGGGACTGTTTCTGGGCGCCTTGAACGGCTATCTGGTTGTGGGCGTACTCTGGGGATTCTTGCACGAACTGGGATACCAGATCTGGGGGATCTCCGGACCGATCTCCGAGGCTGGGCAGAACATGCTGACGTATCTGCCTATGGACTGGCTGCAGGGACCGTCACTGTTTGTTGGTGTGGCGCTCTCCTTCGCATTTGTGTTGATTGTGTTTGTGTAATCTGATCTGTAACATTAGTCTGATAGGATTGAGCAATGAGTGCTGACCCTGAACCTGACCTAGCAGAGATTCACGAGATCCACATCGTGGGTATCGGTGGTGCTGGGATGTCGGCGATCGGCCGTGTCCTCCACGGTTGGGGGAAGAGGGTACACGGCTCCGATCGCCGGGTCTCGCCGATCACCGAGGCTTTGCAGGCAGAGGGGATTGCTGTGACGGTGGGTCACGCCGCTGAGAACGTCGCCGGTGCGGATCTGGTGTTGGCATCCTCGGCAGTGCCTGATACGAATCCCGAGTTGGCAGCCGCGCGCGAACGTGGCATCCGGGTGGCGCGCCGTCCCGAGTTCCTGCCGGAGCTGACCGACGGCTACGACGTGATCGCGGTGGCCGGTGCTCACGGCAAGACGACGGTGACGGGGATGACGGCTTCTGTGCTTCTGACTGCGGGTCTGGACCCGACCTACATCGTTGGTGGCGTCGTGCTCAATCTGCAGACCAACGGGTATGCCGGATCAGGGCGCCAGTTTGTGATTGAGGCGGATGAGTATCGCCGGACGTTCTTGGCCCTGAGCCCGACCCTCGCTGTGATCACGAATGTGGAATTTGATCACCCTGATTGCTATCCCAGTATGCGTCACCTTCGCCTCGCGTTTGGTGAGTTTATCGACAATATCGTCTCGGGGGGCACGTTGATCGCCTGTGGTGATGACCCGGTGGCGCACGCGCTCGCGGCGTCCTATCACGCGACAGGGGGACGCGTCGTCCTGTATGGGATGGGAACGGAGGCTGAGTACTCCTGGCACGCCCGCGATATCACGGCCAATGTGGCCGGCGGCTCAAGCTTCACCGCGGTGCACGAAGGCGAGGTCGTGGGACGATTTGATCTCCAAGTTCCCGGCGAATTCAACGTCGTCAATGCGCTGGCGGTGCTTGGGATCGCGGAGGAGTTGGGAATTGACCGGCAGGTTATGCGGCAGGCCCTACAAGCCTACACCGGAACTGCGCGACGGTTTGAGGTACTGGGTGAGGTGGGTGGTGTGACCGTGATCGATGACTACGCCCATCATCCCACTCAGATCCGCGGTGTGCTGCGGGCTGCGCGCCGACGCTATGGGGAGCGTCGACTGGTGGCTGTCTGGGAGCCGCATACGTTCAGCCGGATCCGCGCGCTTCGAGAGGAGTTCATGACGTCGTTCGGTGTTGCGGATCAGGTTCTGGTGATGCCGATCTATGCGGCCCGCGAGGCTGACGACGGATCGCTGACCGCTCAGGATCTGGCGCTGACGATGGCGCATCAGGCGGTGCAGTGCGCGGTGTCGCTGGATGATGCTGTGACGCGACTTGTCGCCGGGACGCTGCCCGGGGATGTCGTGATGCTGATGGGCGCGGGTGACGAGTATACTGTTGGCCAGCGTCTGGTTGATGCTCTCCGGCAGCGAGAGTTAGGGTGATGTGAGACGGGACGTCTTCCGGATGCTTTTCAACGGCTGGTGCGTCTCAGGGCACGCAAGCGTGTCCACGCTCGCCGGTATCAATCCGAGGCGATAGCGACGCGGATAGCGCTGGTGCGCGCGAGGCGTCGTGAGATGCGGAAAATGGCGAAACAGTAGTTATGGGGGATCGACCGGTGCCCGCTGTAATACAGACCATCGCCGACGCGCTGCTGGGTGCGGCGCAGCTAAATGCGATGCTGGCACCCTATGCCGGGGTTGGGATCGGCGGGCCGGCTGATCTCTTGGTCGTCGCTGAGAGTCGCGGCGTGCTGGTCAAGGCTGTGCAATTGGCACAGGCCCACGATGTACCCTGGCGTATCTATGGCGGGCTGACGAACATATTGGTTCCCGACGGCGGGTTGCGTGGGGTGATTGTGCTGAACCGGTCCCGTGAGGTGCAGTTCCAGGACGGGTACCGGGTCGCCGCTGACGCGGGTGCCATCGTGGTCAGATTAGCGCGTGAAGCGGTGCGCCGCGGGTGGGGCGGGCTGACCTGGGCAGTCGGGCTGCCAGGGACCATCGGCGGTGCCGTGGTCAACAACGCTGGTGCGTTTGGCGGTGAGATCTCGGAGGTGCTGGCATACGCTGATATCCTGGCCCCGGACGGCACCGTTGAGCGCGTGGATGCCGACTGGTTCGGTTTCCGGTATCGTTGCAGCAAGCTGAAGGGTGCGGGGCAGAACTGGCTGGTTCTCGGCGCAGAATTCCAGCTGTGCCGGAGTGATCCGGAGCGCCTGGCGGCAGAGGCCGCCGAATATGCCGAGCGCCGCCGGTGCACACAGCCGCTCGGCAGGACATTGGGATCGACTTTCAAGAACCCGCCCGGCGATTACGCAGGGCGTATGATCGAGGCGGTAGGCCTCAAGGGCGCGCGGTGTGGGGGGATCAAGATCTCCGAACACCACGCCAACTTCCTGATCAATGATCAGAACGGCACGGCAGCTGATTTCCGCCTGCTCGTTACGCGCGTTCAGTCGACCGTCTACGAGTGTTTGGGGGTACTGTTGGAGCCTGAGATTGAGATTTTGCCTGAGCCGGAACTCAGGCCTGATCCACGGGTCAAGCCTGAGCTGTAGCTCAGGTGACCCAATTCGCCGCAGAAGACGAAGGATAGCTAGACGATGAGTAAACTAAGAGTGGCGGTCATCTTTGGGGGACGGTCCGGTGAGCACGAGGTCAGCCTCGTGTCGGCGCGGTCGGTCATGGCGGCGCTTTCTCCGGACAAGTACGAGGTGGTGCCCGTCGGCATCACGCGCGATGGCGCCTGGATCGTGGGGAGCAACCTCGTGCTTTCATTGGAGCGGGAGGACTTCTCAGATACACGCCCTGCGGCGATGTTTGCCGATCCCTCCAAGCGGGGACTGTGGGCTTCTGTGGAGGAGATGGGCTTGGCCGCAGCCGGCCGGGAAGGCGCCCTGTCTCAGGTTGAGGGGCGGATGGACAAGCTGGCGGCTCTGTCGCACGTCGATGTGGTCTTCCCAGTGCTGCACGGTACGTTCGGCGAGGACGGGACCGTGCAGGGACTGCTGGAACTGGCCGGCGTGCCCTACGTGGGGGCCGGCGTGCTCTGTTCCGCCCTGGCGATGGACAAGATCGCCTTCAAAGATGTCGTGCGATCCCACGGACTACCGATCCCGGATTACGTCTGGACGACGCGTCGCCAATGGTTGGCGGACCCCGACGCGTGGCTGGATCGGATTGAGGAGAAGCTCGGGTATCCGGTCTTCACCAAGCCGGCCAATCTAGGGTCAAGCGTAGGTATCTGTAAGTGCGATGACCGGGATGAGCTGCGAGCAGGTATGAACGAGGCGGCGCACTACGATCGGCGGATCCTGGCCGAATGCGCAGTGCCACACGCCCGTGAGATCGAGGTGAGCGTCCTCGGCAATGAGGACCCTACAGCTTCGGTGCCCGGTGAAGTCGTCCCCAGTCGGGAGTTCTATGATTACACGGCGAAGTATATCGATACGGGTGAGGACGCGTCGAAGTTGCTGATCCCGGCACCATTGGACGCTGAGACGACAAAGCGCGTGCAGGCGCTGGCTGTGAAAACGTATCGGGCTATTGATGGCGCAGGGATGGCACGCGCGGATTTCCTGCTGAATGGAGAGACCGGGGAGCTGTATCTGAATGAGGTGAACACGATCCCCGGTTTTACCCCGATCAGTAT
>Ga0209121_10003272_pt1 | contig 15774 bp, 16 predicted proteins | sample Cruoilmetagenom3_FD_187292 | JGI IMG/M metagenome (GOLD analysis project Ga0209121, IMG submission 187292) | Oil polluted marine microbial communities from Coal Oil Point, Santa Barbara, California, USA - Sample 3 (SPAdes) (version 2) | ecosystem: Environmental > Aquatic > Marine > Oil seeps ...
AGGTCCCTAATAACCTCAGAATCAAGTTCGGGGTTGACGGGTTGCATCACCTCCTCGTTGACAACAGGGGCCTTCCCCACCGTGATTCATTCTAACCTTTTAAACCTCTGTTTGTCCAACCTTTTCTGTCGATTTGGGATCAATCTTTTAAATTAGCCTCAAAAATACTGTTCCCAGAAGGACGAGGATCAAAGCCATGGTTGAGAAGGTTGCCGTTAGGGCCAAGGTCCCTGTGTCGGGCACCGGAGCGGTGGTGGGAGTTGGGGTTGGCACCGACGTTGCCGTCGGCGTAGGCGTTAGCGTTGAGCTAGGCCCGGGTGTGGGGGTAGGTGTGGGCACCTCCGGCGTCGGCGTCGGGGGTGTCACGGTCGGAGTTGGTGTCGGTGTTGGGGTTAGAGTAGGTTCTGTAGTTGGGGTTGGAGTGGGGGCTAGGGTTGGGGTCGCGCTCGGCCCCGGCGTCGGCGTTGGAGTAGGACTAGGTTCTGTGGTTGGAGTCGGGGTGGGGGTCGGTATTGGCGTCGGTGTCGGTGTCGGTGTTGGTGTTGGGACAGCACGGCACCAAGTTACAACCCATTTCTGTTTGTGGGAACCTGGGGTCGCTCCCTTGGTGGTATCGGCATGCTGGATAGTTAGAATTAACGTTCCGCTGACACTACCAGAAACGCTACCACACAGTTGAAATTCCGTAATTTCCTCGTCGCCGAAATCTAAGCAATAAACGTTCCCCAATGCAGATGAAAAATTAGAATGCTCATTAGGTTGTACCTGACCAGTCTTTCCTGTCCAAGCCCAATAGACGTCAACGATCGCGTAGGTGGAGTCCTCGGGCACATTCAACTCTATGCTAAAGGGTCCCGGCTTGCACTCGTTGTGGGTGTTTGGTGAGCAGATTTCCTCAGAATAAACCTCTGTTTGGGCAAGTTCTGAGGTTCCCTCCGGACAAATATCTTTCGGTGCTGCCTCCCTCCTTAACTCCTGTCTAACACGAACCAAGGCCACCGTGGCCGGAATAGACAAAGCCACAAGCAAAACCCCAATGATGACTAGGCTTTTTCGACTAAAGTTAATTCTAGGCAGGTTCATGGTTGGCGTAATTTTAAATCATTAAGGACGACGAAGTCAATTTCGGGGTTGACGGGTTGCATTACCTCTTCGCTAACCACCGGGGCTTGCGTTTGTGTGTGGGCTTTATAAAGGTCAACGCTGATCCAGCCGGCGACGACAACCAAAGCGAGGCCTAAGATAATGATAATGTCTCTACTCATAATAATGGGTTACCAATTCAATTTCGGCTACCAAGTGTTCTAAATTTTCCCCACGGCGACTCATTTTAACTTTTTGGACATCCATTTGTCTAATTCCCTTTTCCAGTTCAGTGATAAATTTATTGATATTTTCGAGTTCTCCGGCCACTCTAACCGTGAAGGGTAAGGTTTTAAGGCCTGTTTCCCCCAAAACTTTTTCAAGGGTAGTTTCCTCTAAACTAACACTATTCTTCCCTGCGGCTAAACTTAAGGTTTCCAGAATTGCTGGCACGCTCGGCTCTGGGGGCAGAGCCCGGTCAACTAGTTTAACGTCTTCTAAAGCTATTTGGTAATTGACCTGGGCCTGGGAAAGGTGGTCGATTTTTTGGTCGAGGAAAGTTTTGGCCCCCCGGGCCTTTTTAACCTCCTGGCGTAATTGGGAAATGGTCACCAGACTAGGGCGAATGGCGAAGGCGCCGAAAACTATCAGAGAGAAGAGAGTCATTCCCAGAATGGTGTGGCTCTTCTTTTCTGATTCCTCGAGATAGGGACGAATGTTGCGACCGTAGAACTTGTATCCAATTATGGGCATGGCGAAAATCCTAAACTCGAAATCCTAAATTCCAAACAAATTCGAAATCACAAATTCTAAATTCAAAACGTTTAGTGTTTAGGATTTGGATATTAGAGTTTGTTTGGAGCTTCGAATTTAGCACTTAGAGTTTTATTTTTCTTTAGCGAACATTATCGCTAAAGAAAAATTATACGTTCCATCCTTGGCGCTGAATCTCCCCGATGTCAAAGCAATATCTTTGATTCGGGACGAACTTTTAAGATTGTTAATAGCTCTGGCAAATCCGGTGGCCGAGTTGGTCTTGGCCAAAAGGTAGGATTTTTCGGCCTCCGGCTCTATAGTCAAACCGGTTAGTTCTACATTTTGGGGAAGAAGCGCGGAAAGAAGAGAGGCAGTTTGGCTAGCAGTAACTTGTCCCCGTCGGAGTTCTTTGATGATTTCTAATCGTTCCTGTAGGTCTTTAAATTCCCCTTCAAAACCTTGAGCATTTTGGAGAATAATTAACTGGTTTTCTAAAGCGTCAGTGAGGTCGGTCAGTTGGCGATCGAGTTTGATTCTTCCCACAAAAACTGAAAAAGCGATCAGTTCAGTGATAATAATGACTACCCGCCCGATACTAACAACCCAGGCGGTTATTTTTTTGGCTAACGGATACTCCTCGAATTTTTTTTCGGGAAGAAGTTCGATTGAAGTTTTTTCACTTTGTTCGGGCATTGGACAGACGGGATTTTAATCGTGACGCTTTCCCTTTCTTAATTACCCTCCTTTTGGTGGCCTTGTCCAATTCTTTTTGAGCGACTTGCAAACTATCCGGAGTAGGGTCTTCGCGAGCCGTTTTGACCGCTTTTTTGTAAAGCTTCCGCCACCGACGATTGGTCGCGGTACGGCGCTGATCTTTTCTGACTTTTTTGATGGCGGACTGAATATTAGGCACGATTAGGCAATAGGCATTAGGCAATAGGCATTAGAGTTGAGAAACTAGTGCCTAGTTACTAGTGTCTAGTGCCTCCCATTATACCTATCTATTGTCTCTAAAACAAGAGGTGTGTTACGATAGGCAATAGGCATTAGTATTTAGACATTAATCATGATTAAAACCTTCTTCAAAAACGGCCGCGATGTTTTGTTTGGCAAACAGGCTACCATTCTTTCCGCGGCCTCGGTCCTAATGTTGGTCGGATTAGCCTCCAGGATTTTGGGCCTTTTGCGCGATCGGGTCCTGGTCAACTTTTTTACTCCTCAAAATTTAGATATTTATTTTGCCGCCGCCCGCATCCCCAATTTGATCTTCGACCTGGTAGTCGCTGGGGCCATTTCGACCGCCTTTATTCCCGTTTTTTCTGAATATTTGAGTCGGGACAAAAAAGAAGAGGCCTTCACCGTAGCCTCCACGCTAATCTGTCTGAGCCTGATTTTTTTTCTTGGTTTGGCCGTCTTCTATTTTATTTTGGCCCAGAAAATTTCCGCCTTGATTGCCCCTGGGTTCACTCCCCGTCAGGTTCTTTTGATGTCAGGGTTAACGCGAGTAATGCTCGCCGCCCAAGTTTTTTTCATCCTTGCCAATTTTCTGACCGGTATTGCCCACTCCTTCCAACGGTTTATCATTCCGGCAATTTCGCTGGCCCTCTACAATGTTGGTATTATTTGGGGGACGGCGCTTCTATCCCCTACTTTTGGTCTTTACGGCCCAGCCATCGGCACGGTCGTCGGGGCTTTTCTCTATCTCCTGGTCCAACTTCCCTTGTTGAAAAATTTGGGGTTCCGGTTTTCTTGGAATTTTGATTATCAGAATTCGGGAGTTAAAAAAATTGTTAAACTGATGGCCCCGCGGATGGTGGCCCTTTTCTTCAACCAGATTGACGCCACCGTCGATGTGGTTTTGGCTTCGCTATCTTCTTTAGGTGCTTTGACTTATTTTTCCTTCGCTCAGCACCTCCAGTTTTTCCCGGTCAGTCTTTTTGGTTTAAGCATTGCTCAGGCCGCCCTACCGACTTTGTCACTGACGGCGGACGACCTCCCAGAGTTCAAGAAAACTTTTTTGACGACCCTCCACCAAATGTTTTACTTGGTGGTTCCCGTCAGCGTCGCCCTGCTGGTGTTGCGGATTCCTTTGGTGCGTTTGGCCTTCGGTGCCTCGCGCTTTAATTGGGAGGCCACGGTGACCACCGGCTATGTGGTGGCCGGTTTTGCCGTTTCCATTTTCGCCCAGAGCGCGGCCTACTTTTTGGCGCGGGGCTTTTATGCTTTGCAGGACACGCGGACCCCGGTGATCATCCAAATTTTGTCCGTTACAATAGGCATCAGTTTGAGTATGGCGGCGATTTTGATTTTCCACCTGCCGGTTTGGAGTTTGGCGTTGTCTTATTCTCTGGCGACCTTCGTTCACGCCGGCCTACTGCTGATTTTCCTGCATCGCAAGGTGGGGGGATTTGGCCTCAGTCGGCTGACGATACCTTTTGTCAAGGTCAGTTTGGCGTCGTTAACTTCTGGTTCGTTGATGTATGTTTTCTTGAAAATTTTGGACCGCTCGGCCTGGGACCAGCGGCTGTCGTTTTTGGGACGTTTAACCCTGCCGGCCAATTTTGAGGTTTTTGTTATCGATACCCGTTACACTATTAATCTGGCCTTTTTGACGGCTTTTGTTATGCTCATCGGCGCTCTTGTTTATCTTTTAATGTCCTGGCTTTTGAAAATCGAAGAAGCCAAAATCTTCCTCAAGCTTTTACGTAAATTCAAGCTCCCCTCACGCTCGCTAATAAGGTGTAGAAAAAAGTGATCTAATTTCCATACGGCCGTAAGCGATTTGCATCACTTGCTAAGGTGTTATCTTCTCTTTGTTACAGGCAAGACCAACAAAGGAATGGAAAGTGATGTTATTCTCGCACGGCCGTAAGCAAATAACATCAGTTTGTGCGCTCTAAACTTTCTAATCCACCCTTGTCTCATCTAGCCAAGTGAACGGTTCTACCCACTGTTTGAAGGTTAGTGTTTTATCCCACCAAACCTTATTTGATCGTTGTGTCCACTCCCAAATAATTGTTCTGTCAAGTAGAATAAATACAGGGAACCTTTCCTCAAAACCCTCTCGCCCTTCTTGGGATTTTAAATACTCCTTCAAGAAACCATGGGCCAATTCAGGTTTATTCTTTTCGGTGTAGTCACAAAAAGTTCTGGAAACATCCGCTTCGCCGTTTCCGAAATAAGATTCCATTAAATCAAATAAACCCGTCACTTCCCATCTGGAGGAGACTTTACCAAAAACCATATTTCCTAATTTATAATCCCGCATCACAAAGCAAGGTTGAAACTCTGCCTTTAAAGCGCTTTTAGCTTTTGTTAGGAGGCCTCGCACCCATTGTAAATCTTCGATCGTAGTTTTGTCGTTGTAATCCTGTGCTTTAGTCAGTCGTTCCATTATCCTCTCTACAACCCAATCAGCAAAGGATAATTTTAAGGGCTTAATTTTATTATTTGTCTCGCTATACTGTCCCGGAAATTTCCAAGTGAGTTTTTGCATTTCCCCAAGCATTCTTCCTTGGGCTTTTGCAATTTCTTCCCGATCAACGTCCGTTGAGGGCTCTCCGGCCTTGCCATCTAGTAATTGAAGACCGCTAAGTTTGGGCATTATCACATACTCCCAGCCGAAAATGTCTTTAGACTTATCCAAAAGATAAGGCCACGGAACAGGGACAGCGGTTCGTTCGTGCAAAAGTTTGGCAAAGAAGCGCTCGCTCTTGAATTGCCACGAATAGTGTGGGACGCCTCTCAAAACAAAATCTCCTTTGTCGCTAGTTAGAAAGAGATTTTGTCCAAAAAGGCCCTCCGTAATCGGTGTGGCCCCAACAAACTTGCCTAAGGAAAATCTGTCCAGTGCCTGCTGGAGCTGCTCTTTAGATATTTCCCCCAGTCTTTCCGAGTATTTCATGAACTTGATTATACCAAAGATTCTAGTCTCGGCCCGAATCCAACGTCCGCGGGGTGTGAGTAGGATGTAAAATAAGTGATGTAACTTCCCTACGGCCGTAGACGAATTACATCAGTTTGTGATAGACTGCTTGGGGGTTCAGGAATGAGAACAAAGTTTTCTCGGTTAACCAACGGACTTTTTAATTCGGCCGCTGATGTGCTTCTCTGGCAAATTGGCTTGATGGGCGGTTCTTTTGGCAAGACCCATACCTCGGTGGGTGCTTACCGTTCCATCGCGGAGGCAAGCGACTTTTTACGGGAGGTCAACCACAACACCCTGCGCGGCGCCTGGCAGTATTTAAAAAGGCAGGGGCTGGTCGAGACATTCAAGAAAGATGTTTTCTGCGAACCGATTATTACTTTGAAAGCCGAGAAGCGGCTCAAGTCTCTGATTCCTGTTTATCAAAAACGCCGCCCTTGGGACAAAAGAATTTATATCATCACCTACGATATTCCCGAGACGCTGGCCAAAAGTAGAAATCTTTTGAGAGAGCAATTAAAAACTTTAGGCGCCGCCGGTTTGCAACAGAGCGTCTGGATTTGTCCCTACAACTTGGAAACCGTGCTTGACGATTTTGTGGAAAAGAACGGTATTGAGGGAACAATTATCCTCTCTGACACCGGAACCGACGGGGGAATTGGCAGCGAGACTATTGAAAACTTGATTATCAGGGTCTACAAACTTAGAGCTTTGAATGATGAGTATCGCGAGTTTCTAAATCTAACTTCAAAAAAAGATGCCGACAAAACCACACTAGCTATTCACTACCTTTCTATCTTAAAGAGCGATCCTCAACTCCCCTTCAAACTACTCCCTTATTGGTGGTTAGGCGACGAAGCCTACAAGGCCTACCGAAAATTTATCAAGAAGAAGTGATCTAACTTCCGTACGGCCGTAAGCAAATAACATCAGTTTGGATAACACGCAAGCGTGTCATTCCCGTCATAATGGAGTGATACCTGCCTGCCGGTAGGCAGGGCTTTAGCTGTTATCTACTTTAAATGGTAGAATAATCCCAAGATGATTTCACAAAACCAAATTCGCAATGTAGCTCTAATCGCCCATATCAATCATGGTAAGTCAACCCTTGCCGACCGTTTGTTGGAGCGAACCGGGACAATACCTCCGTTGAAAATGCGGGCCCAGGTTTTGGACAATATGGAACTTGAACGCGAGCGGGGAGTGACGATTAAACTCAAGGCGGTTCGTATGAACTACGAACTACGTGCTACGAACTACGTGCTAAATCTGATTGATACTCCCGGCCACGTCGATTTTAGCTACGAAGTTTCCCGCTCGCTGGCCGCCTGCGAGGGGGCGGTTTTGATTGTCGACGCCGCTTCGGGGATCCAGGCCCAAACCGTCGCCCATACGCGAAAAGCGCTAAACTTGGGATTGAAAATTATTCCGGTGGTCAACAAGGTTGACCTGGATGTTGCCGAACCGGAAAAGGCGGCCGACGATTTGGTCAAGACTTTTGGTTTTTCTCGAGGGGAAGTTTTATTTTCTTCGGCTAAAGAGGGGCAGGGGATTGACGAAATTTTGCAGGCCATCGTCGAACGGGTTCCTCCGCCGAATGGTGACCCCTCCGCCCCTCTTCGCGCTTTGGTCTTCGACTCTTCTTACGATGAACACAAGGGCGCCATCGCCTACGTCCGCATCGTCGATGGTTTCCTTATTCATCATTCATCATTCATAATTCAATTTGCGGCGTCAAGAGCGGAATGTGAGCCGGTGGAGGTTGGTCACTTTGCACCGGAGATGACGACGGCGGAGGGTTTGGAGACAGGCGAGGTTGGTTACATCGCGACGGGACTAAAGGATATTAACCTAGTTAAAGTTGGAGATACCGTAACGAATGCAAAAGTCTCAAGTAACAATGCAAAAACCCGTCGGGGAGTGATACCACTGCCCGGTTATAAAGAACCGAAGCCGGTTGTCTTTGTCAGTTTTTATCCCTTGGACAACAAAAACTTTGCCGATCTGGAAGGGGCCTTGAAGAAGTTGCAACTGACCGACCCGGCGATGAACTTTTCGCGGGAGACCAGTTCTTTGGGCCAGGGATTTCGTTGCGGGTTCTTGGGAGTTTTCCATGCCGAAATCGTTAAAGAGCGTTTGGAGCGAGATTACGATCTGGAAATTTTCGCCACCTCCCCCTCCGTCGAGTATAAACTGGTAACTGGTAATCAGGAACTGGTAATCAGGAGTGCTGGGGAATTGCCCCAGGCGACGGCGGAGGTCCTCGAGCCCTGGGTTCGCGCTTCTATCTTTAGCCCAAAAGACTATCTTGGCGCCGTGATGCAGCTTTGCGAGGACAAGCGGGGGGTTTATCTTTCGACCAAATATTTAAGCGAGAGGCGGGTTCAGCTTTCCTACGAAGTTCCGCTTTCGGAACTGATTGTGGATTTTTATGACCAACTGAAATCCTTGTCTTCGGGCTTCGCTTCTTTGGATTACGAGTTGATTGAGCACCGGCCGGTGGAGGTAATCAGATTGGATATTTTGGTCGCCGGCGATCGGGTTGAGCCCTTAGCCCAGATTGTTTTGAAGAAAGAGGCGGCGGAGGCAGGGAGGCGGGTGGTTAAACGACTGAAAAAGGTGGTTCCCAAACAACAGTTTGCTGTCGCTTTGCAAGCGGTGGTTGGAGGGAAAATTTTGGCTCGGGAAACCATTCCCGCTTTGCGTAAGGATGTCACTGCGAAATTATATGGCGGTGATGTGACCCGCAAGAAGAAACTTTTGGAAAAACAAAAGAAAGGTAAAAAGAAGCTTAAAAAGTTCGGCCGCGTCCCCCTCCCCCAAGAAGCCTTCTTTGCAACAATATCCAACCCTTAGGGTTGGTGGGAGTTGTGGTTACGCGGTTAATCAACTTAATCAACCCGACGGGTTAACATCCTCTGACCATCGCACGGAAAGTCAAATTCAACCCGTCGGGTTGACGAGCGTTGCTATTACAGTCTTCTGGTTGACAAAGTTGTTGGCCGTTTGTCCAAGCTCTACGTAAAACTTCCTAAGTGTTGTTTCAGCAGTATTGTGAAGACAGTGTTAATTATACGATCGTGAAATTAAGCTATTATGAGGTGGTGGGGGAAAAGAAAAAATGGAGGGGACCGGAGCACACAAATGAATGTGTGGTCAAGTCCCCTCGTCTGGAGCTGCCTCTCATAGAATGCTCTTGATTTCGCCGAGAGTTTTGCACTCTTTCCACGCGATTCCTCTTAGGTACTCATCGTCGCAATGGACTGCAATTCCGTGGCCAGTGGCTTGAAAAACACCAATATCATTTTCAGAATCGCCAACGAATGCGCACTCGGTCGGGCTAATTCCAGCATTTTGGCAGAACTCCTTCAGCTGGTTCACCTTGACTTGGTTCTGGTCGCCATGGTAGACAATCTTTTCTAAATTACCGGTCTGGTCAAAGACCAGGGCGGCGTTGGCGTACCAGTGCTCAATCCTAAGCAATGTGGCAGTTGCTTCAATGTGAATATCGAAGGATCCCGAAATCAGACAGAGGGCATAATCTTTACCCTTGAGGTACTCAATCACATTTCTGGCCTCGGGTCTTAGTTGGTGGGAGGCGCAAAGTTTGGTGATGAAATCTCTAGTGGCGTTACCGCTTGCTTGATACATAGCAACAAGCTTTCTCTCCGCTTGGTGCCAATCAAGTTCTCCCGCTCTGCCTTGTTTGTAGAGTTTGATGTGTTCCTCAAGCGAGCACCCCAGGCCCTTTGTTAGCTGGTACCACGAGTTGCCCTCAACAAATGTTCCGCTCCTAGCGAGCAGCGGCTTATACTCAATAAGCACCCCATCAACATCGAAGACCACCGCTTTGATCGTGCTTTCTTTTGTCATTCTGGTTTCCTCCTTCTTTGTTGCCTCATTCTAGCACGCGATTCGCCCACAAACAATTTAGCCATTTAGCCATTTAACCCCGAAGCAGACGCTTCGCGTTGCTACGGGGCAAGCAATTCCCGTTCTTAACAAGTTTGCGGTGAAATTCAACCCGACGGGTTGTAAAACGTCTCAACGATAGGTTTAACGGAGTCGGTTTAGGAGTCTATACTCCTGAACTGTGAGACTACAAGTGACACCAATGGCATTTTCCCTAATTCCTAGTGCCTATTGTCTATTGCCTATTGCCTAACTCCCCCTTGACCCCACTTCGCTCCGATATTCATCGGAGTTTCGAGGGGTCTGCGCCCCAAACCGGAACGGAGTTCGGTTTGGGGCTTGACATTTTTAGCAGTCTGTGATACATTGTGACAAATGGGCGAATTAACCAAAAGGCGAACAGAAATTCTAAAGGCAATCGTTGATGAATACATTGAGTCGGCCCACCCCGTCGGCTCGAAAACCCTCGTCGAAAAATACGACCTCAACTACTCCCCGGCCACCGTCCGCAACGAGATGGCCCATCTTTCCGATCAGGGTTTTTTGCAAAAGCCCCACACCTCCGCCGGTAGGATCCCGACCGCTTTGGGCCTGCGCTATTACATTTCCAATTTGATGAAGGAAAAAGAGGTTCCTGTTTTGCAAGAAGTAGCCATTAAACAACGTCTTTGGCAGGAGCGTTTTCAGTTTGAGCAACTTTTGAGTCAGGCGGCCCTGGCCTTGGCCGATGTCGCCTCCAATTTGGGGCTCGCCCTCTCCTCCGAAGGATACCTGGCCCACGCCGGGGCGGTTAAAGTCCTGGACTATCCCGAATTTTACGACATCGAAGTGACCCGCACAGTTCTCAATCTTCTCGACCACCACGATTTACTGCAGGAACTTTTTACCAAGGCCGTCTCCGATGCCGATGTCCACATTCTTCTGGGTGAGGAGACGGAGTTGGAAAATTTTGCCCCTTGCGGGGTGGTTTTTTCGCGCTTCGATTCCGGTAAACATTCGGGAACGATCAGCGTTTTGGGACCCAGTCGAATGAAGTTTGACGAAATAGTGCCGGTGGTTCGTTATTTTGGTAAACTACTTGGAGAGGTGGGTCGTGAGTGGTAGGAATATGATTAAGAAGGATAAAAATATAATTAAGAAGGATCGGGAAGAGAATCAAGAGGGGTCGGAAAAGAGCTTTGAAGAAAAGTATAAGCGGGCGCGAGCCGATTATGTCAATTTGGAGCGGCGGATCAAGAAACAACAGGGAGAGTTTTTAAAGTTTGCCAATTCGGTTTTGATCACTAAACTTCTTCCCCTTTTGGATGATTTAGAAAAAGCGGCGGCGATGGAAAAAGATAGTGGTGTGAGTTTGGTCTTGAAAAAATTTAAAGAGGTTGTAAAATCAGATGGTGTCGAAGAAATTAAGGTCAAAGTTGGTGACAAGTTTAATCCGGAGATAATGGAGTGCGCCGTGGCTGAAGGAAACGAGGAGAAACCGAAAGTTTTGGAAGTGATTAGAAAAGGATATAAAGTTAGAGAGAAAATTTTGAGACCGGTGCAAGTAAGGGTCGGAGGAAAAAATGGCAAAAATAATCGGAATTGATTTAGGAACAACTAATAGTTGCGTCGCCGTGATGGAAGGCGGCCAACCGAAGGTGATCCCCAACGCCGAAGGGGATCGGCTGACTCCGTCGGTGGTGGATCCTGTTAAAAATCTGGTTGGCGCCCAAGCCAGGCGGCAGATACTGGTCAACCCCAAAAACACCGTCCACGCTGTCAAAAGACTGGTCGGTCGGCGCTTTTCCGACCCGATGGTTTCCAAGGCGATGGACATGGTCCCTTACAAGATCGTCAAAGGTGAGAATGACCTGGCGGTTATTGAAGTTGAGGGGCAGACTTACACGCCCCAGGAAATTTCGGCCAAAATTCTCGGCAAGCTAAAAACCGACGCTGAGGAATATTTGGGCGAAGAGGTCAGGGAGGCAGTGATCACCGTCCCGGCCTATTTTGACGATTCTCAGCGGCAGGCGACTAAAGAGGCCGGTCAGATTGCCGGTTTGAAAGTCAAGCGGATTGTCAACGAGCCGACCGCTTCGGCCATGGCTTACGGTCTGGAGAAAAAGGAGAACGAGCAGATTGCCGTTTACGACCTCGGCGGGGGGACTTTTGATATTTCCATTTTGGAAATTGGCGAGGGGGTTTTTGAAGTCAAATCCACCAACGGCGACACTTTTTTGGGCGGAGAAGATTTTGACAAGCGGGTCATCGATTACCTTTTAAGCGAATTCAAAAAAGACCAGGGGATTGACCTTTCTACCGATTCCCAAGCGATGCAGAGGCTCAAAGACGCCGCAGAAAAGGCCAAAATTGAACTTTCTTCGAAACAAGAAACCGAGGTCAACATTCCCTACATCACGGTTGCCGACTCGGGACCTAAGCACTTAACCATCAAACTGACTCGGGCCAAGCTGGAGCAGTTGACCGACGATTTGGTCGAAAAAACTCTCGAACCTTGCAAAAAGGCCTTGAAGGACGCCGGACTGAAACCGTCGGAAATTGAGCAGGTGATTTTGGTCGGGGGGCAGACGCGGATGCCCAAGATTGTGGAGGTGGTTAAAGAATTGTTTGGTCGCGAGCCGCACAAGGGGGTTAATCCGGACGAGGTCGTCGGGGTGGGAGCTGCGGTTCAGGCCGGGGTTCTCAGCGGTGAGGTCAAGGACGTTCTTTTGTTGGATGTCACTCCCCTGACCTTGGGAATCGAAACTTTGGGCGGGGTGCGGACCTCGCTGATTGAACGGAACACGACCGTGCCCACTTCCAAGACCCAGATTTTCTCGACCGCAGCGGCCAATCAGACTTCGGTCGAAGTCAATATTTTGCAGGGAGAGCGGGAAATGGCCGCGGATAACAAATCTTTGGGTCGATTTATGTTGGACGGAATTCCTCCATCACCGCGCGGCGTTCCTCAGATTGAAGTCAAGTTCGACATCGACGCCAACGGGATTTTGAATGTCACCGCTAAAGACAAAGCTACCAACAAGGAGCAGAGTATTCGTGTCACTGGTTCGACCGGATTGGACAAGGCCGAAGTCGAAAAAATGACCCGCGACGCCGAGGCTCACGCCGAGGAAGACAGAAAGCGCAAGGAACAGGTCGAAGCTCGCAATATCGCTGATAATCTTTGCTACACCGCCGAGAAAACTTTGAAGGACGCCGGGGATAAAGTTTCAAAGGAACTTAAAGGGGAGGTAGAGGAAAAAGTAAAGACCATTCGCTCCGTTCTCGCCACCGCCTCGACCGAAGATCTGAAACAGAAGACGGAAGATTTAAGTCAAAGTTTACAAAAAGTCGGTCAAACGATGTATGGTGCCGCTGGCCAACCCGGCGCTCAACCGGGCGGTCAAACTCCACCGCCTCCCCCACCCGGTGGCGGCTCCGACCAACCCAAAAAACCCAGCGACGAGGGCGAGGTCAAAGAAGGCGAAGTCGTCGAATAACGCCCCGTCTCCGTAGTGACAAACTTGTTTGTTACATCTTTCTATCTTTGTTGTTTGACGAAATAACACACTAGGCGTGTTTTGTCAGTGCCCCTTTTTGGCAAATCGTTTCGTAACTGTTAAAATGTGAGCGACATGGATTTTCCAAAGGCGCTCATTGTTGTTAGGTGTTTTATCAAAAAGGACAACAAAATACTACTACTTCGTTGGGTGAAAGAGGAAAGATTTAATCCCGAAAAATGGGAATTACCTGGAGGTAAAGTTGAAGCCGGCCAAGACCTTAGCAGTGCGGCCGAGAAAGAGGCTCTTGAGGAAGCCGGCTTGCTTGTCAAAATTATTTCCCCAAGAACTTATTGTGAGACGAGGGTAAATCCTCCCAGCGAAGGTGGTATGCTCCACAAATACCCGGGAATGCTTTATGTGGGGTTGACCTACGAAGCGAGAGTGGTATCAGGTCAGATCAGACTTTCCGAGGAACACTTTAAGCATAAATGGGCTGATCCAAAAGAAATACTTGACTTTGATTTGACTCTTTATTCACGGAAAGCTATTACCTTCTTCCTTGATTCCGATTAGTTTGTCAATGGCTAAGCCATTGACACTTTTGACAACCCCCAAACCCCAAAATCCCAAGTATCTCTCCTCATTATTAGCTTCCTGTAACAACAACATCCTCCGTAACAGAAAACCTAGCCGTTCGGCCAATGAATTTATCAGCTAGAATGCTGTAATAGCAACTCTTATCAACCCGTCGGGTTAACATCCTCCAACTAGGATAAAAATTGGTTCAGACAATGTTGATGAGTGGGTTCCGATTGAGGCGGTGGTCGATACCGGCGCGGATTACATCTTGCTCCCCCGACGCTACGCTTTTTTGTTGGGAATTGATTTTCAAAAATCGAGCGACGATTTTTAAGAAAGCATAGCTTTTGACAACCCCAAACATTCCTTCCCTATATTGAACTCGGTTCAACAGTATAGACTGTTGAACTGTCGGAGCGTTCTTTTTGCCGCTTCATCTCTGTCTTGACAGATGGGGTTTTTCGCTTTCCTAGGGCAAAACCTTCAGTAGTTCGTGCGGCTTTATAAATCTTCCCGCTTTTTTCTATAGCAAAATGGTAGAATGGGGTTTGCAATGGCAATTGATTATTATGAAGTTTTGGGAATAAATAAAAACGCTTCGGCGGCGGAGATTAAGAAGGCCTACAAGGGGCTGGCAAAGAAACATCATCCCGATGTGGACAAGTCCGTCGGTGCTAATGAGAAGTTTAAGGAGATCAACGAGGCCTATCAGGTCCTTTCGAATTCGGAAAAGAAGGCCGCTTATGATCGGTTCGGGCATGCCGCTTTTGATCAGGGGGCGGGGTTTGGCGGTTTTGGTAGTCAAGCCCAAAACGGTCGGTGGGGCCCTTTTACCTATACTTATACGGGCGGCGGGGCGGGTGATTTTGGCGACTTCTCCGACCCTTTTAGTATTTTTGAACAAGTCTTCGGCTCCCGTGGTTTTGGCCGCCAACCCCGCCGAGGACGCAACCTTCGTTATTCTATTATCGTCGACTTTATGGATGCCGTTCGAGGGGTGACTCAGGAAGTTGCTTTGAATGGGAAGAGGTTAAAAGTAAAAATCCCGGTGGGTATTCGCGAGGGAGCCGAGATTAAATTTAGGGGTGAAGGCGAACCAGGGCCGCAGGGCTTGCCGCCGGGAGATTTATATTTGACGATTCGGATTCGTCCCCATCCGACCTTTACCCGAATCAGCGACGATATTTATATTTTGAAGGGGATTAGTTTTGTTCAGGCGGCGCTGGGGGATACGATTGAAGTGGAGACGGTAGAGAAGCCAGTCAAACTCAAAATTCCGGCCGGGACCCAGTCGGGGACGCAGTTTAGATTAAGAGGTAAGGGAGCCCCGCATTTGAGGGGCCGAGGCAAAGGCGATCAATACGTTCGTGTCCATGTCAACATTCCCCAAAAACTTTCCCGAGAACAAAAACGCCTTCTTAAAGAGTTTCAAGAGCTGAAGTGATGTAACTTTCTTACGGCCGTACGCAAGTTACATCACTTGCTAAAAGTTACAGAGTCTTCGTTGTAAGTAAGCGCCGCAAAGACTAGAAAGTGATGTTATTTCAATACGGCCGTATGCGACTTACATCAGTTCGTTAAGTGATTATCAAAAAGAAAAAAGGCCAACGATGCTGCAGTGTGTCAAGTAGTAAAGACAGTAACCCAGTGAAGCCAGTAAAGTCAGGACCTACGTTTGAACTTGGAAACAATCGAGGAGAAAATTTTTATCAGTTCGACACATTCCTTTCCAAGTTTAATGATTTCTTCTGACAATGTAGGATTGTTTTTCAACAACAGCTTCAGCCAATATTTGGTCTCTCGAGCTTCTTTTAGAACGATGCGAATTTTATGAACAAAATCCTTACTACTTTCTGCCTCACAAGCTTCGCGATAATTGGCTCCCATAGATGTTCCTGAACGAAACACTTGTTTTGAAATCTCTAAATTGATTAGGTTTTTTGAGAGCTTGTTGATCAGCTTGATTAGTCCTTCGCTAAACTTTAGAGTTCTTTCAAGCAGATGAGTATTATCTCTTTTCATTTTTTGTCTTTACTG
>Ga0209121_10003273_pt1 | contig 15773 bp, 18 predicted proteins | sample Cruoilmetagenom3_FD_187292 | JGI IMG/M metagenome (GOLD analysis project Ga0209121, IMG submission 187292) | Oil polluted marine microbial communities from Coal Oil Point, Santa Barbara, California, USA - Sample 3 (SPAdes) (version 2) | ecosystem: Environmental > Aquatic > Marine > Oil seeps ...
ACAATGCGGCGGGAGAAGAGAACGATCACAACAGCCAGATACGAGAACCCTTCATGTGTTTTGATGTAGGTGATGTCTGTCACCCAGACGTTGTTGGGGGCCTCGACATCGAATTGACGGTCAAGCGTATTGTCAACGACGACTGATGGCTTGCCACCATACTTGCCGGGGCGGCGTTTGTATCCGATTTGCGCGTATATCCCAGCCAATCTGGCCAGTCGGGCCACACGATTTGGACAACAGGTCTCACCCAGATCGCAGAGATCATCCGTTGCCCGGCAGTTGATACGTAGTATCAATAAGAGGGGTGCAGTTTATGGTATCCGTAAATTTAACCGCTTTCCTTCCATGCCACCTTGAGCAGCTTGGTCTGACGCGCGTCCTCGTGCGCACGATGGCTTAATGGGTTCTTAGCCCATGCGTAGAAACCGCTCGGATGCAGACGTAGGCAACGACACATGGCGCGAACCGAAAAGATCGGCCGATGTTCAGCCATAAACGCGTACCTCACTTTGCATCCTTGGCGAAGTTCCCTCTCCGCGAATGTGCCATTCACCTGCCGGTCGGCGCACGGTGGCCTTTTTTAATATGTCGCGCTCCTCAGATACGTGGGCGAGTTCCTTCTTCAACCGCCTGATCTCTGCCGCTTGCTCCGTGGCCTTGATGATCTGTTTGCGTGGCTGTGAAAACTGGGCCTTCCACGTGTAAAGTAACTTGGTGCTGATCCCTAATCGCTCCGAAACTTCCGCGACAGAGCACCCCCGATCCACGACCTGTGCGACCTGTGCGACCTGTGCGACCGCATCACGCTTGAATTCATCTGTAAATCTAATCCCTGACATCACTGTCTCCTTGCTTCCAAAATTACCAAGCAAGGCGTCTATAAATCTAGGGGCTATTCAATGCCTATATGGCGCAATTCCGGGACGGGGACCGGGTGTTGGGGATCGGAGCCCCCCTTGTGGCTGGCGCTGATTCAGGATCAACGCCTGGCCCTGCTGGCCCATGAGGTCGCCCATCTTGCACAGCACGATCCGGCCCGACGTAGGGTAACGGCAAACGGGCAAACCACGTTGTCAGGCTGGCTTGACCTGGTCACACCACCGGCTGTTCTGGACGGCGAAACCGGCACCATGGTGGTGATCGACGACAGGGCGATATCGGTGAAGCCTTGGGCAACCTGGCGCGCCTGGGGATCGAAACACTGGCCCTTGGGTACGAACGATTGATCTATGCCGACAGTCAGCGGGCGGAATACCTGGCCGACCTGGGGGCCACGCGGATAGCGGGAACACCTGCCACCCGCACAATGCTGGAGACGCTTGTTCTGATACCTTTGGCCTATGACGCCCTGTCTGGGTTGCATCTGGATGGGCGCCACAAGACGGACCTGTCTCGCAAGATGGCAGCCGCCATAAGCACCCCGGATGCCGGTGCCGCCGCCCCGCTGCGGAGCGCGGCCGCGCAAACGCTGCACAGCGTGGACAACAATCATCCCCCACGCGCTTTCGGATCGAGGTGATCGAAGCTGCTGACCAGCAAAGCCCCCTTATGTCCGCTGGATGTCCGCTGGGGACATTGCCTGGGACCAGATCGACACAGAGCTTTCACAAGGGATCACGCAGCAAGAGGGCAAGCTCTTGTCCATACTTCTGGTGCAATAGCACGGCAAATTACAGCTCTCCTAATGCCGAGTTGCGCCTTTTCCTTCATCCGCCTCCGGCGATCTCGTCAAAGTCGCGGCAAGGCGGTGGCCGGGGCGGGCTTTGCCCGCCCCGGCCACCGCCCCCCACCGACCAAAAAGGAGTGTCCGCGCAGCGGGCATGACGTTTGGGTGGACCCCCGTGCCCTTTGTTCTATGCAAAGCCTTGTGCAATCACCGGACGGCGCAAACCGCACAGAACCGCCGACAGCAACGGCGCCGATTGTGTCTGCCGTCCACACGGGCCTATGGTAGGTCGACCACAGGAGGCACCACATGGCAATCACGCGGCGCGGCGTTATGGCGGGGATGGCAGCACTTCCCCTGACCCATCCGGCATGGGCCCAGACCGGGTTTTCCGCCTGGCTGTCGGGGTTTCGCACACGTGCCCGCGCTGCCGGGATCAAGGCCACGACACTGGACAACACCTTGGGCAGCATCACGTATCTGCCCAAGGTGGTCCAACTGGACCATAAACAGGCCGAAACCGCCCGCAGCTTGCAGGACTATATCTCCGCCGCCGCCTCCTCAGGCCGGATCAGTGGCGGCACATCTGCTCTGCGCAAATACAAAACTCTGCTGGGCAAGATCGAAAAACGCTATGGTGTGCCCAAGGAAATCGTCACCGCCATCTGGGGCATGGAGAGCAGTTTCGGCGGCTTTCGCGGCACCCAACCTGTGCTGTCCGTGTTGGCCACCCTGGCCTTTGATGGTCGGCGCGCCGCCCAGTTCGAGACCGAGCTGATCGCCGCCCTGCGCATCCAGCAACAGGGCGACATCACCGCAAATCGCTTGGTCGGCAGTCATGCGGGCGCCATGGGACACACGCAATTCATGCCTTCGACCTATCAGGCCCATGCGGTGGATTGGGACGGCAACGGGCGGCGCAATATCTGGTCGGATGATCCGTCCGACGCGCTGGCCTCGACCGCTGCCTATCTGAAATCGCTGGGCTGGAAAAAGGGCCAACCCTGGGGGATCGAAGTCACCTTGCCCAATGGGTTCGACCCGGCCCTCAGCGGGCGGGTGCACAAAAGGTCGCGCCAGGATTGGGCCAAACTGGGGCTGCGCACGGCCCGTGGCGCCAAGCTGCCCGACCACGGCAAGGGTGGGCTGATCCTGCCCGCAGGCCCCCGCGGTCCGGCCTTTCTGATCTATGGCAATTTCCAGGTACTCAAGGGCTATAACTATGCCGACAGCTATGTGTTGGGCGTGGGCCATCTGGCCGACCGTCTGGCCGGGGGCGCACCGATCCGGTCGGGATATCCGCAAGACCCCTGGGGCATGACCACCAGCGAACGCCAGGACCTGCAACGCGGTCTGAATGACGCAGGCTTTAACGCCGGGCGCCCTGACGGGGTGATCGGCGAAAGGGGCCGTGCCGCCATCCGCGCCTGGGAAAAGGCCAATGGGCGACGCGAAACCGGGGTGCCGTCACGCCACTTGCTTGAGGCCGTACGATAACCCCCCCGGCGCAAGGAAATATCAACCAATTTGATCCAGTCTGATCCCTGTCCCGAGCTATCGGAGAGAGGTCAGAATGATCCCGAACCCCACTGCTGGCATGACTGCTGCACTGACTGCCGCCCTGATCGCGGCCCTGGTCCTGTTTGTCAGCCTGCCAGGCGTCGCCATGGCCGAAGCGAATTCACTGTTTCAACCAGCCGCGCCGCTGATTGTCCAAACCCAGAACGCCGCCCTTGTCGGGGCCCGCGCCCCGTTGGTGCAAATGCGACCAACGGCGCCAGGCGGCCCGCAGCACAGCGCGGCTAGCCTGTTTTCCGGGCGGGAAGGGGCCAGCCTGTTTGCCCCCTATCCGGCACGCCCAGCTGCCGCCCAACGCGTCGCGGCCCGTCAGACTGCCCCCGTCAGCCTTTTGGGCCCTGCCCGCAGCGGGTCACAGGTTGAACGCGTGCGCCACCTGATCGCCCAGGCCGAAGCGGGGGCAAAAGGCTATGATGCCGTGCAGCATGGCGCAAAGATCAGACCGGTCAAACCACCGACGCAGATGACCGTTCAGGAAATATATGATTGGATCGCCGCCACGCCGGGCCAGCCCCACGCAATCGGTCGGTATCAGTTCATTCCGGCAACGCTGAAACGGCTTGTGACCCTGGTCGGCATCCACCCCAACGCCCGTTTCACCCCAGCGGTGCAGGACCAACTGGGCGATGTCCTGTTGATCGAGGCCGGCATGAACGATTTCAACCACGGGACAATGACGCGACATGCTTTCATGAACAATCTTGCCAAGATCTGGGCCGGCCTGCCCAATTCCAGCGGCAAGTCGCATTACGACGGATATGCCGGTAATCACGCGACAATGACCTGGGCCCGTTTCGACGCGGAAATGGGGCGGATTTTTCCGGCCCAGACCAGTTGAGATCGCGTTGGGGACGATCAGACCTGCTGCACGCGCGCGTGACAGGGGCAGGTCACCAGATGGTCATTTACCAGACCACAGGCCTCCATCCAGGCATAGGTGATCGTCGGGCCACAAAACCGGAACCCCAGTTTTTTCAGATCCTTTGACACCTGCGTCGACAAGGGCGTTGCCGGCGGCACATCGGCCAGCGTTTCGAACCGATTGACCAAGGGGGCACCATCGACATAGGCCCACATCATGTCACTGAAGGCTTGCGCGCCGCCCAGGTCCAGAAAGGCCTGTGCGTTGCCGATCGTCGCCTCGATCTTGCCGCGGTGGCGAATGATGCCCGTGTCACCCAACAGACGAGTCACCTCGGCCTCGCCCCACCCTGCAATCACATCGGGATCGAACCCCTGAAAGGCCACGCGAAAATTGTCGCGCTTTTTCAGAATGGTGATCCAGCTCAGCCCGGCCTGAAAACCGTCGAGAATCAGCTTCTCCCACAAAGCGCGCCCATCGCGTTCCGGCACGCCCCATTCCGTATCGTGATAATTTACGTAAATCGGCTCATCGCCGCACCAGCCGCATCGATCCATTTCGCCCTCGTTTTCAAGCACCTACGCCCTCCTGGCCCAAGCCGATAAAAACCTAGGCAAATTGGCTCTTTTACAAGTTCTTAGCACGTCAGGCAGCAATATGACCCCAGATTGCACGGAGTGAAACCGGATGAAGGAGCGCAGCATGATGAATTCGCTGGACCAAGCGGTAGATTTGGGCAGTCCGCTGGACCATGCCATTACCCAACGCGACCGCGACACACTGGACATGGTGCGTGTGGCGGTTCAGTCGAAACAGGTCATGCTGGCCTTCCAGCCCGTGGTCCAGGCCCTCAAACCCGATCAGGTCGCCTTTCACGAAGGGTTGATTCGCATCCTAGATGACACCGGACGCATCATCCCCGCGCAGGAATTCATCGACGCGGTGGAAACCCAGGAACTTGGCCGGGTGATTGATACGCTGGCCCTGGAAAAGGGGTTGGAGGCCTTGGCCGAAGAACCCTCTCTGCGCCTGTCCATCAATATGTCTGCCCGCTCCATCGGGTATCCGCGCTGGAACGAAGTGATGAAACAAGGGTTGCAGAACGACCCGACCATTGGCGAACGCCTGATCCTTGAAATCACCGAACGCACGGCCATTGTCATGCCGGAACTGGTCCAGGTCTTCATGGCCGACCTGCAACAAAAGGGGATTTCCTTTGCACTGGATGACTTCGGCGCGGGGTATACCGCGTTCCGGTATCTCAAGGATTTCTACTTCGACATCATGAAGATTGATGGTGAATTCATCAAAGGTATCCATGCCAACCCGGACAACCAGATCCTGACCCAGGCCCTGCTGTCCGTTGCGCGCCATTTCGACATGTTCACAGTGGTGGAATGCGTGGAAACCTTGGAAGACGCAGAATTCCTTGCCACCCTTGGGGTTGATTGCATGCAGGGATATTTCTTCGGCGCGCCGACCGTGCGGCCCTGGTGGCGTCAGGAAGAATTGCGCGCGCAGGCCTAAGTATCAGGCCTGATCGTCCGGCCCTATATTCAGCCCAACACATTGCCCCCTTCCCGTCACCGACGGAAAGACCCGGCAACGCACCTCCGGGTTGATTTTTTCTGCATCGCAGCATAAAGATCGCCCCCGACGGAATGACGCGGGAGGAGGATTCGGACTGTTCCACCGAACGGACCGACCCTAAGGTGACCGCGACGTCTGCATGTCACAGGTAGAGGACCACAACATGACCAATGTCGTAATCGTTTCCGCCGCACGCACCGCGGTGGGCAGCTTTTCAGGCGCATTCGCCAACACCCCCGCCCACGACCTGGGCGCAACCGTGCTGGAGGCGATCGTTGCACGCGCCGGCATCGACAAGGCCGAAGTTTCCGAAACCATTCTGGGCCAGGTGCTGAGCCACGGTCAGGGTCAAAACCCCGCCCGTCAGGCCCACATCAACGCCGGCCTGCCAGTTGAAAGCGCCGCTTGGGGCATCAACCAGGTGTGCGGATCAGGCCTGCGCACCGTGGCCCTGGGCGCACAGCACATCCAACTGGGTGACGCAGCAATCGTCGCCGCCGGTGGCCAGGAAAACATGTCCATGTCACCCCACGTCGCCAACCTGCGCGCGGGCCACAAGATGGGCGACATGAAATTCATCGATTCGATGATCAAGGACGGGTTGTGGGACGCTTTCAACGGCTACCACATGGGCCAGACCGCCGAAAACGTCGCCGCCAAGTGGGAAATCACACGCGAGATGCAGGACGCATTCGCCGTTGCCTCGCAAAACAAGGCCGAAGCAGCGCAAAAAGCGGGCCGGTTCGCCGATGAAATCACACCCTTTACGGTGAAAACCCGCAAAGGCGACATCATCGTTGATCAGGATGAATACATCCGCCACGGCGCCACCCTGGAAGCCCTGCAAAAACTGCGCCCGGCCTTTATGCGCGACGGCGGCACCGTGACCGCCGCCAACGCATCGGGCATCAACGACGGCGCCGCCGCTGTTCTGTTGATGTCGGCCGAAGACGCCGAAAAGCGCGGGTTGCAGCCGCTGGCCCGCATCGCGTCCTATGCCACCGCTGGTCTGGACCCGTCGATCATGGGCGTCGGCCCGATCCATGCCTCGACCAAGGCGCTGGCCAAGGCAGGCTGGAACGCCGCTGATCTGGATCTGGTCGAAGCCAACGAAGCCTTCGCGGCCCAGGCCTGTGCCGTGAACAAGGACATGGGCTGGAACCCCGAGGTGGTCAACGTGAACGGCGGCGCCATTGCCATCGGTCACCCGATCGGCGCCTCGGGCTGCCGCATCCTGAACACCCTGCTGTTCGAGATGGGTCGCCGCGACGCAAAAAAAGGTCTGGCCACGCTATGCATCGGCGGCGGCATGGGTGTTGCCATGTGCCTGGAGCGCCCATAACCCGCGCCCGATACGATTACAAAAGGGCGCTTCGGCGCCCTTTTTTGTTGCAGTGCCGCAAAAAACCCTGCAATGCGGCGAATGATTGCGCAATAATGTTGCGCGCATGCGAACGAATGGGTAACAGAGTTACCAACACGTTTTGCCAGACTGGAGGATATCATGGCTAAAGTTGCACTCGTCACCGGGGGTTCGCGCGGCATCGGCGCGGCCATTTCCAAGAAACTGAAAGCAGACGGATACGACGTCGCCGCCACCTATGCCGGCAACGACGAAGCTGCCGCCGCCTTCACCGCCGAAACCGGTATCAAGACCTACAAATGGAACGTCGGCGATTATGACGAATCGGCCGCGGGCATCGCCCAGGTTCAGGCGGATCTGGGCCCGATCGACGTGGTTGTCGCCAACGCTGGCATCACCCGCGACGCGCCGTTCCACAAGATGACGCCCGAACAGTGGCATCAGGTGATCGACACCAACCTGACCGGCGTGTTCAACACCGTGCACCCGATCTGGCCCGGCATGCGGGAACGCAAGTTCGGCCGGGTGATCGTCATCAGCTCGATCAACGGTCAGAAGGGTCAGTTCGCACAAGTGAACTATGCCGCGACCAAAGCGGGCGATCTGGGCATCGTAAAATCGCTGGCCCAGGAAGGCGCGCGTTTCGGCATCACCGCCAACGCCATCTGTCCGGGTTACATCGGCACCGAAATGGTCATGGCCGTGCCGGAAAAAGTGCGCGAATCGATCATCAGTCAGATCCCTGCCGGTCGCTTGGGCGAACCCGAAGAAATCGCGCGCTGCGTGGCCTTCCTGGCCGCCGATGATGCGGAATTCATCAACGGGTCGACCATTTCCGCCAATGGCGGCCAGTTCTTCGTGTAATCCACACGTCAGACACAAAGAAGGGCCGGTCATTGCGACCGGCCCTTTTCTGTTCGCGCCTCTCCCTCGGAGAAAGCAGATCAGCGGCGACCAGTAATCCAACGCCAGGCGACGGCAACAGCCTGAGCGCGTTCGCGGTGTGCGCGGCAATAAATGACGGCCATTTCGGGCCCTGCGGCAGTTTCCAGCATGGTGTCCCTCCTGAAACAATTTATCTTGACTTGCAGACCTTATGCGCCCTTTCCACGTGCGCAACAAACGAGACTTTTCAACCTATCAGTTAAGTGATACTTTAGTGAAATGCCTGAACGCCTGCCCCCCCTCACCGCCCTTCGTGCCTTTGATGCCGCCGCGCGGCACATGTCGTTTCAAGACGCAGCTGCCGAGCTGAACGTCACCCCTGCCGCGCTGTCTTTTCAGATCAAATCGTTGGAACAGCATCTGGGGGAAGCCCTATTCATTCGCCTCAATCGGGTGGTGGAATTGACCGAGGCAGGCCGTGCGCTGGCCCCTGGCGCAAAGGACGGGTTCGAAACCCTGACGGCGGCATGGCGGGCGGCGAAACGGTTGCAGGACCATCGCACGTTGAACGTGACCGCAGGCCCGGCGTTTACGGCGAAATGGCTGGCGCCCCGGCTGTATGAATTCGCACGCGCCCACCCGGACATCGACCTGCGGTTCACAGCATCCCTGCGTCTGATGGATTTCGCCCGCGAGGAGGTCGATGTGGCCATTCGATTTGGTTACGGCGACGATTCCGGTCTGTTTTCCGTGCCGTTGCGGCGCGATTGGGTAACGCCGGTGATGACGCCGGCGCTGGCAAAACAGTTTCCGACGCCCGAAAGCTTGAAACACGCACCGCTGATGTTTGACACCTCGATTGACTTTCTGGACCCGCCTTGCGACTGGCCCACCTGGTTTCGTGCGGTCGGCGTGGATTTTAACCCGACCCATGGCGCGCGGTTTTCACAGGCCGACCATGCCGTTGATGCGGCGCTGGCCGGGGTCGGCGTGGTGCTGGGACGCCGGTCGATGGTGGTGACTTCCCTGGCCGAAGGAACCCTGGTCGCGCCATACAAGATTGCGCTGGAGACCAAGGCACAGTTCCGGTTTCTGTGCCAGAAAGGGGCGGAAGATCGGCCCAACATCAAGGCGTTCCGCGACTGGGTTTTGGACGAGCTTGAGAAAACGGCCTATGTGTCAGACGCCTTGACCATCATTCCTGTTGAGGGGGTCCCCGCCGCATGACCCGTACGAACGCCACCGCCATCGGTTTTGTTGCCGTGCTTTTGTGGGCGCTTTTGGCGCTTTTCACGGTGGGATCCGCGCCGGTGCCGCCCTTTCAACTGAATGCGATCTGTTTCGCCATCGGCGGCACGCTCGGGCTGCTTTGGATCGCTGCGACGGGCAGCTTCGCGATGCTGCGCAGCATTCCGCTGCGCGTCTATGCCTTTGGTACCCTTGGGTTGTTTGGCTATCATTTCCTGTATTTTTCAGCCCTGCGCATGGCGCCTGCCGCCGAGGCCGGGTTGATTGCGTACCTTTGGCCGCTGCTGATCGTATTGTTTTCCGGTCTGTTGCCGGGCGAACACCTGCGCAAGGGGCATGTCATTGGCGCGTTGATTTCATTTGCAGGTGCCGCGTTGATCGTATTGGGCGGGGCGACCGGGTTTGATGCATCGGCCTTGCCCGGCTTCGCGCTGGCCGCCCTGTGCGCCCTGACTTGGAGCGGCTATTCGGTGCTGTCGCGTCTGCTGGGGTCAACGCCGACGGCGTCGGTCGCCGTATTTTGCGTCGCCACCGCCGCCCTGTCCACCATGGCGCATCTGGCGTTGGAGGAGACGGTCTGGCCCACAGAGGCCATCGGTTGGGCATCCATCATCGGCCTGGGCCTGGGCCCTGTGGGTCTGGCGTTTTATGTCTGGGATATCGGCGTGAAACAGGGCGATATTCAGCTGTTGGGCGTTGCCTCATATGCAGCGCCCCTGCTGTCCACCCTTGCGTTGATTGTGGCCGGGGTTGCTGCGCCCAACTGGCCCCTGCTTGTCGCGGCGGTTCTGATCACCGCAGGTGCGGCACTGGCGGCACGCGCCAGCGCCAGATCGTAAGCTGCGTCAGGCGTCGGCGAGACGTTCAATCTCTTCTTTCAACTTGAGCTTTTGCTTTTTCAAGTCGCTGATCTCCTGGTCGCTGGTACCAGGCGCGCGTTGCGCCTGTTCGACCTGATCAGAGAGGGTTTCGTGTTTCTTGCGCAGTTCTTCCAAATGCGAACTGATGCTCATGGCTTTCCTCCTGATTTGAATGCACCTTCAGTGCACCACACTATTTTGCGCTTGTCACGCTGTCGTTGCACGAATGTGATTGCATCAGCGTCGCACCGCCGGGGTTAACAGCAGGTTAAGCCGGTCGCGCTGCGCAAGGTATTACCACAGTGGGAACGCCGCCCCATCCCGCAGAATCGCGCTGACTTCGGGGCGATAGCTTTCGCGGTCCCCCACATGTTCCACGCCATCGTGCAGGATCAGAGGCGTCGCAAGACGGAACGCCCCGCGCCCCCCCTTGCGGGCCTGCACCAGAACCAAAACGGCCGCGCGGCCTTCACGTGGACACAGCGGTTTGACCATCACAGATCCCAGGCGATCATCCATCGCGTTCAGAACCTCGGGAAGACGTTCCGCCTTTTGGATCATGGTCATAAAACCTTTGGGCTTCAGCCGTTTGGTTGCGGCGTCAATCCATGTCTTCAACGGTGTGTCTTCGCCCAAAGCGGCCTCTCGGGCCGGGTTTGGTGCCGCTGTGCCGCGGTCGCGCAGATGATAGGGCGGGTTCATGATCACATGATCAAAACTTTCTTCCTTCACCGCCGCAGGCATGTGTTCCAGATCGCTTCCATACACATCCAACTGGATCGAATTCTCAAACGCATTCTTTTCGGCCAGGTCCGCATATTCCGTCATGCGTTCGACCCCCACCAGACGAAGCCCGGGAACCCGGCGCCCAAGGCAAAGCGCCGCCGCCCCCACACCGCATCCCAATTCCAACACCGATTCCCCGGCATGAGCCGCAATTGAGGCCGCCAGGAAAACAGGGTCCACCCCCGCTCGATACCCATCGCGCGGCTGAAACAACATCACGTCGCCACCAAGAAATTTATCCGCGGTTACTGCGTCACGCGCAAATCCCATGCTAACCCTCCAATTCAACGTCATTATCCCGCAGAATCGCACGGGCTCTAAATAGGTCCTGATCTCGGACCATAAGACGACGAGGTAAAATTCCTATTGATCCCTCAAGCGTGCTCATATGGACGTCCATTGGAAAGCAGGGTATATCCTCGCCCTCAAGAAGAGCGGATACGTACGGGATGAGTGTCGGGTTTGTGGTGCGGATAAGCTCTTTCATGTTCAAAGACTTAAGTGCAAACCATGGGGTTTGTCGAGATGGATGACAGGACTGTGAAGATGTTGGATGAAGCCGCAACAAAGCCGCATGAGCGCCTGGCAACCCATTTGGCCGAGGACATGAATTCGGTAAACTTGTTGATACGTGAGCGCATGGCGTCCGAACATGCACCGCGAATCCCCGAAGTCACCGCCCATCTGGTCGAAGCGGGTGGCAAACGTCTGCGCCCGATGCTGACCTTGGCGGCGGCGCGCATGTGTGGCTATGACGGCCCCTATCATGTGCATCTGGCCGCGACGGTTGAATTCATTCACACCGCCACCCTGCTGCACGATGATGTGGTCGACGAAAGCGGCCAGCGGCGTGGGCGCCCGACGGCGAACCTGTTGTGGGACAACAAAAGTTCCGTTCTGGTTGGCGATTATCTGTTCTCGCGGTCGTTCCAGTTGATGACGGAAACCGGGTCGCTTGAGGTGCTGCGAATTCTGTCCAATGCCTCGGCCACCATTGCCGAAGGCGAAGTGCTGCAACTGACCGCTGCGCAGGATCTGGCCACGACAGAAGCGATTTATCTGCAGGTCGTGCGCGGCAAAACCGCCGCTCTGTTCGCCGCCGCCACCGAAGTGGGCGGCGTGATCGCTGGCGTGGACAAGGACAAGGTGCAGGCGCTGAATGCCTATGGCGACGCGCTGGGGATCAGTTTCCAGATCGTCGACGACCTGTTGGATTACTGGGGCGGCGACGCGACCGGCAAAAACATCGGCGATGATTTCCGCGAACGCAAGCTGACGCTGCCTTTGATCAAGGCCCTGGCGGCGGGTGACGCGCAAGAGCGCGCCTTTTGGAAACGCACCATCGAAAAGGGTCACCAGGAAGATGGTGATCTGGACCACGCGCTGGAGCTGCTGAACAAACACGGCGCCTTGGAAGACACGCGGGTTGAGGCGCTGGCTTGGGCTGAAAAAGCCAAAGCGGCTCTGACAGCCCTGCCCGAGGATCCGATCCGCGACATGCTAAGCGATATTTCCGACTATGTCGTGGCACGCGTGAACTAGGCGACTGTTTTCTTTAAAAGAATTCGGTGTCGGTGACCCACCATGCCGGGTGCTGATCGGCCAGCTTTTTTGCCTGGGCACGGGCCGCGTCCCGGCTGTCAAACAGCGCAAAACAGGTGGCCCCGGACCCTGACATGCGCGCAAGCCGTGCCCCCGGCAAGGCCGACAGCGCCGCCAAACAATCGCCAATCACCGGCGCCTGAGCAATGGCGGGCGCTTGCAGATCATTGCGTTGATCGGCCAGCCATTTCACGAAAGCGGGCAGTTTCTGCCCCTGCGGCAGACGCTTGGGCATCGACCTGTTCTGCTTGTGCGAAAGCGCCTTGAACACGGCGGGCGTGGGCACATCGACGCCGGGGTTGGCCAGCACGGCGAACAGCGGTGGCAGGCCGGTGACGGGCGCGACCACCTCGCCGATCCCTGACATGCGGGCCGCCTGACGCATCAGGCAGACGCGCGTATCAGCGCCCAGAACGGATACATCCGGCAGGCGCGTATCGCCGGTCAGCTCCGCCAGCGCCAGCACGGTCGCGGCGGCGTCCGCGCTGCCCCCGCCGATCCCCGCCGCAGACGGCAGATATTTCGACAACAGGATGCGCACGGGCTGATCGTACAAAGCGGCGGCTTTCAGCACCAGGTTGCTGCCGTCGGTCGGCACCCCCGCCGCCATGGGGCCTGATACTTCAAGCGAGGTGTCATCGGCCGCCATCACCGTCACCCGGTCGCCCACATCGGCAAACACCACCAGACTGTCGAGCAGGTGATAGCCATCCTTGCGCTGCCCCGTCACGTGCAGCGTCAGGTTCACCTTGGCAGGGGCAAACAGTTTCGAAATGCTCATGCGCCGCTCACTGTGTGGCTTGAAGCGGATCGGCGCCTTCTTCTTCCAGAACCACATCCAGCCCAACCTCGAGCTTGCGGCGGATGCGGTCCGGTTTGACCTCGTCCAAGTCCGTGTCATCGGTGATGAAGGACAGGGCGCGCGACCATTGGAATTCCGCCTCGCGGTGGCGCCCGACGGCCCAATATGTGTCGCCCAGGTGGTCGTTTACCACCGGGTCCACGGCCATCAATTCGACCGCGCGTTCCATCTGGGTGACCGCTTCTTCATAGCGCCCCAGGCGGAAGTAAACCCAGCCCAGGCTGTCGACGATATAGCCTGAATTCGGCTCGGCGGCGACGGCGCGTTCGATCATGTCCAGCGCTTCGACCAGGTTTTCCTGCATCTCGACGAAAGAATACCCCAGATAGTTCAACACACTGGGTTGCTCTGGGTTCAGCTCCAGGGCTTTGCGGAAATCGGCCTCGGCCTGAGGCCATTGATCGGTGCGTTCATGGCAAATGGCGCGGGCAAAGAACAGGGGCCAGCGGCGGGCCGAAACCGTGTCGCCATACAGCGTGATGGCGCTGTCATAGGCCGGGATTGCCTCGGCAAACCGGTCCTCTTGGCGCAGGGCGTCGCCCAGAGTTTCGTGGATCGGTGCAAGATCGGGGAACGCCTTGGCCAGTGTGCGCAATTCGCCGATGGCCTCGTCGATCTTGCCCATGCGGCGCAACGCATCAGCCTGTCCCAGCGCGGCCTCAGGGTAAGCATAGGCATCGGGTGAGACGCGCTCATAGGTATCGACCGCCAGCTCATAGCGCTCCATTACCTCTAACAGCTGGGCCGACAGGATCGTTGCTTCGAACATTGTTGGGTCCAGGTATTCCGCCATGCGCGAATACAACAGCACGACCTGCGGGTCGGCCTCGGAGGCCAACGTGTCCGCCACGGTGAAGAACACCCGCGCAATGCCGTCGCGCGGGCTGGACAGCGCATCAAACGGCACCGGTTCACCGGCCTCAAGCCGCACACGCAGGGCGTTGACGGTCGCGTTGCTGTCGGCTGGGAAAATGTCGTTCAGCAGGGTGAGAGCATCTTCGTTGCGCTCCAACTGGCTGAGGATCTGGGCATAGGCCACGATCCCGCGCACATTCATCTGAAGCGCGCCCCCGTCGGCCCCCAGCAAATCGGCCGCGCCTTCGTAATCCCCGACCAACGCCAGCGCCATCGCCTTGTGATACAGCGCAAAGCCCTCTGATCCGGGTTCTTTTGCCAAACGGTCCAGGATTTCCAGCGCCTGGCTCATCCGCCCCGCGCCCAGGTGGGACCAGGCGGTGATCATCTGATCAATCAGGCCGCCAACGCTGGCACCACCGTCCTGCAACTCCAGCACGCGGGCCCAGTCTTCGGACTGCATCGCGCCGCCCAGCAGGACCAGACCAGCAACCTGGTTGCCATCGCTCAACTGCAACAGGCGCCGGGCAATGGGCAAGGCCGTGTCCAGATCACCCAGGCCGATATGGGCAATCAACAGCCCTTCGATCACCTGAACATTCTCGGGATCACGCGCCAGGGTGCGGGTGCCGTATTCGACCACGGCGCGGTAATCGCCGCTCATGTCTGCATGCCGGGCGGCCAGATAGGCACCAGCGGCGCCATCGGCAAACACAGGGGCGGTGGTGGCCAACAAAAGGGCCAAAGCAGCAAACGGGCGGAAAGGACGGATCAGGGGCAAGGGGGCCTCGCACTATAAAGGGTTCGAGGGAAACCTAGTGGCGCAAACGTGCGGGCGCAATGCGATGGAGGGCACATCGCGGGAAATTGTGCGGGGAATGGCCGGACCATTTTCCACCCGGCTCAGCCCCGGAATACAAAACGGGGCACCCGATTGGACGCCCCGCCTGATGTCGCAAAACCCGTTGCCGGATCACATGTTGGGATAGTTCGGCCCATCACCGCCCTGCGGCACCGTCCAGGTGATATTCTGGCTGGGGTCTTTGATATCGCATGTCTTGCAGTGCACGCAGTTCTGGAAATTGATGACAAAACGCGCGTCTTTGCCGTCTTCCTCGACCACCTCATAAACACCGGCCGGGCAGTACCGCTGCGCCGGTTCGGCGAATTTCGGCAGGTTGTACGAAATCGGCAGGGACGGGTCGGCCAGCTTCAAATGACACGGTTGGCTTTCTTCGTGATTGGTCGCGGCAAAACTGACGTTGGTCAGGCGATCAAACGACAGCTTGCCGTCCGGTTTCGGATAATCGATGACCATGTGCTTGTCGGCCGGTTCAGTCGCCATCGCGTCGTTCTTGCCGTGTTTCACAGTGCCAAACAGCGAAAAGCCCAGCAGCGTCTGGAACCACATGTCGAACCCGCCCAGAACCAGCGACGGCAACATGCCGAATTTCGACCACAGCGGTTTCACGTTGCGCACTTTCTTCAGGTCTTTGGCGACCTTGCCGGTGCGCAGCTCTTCCTCATACTCGACCAGTTCGTCACCCGACCGGTCGGCCTTGATGGCCTTTGCGGCGGCCTCGGCGGCGGCAATGCCTGACAACATGGCGTTG
>Ga0209121_10003274_pt1 | contig 15771 bp, 15 predicted proteins | sample Cruoilmetagenom3_FD_187292 | JGI IMG/M metagenome (GOLD analysis project Ga0209121, IMG submission 187292) | Oil polluted marine microbial communities from Coal Oil Point, Santa Barbara, California, USA - Sample 3 (SPAdes) (version 2) | ecosystem: Environmental > Aquatic > Marine > Oil seeps ...
AATTGGCTTTTAAATTGCGCCATACCATTTACTGCTATAAATGGGGCTGCTCCTGTTACTTGTGGTTGCTGTTTTAATTTTTCGACTTTGCTGGGCCAATCAGCAATCGGCCTGCTTGGTGCTACATATTCAACTTGTGGCACGACACTTAATAAACGATGAACCAATTGTTGTTCAAAACCATTGATCACCGATAACGCCACAATTAAAACGGCAACACCAAGTAAAATACCAATAGTAGATGCCTTAGCAATAAAACTAACAAACGCGTTTTTTTCATCTTTATGGCCTGAATAGGCTCTGAAACGTTTACTTATAAAGGCACTAAGCAACATGGTTTGACTCTTTTATTGATAATTTACCATCATCTAAATATGCTATTTTACCCAGCTTGTCGGCAAGTTCTAAATCATGAGTCACCACCACAAAACTGGTGTTTAAACTTTTATTTAGCTGATTAATTAAATCGTAAATTTTAATCGCGTTTTGCTTATCTAAATTACCCGTTGGCTCATCTGCAAGAACCAGTGCAGGCTCAGTCACTAAAGCACGCGCTATGGCAACACGTTGGCGTTCGCCACCAGAAAGTGCCGACGGTTTATGGCTACTTCTGTGCGCAAGGCCGACTTTATCGAGCATGTCGAGAGCTTTTACATTTGCTTCTTTGGCACTCAAGCCTTTTATTAACAGTGGCATAGCAACATTTTCAACCGCACTAAATTCCATTAATAAATGATGAAATTGGTAAATAAACCCTAAGTTTTGATTTCTAAACGCGGCTTGTTGGCTGCGAGAAAGTTTAGCCACATCTTGGTTTTTGATTTTTGCACTGCCAGAACTGGCGGTATCTAAGGTACCCAAAATATGCAATAAGGTACTTTTACCTGAACCTGAGCTACCTACAATAGCTAGCATTTCACCTTGAGTTAGGGCTAAATCAACCCCTTTTAATACCTCAACTTGGTTTTGCCCGTCTTGGTACATTTTACTTATTTGTTCACAACTAATTACTAAATCATTCATAACGTAATACCTCGGCTGGGTTTACTTTAGCGGCCTGGCGCGCGGGATATAAAGTCGCTAAAAAGCTCATTGCTAAGCTTAAAAGCGCAATCACACTTAAGCTAAGCGCATCAAATTTGACCGGCAGTGAAATCCCCGATAATAAATTTAAGCCAACCAACGCCAGCAGTTCATTAATATATAAGCTAAATAAAATCCCTAAAGAGGCACCCACTGCCGTACCAATCACACCGTTATATAAACCTTGAACCATAAATACAGTTTGTACTTGGCTTGGCGTTAGCCCTAGTGTTTGCAGTATCGCAACTTCGCTTTGTTTTTCACTCACCATCATGGTGAGCGCCGACACAATATTGAACACCGCCACCAGCACGATTAAGCCCAATAACATAGACATAATGCGTTTCTCCATCGCCACAGCGGCAAATAAAGTGCCTTGGCTACTGCGCCAATCGGTGTATTTAAAATTCTTCAGAATAAGTTGGCTGTCTTGAATAAATTCATCAAGTGCAAATGGCTCATGCAGTGACACACTTAAATTAGGGGGTGTAGAGCTACTTTGCTTTAATACTCGTTGCAATGACACACCACTGGTAAATGCCAATCCCATGTCAATTTCTGAACCAGTTTCGTAAATAGCAGTAATTTTGAATAAACGCTGGCTAGGAACACGACCAAGGGGTGTATAAGTTGACGCATTGGGCATAATAACGCGCAGTTTATCGCCCAAGCTAACGCCGAGTTTACGGCTTAGATAACGGCTAATAGCAATGTGATAATTATTATTTAATACACTTTGCCAATTCCCCTGCACTACTTTGTCAGTGATTTTATAAAGCGAGCCATCATTATCATAGAGCCCTTGCAGCAGCACACCATGCAGGTCTTTATTTGTTTGTAGTATAGCTTCACCATGGCGGTATAAACTAACATGATCAACATACGGTGATTGCTCAAGATCAGCTTTAAGAGTATTCATTTGCGCTTTAGAGTGTTGTTTTGCCTGCACTTCAACGTGTGGAATGAGTCCGAGCATATTCATTTTCAGGCTGCTTTCAAAACCGTTCATGACACTACTTACTGTAAAGAGAGCCATTAAACCAATCGCTATACCTGCAATAGAAAAAAAAGAAATAAACGAAATAAACGCATTGCCTTTGGAAGAGCGACTATATCTAAGTCCGATAAACAGGCTAACAGGTTGAAACATATTAATTAAAACATTAATGCTAAAAGTGTGGGTTTATAGTAGCACGAACTCAGCGCAATTGAATATCACCATAAATGTAAGAAATAATTTATAAATCTTATACTTGGCTATATTATAAGCAATTCACTAAGCCAAGCTAAACTTTTAATCCTGTTACTAGATAATCAAGTAATACTCGTACATTAGTAGCAACAAATTGGCGCGGAGGATAAAGCCCCCACACACCCTCTTGTTGAGGTTGATAGGCTGTTAATATTGGTACTAACTGCCCTGTTTTTATTTCATTCTCTATGTAGTAATCCGGCAACTGAACAATACCCAACCCTTTTTTAGCGCCGTCAACCAGTGCCCAACCGCTATTGCAATGCAACCGCCCAGCTACTTTAATATGTTTGTCACGACCGTTTTCATTTACTCGCCAATAACTACTGTTACCAATTAAGCATTGATGCTGGTTAAGTTCACCTAACGTATGGGGTTCGCCAAAACGCGCTAAATAGCTTGGTGCAGCACACATAATAAATCGCCGAGAGCTCAAGCGTCGCGCTTTTAAACTCGAATCTTTTAAATGGCCTAATCGAATGGCTAAATCAAAGCCGCCCTCCAGCAAGTTTTCTTGCTCGTTAGAGAGCGTTGCGATTACTTCTACCTCGGGGTGATCATGCATAAACGAATGCACTATCGGCATAATAAAACTTTCACCATACATAACCGGTGCGGTTAATTTAATTTTACCTTTAGGGGATGTTTGCACAGACGCGAGCCCCTGAGTGGCTTCATCCATGGCGTGTTGTAAATGTTTTACTTGGTGTAAAAACTGCTCACCTTCTTTGGTTAATACCACCTTTCGGGTCGTACGCGTTAAAAGTTGGGTATTTAACCGTTGTTCAAGCTTAGTAACATGGCGGCTAATATGGGCAACCGATAGACCCAACGTCTGTGCAGCTTGAGTGAAACTTCCCTCTTCGCCAACAGCAATAAACTCATCAATCCCTTCCCAACGCATTATTATTACCATACTGTAAAAGTGTTTTATTAATTTAGAGATTATCATTGTTATAGAAATAAATACAATGGACACATCACCCAAACAGTTTGGGTCTACAATTGATATTCAAACCACTACAAAGGATATACACATGTCTGAATTTATAAAATCAAAAGCAGCGATTGCCTGGGGCCCTAATCAGCCTTTAAGCGTTGAAGAAGTTGACGTGATGATGCCTAAAAAAGGCGAAGTGATGGTAAAAATTACTGCCACAGGTGTATGCCATACAGATGCTTTTACTTTATCAGGTGAAGATCCAGAAGGCATTTTCCCCGCTATTTTAGGCCATGAAGGTGCTGGGGTGGTTTACGCTGTGGGCGAAGGCGTTACAAGTGTAGAAGTTGGCGATCACGTTATTCCTCTATACACCGCAGAATGTGGTGAATGCAAAATGTGTACTTCAGGTAAAACCAACTTGTGCTCTGCTGTACGCGAAACACAAGGCAAAGGCTTAATGCCAGATGGCACAACGCGCTTTTTCAAAGACGGCCAACCTATTTATCACTACATGGGGACGTCGACCTTTTCTGAGTACACAGTACTTCCTGAAATCTCACTAGCTAAAGTAAATAAAGAAGCCTCTTTAGAAGAAATTTGCTTATTGGGCTGTGGTGTCACTACCGGTATGGGCGCTGTAACAAATACGGCAAAAGTAACAGCGGGCGATACGGTGGCAATTTTTGGTCTAGGTGGCATTGGTTTGTCGGCCATTATTGGCGCAAAAATGGCTGGTGCAAGCCGTATTATTGGTATTGATATTAACACCTCTAAGTTTGATCTTGCGACTAAACTCGGTGCTACCGACTTAATTAATCCAAAAGACTTCGACAAGCCAATTCAAGAAGTGATTGTAGAGATGACCGACGGCGGTGTTGACTACTCATTTGAATGTATTGGTAACGTTGATGTAATGCGCTCTGCCCTTGAGTGTTGTCATAAAGGCTGGGGAGAATCTGTAATTATTGGTGTAGCTGGTGCTGGCCAAGAAATTTCAACTCGCCCGTTCCAACTTGTTACTGGACGTGTATGGCGTGGTAGCGCATTTGGAGGCGTTAAAGGTCGTTCGCAACTTCCTGATATTGTAGAGCGTTACATGGCGGGTGAATTCGCTCTTAATGATTTTATTACCCATACCATGAGCCTTGAAGAAATTAACGATGCCTTTGATTTAATGCACGAAGGTAAGAGTATTCGTACTGTTATTCATTACTAATTTCTTTTAATCACCATTACCAGCCGTTGCTATTAAGTAACGGCTTTTAAGGATTGTTATGTTAGAAAATATCTCAACAGCAAAAGTGGCTGGTGGCTGGCATAAGCAGTATAGCCATACTTCCTCAAGCACCCATTGCAGCATGCGTTTTGCGGTATTTTTACCACCAGGCGCCAGTGAAAAAAATAAAGTACCAGTACTTTATTGGTTATCAGGATTAACCTGTACCGATGAAAACTTTATGCAAAAAGCAGGCGCATTTAAAAAAGCGGCAGAGCTAGGCATCGCTATTGTCGCACCTGATACCAGTCCGCGTGGTGAAAACGTTCCTAACGAAGATAGCTACGATTTTGCCCAAGGTGCAGGGTTTTACGTCAATGCAACGCAGGCACCTTATAATACTCATTTTAATATGTACGATTATGTGGTGAAGGAACTACCTGCATTAATAGAGCAACATTTTCCAGTAACAACTAAAAAAGCAATTTCTGGGCATTCTATGGGTGGTCACGGCGCATTAATGATTGCCCTTAAAAATCCTAAAGCTTATACCAGCGCTACAGCATTTAGCCCAATTGCAAACCCGATAGATTGTCCTTGGGGTGTTAAAGCCTTTACTGGCTACTTAGGTACTGATAAATCAGTCTGGGCAGAATATGATAGCTGCGAATTAATGCAACAAGCCAAACAAGCTGATTATTTACCTATGTTGGTTAGCCAAGGTGATGCAGATAACTTTTTAGATGAGCAACTTAAGCCACAAAAGTTAGTAACTGTAGCTACACAGAAAGGCTATCCGTTAACACTCGAAATGCAAGCTGGCTACGACCATAGTTACTATTTCATTAGTAGTTTTATAGACCAACACTTATTATTTCATCATCAGTTTTTAACTGCTTAGATTCATTACTGTGTAGAGTAGATTTATCTACTTCTACACATTCTTTTAAGACCTTAGTAACCTGCCTACATTTTCTAATCACACCGTCATCTCCTTTTATAAATTCAATTATGGCCTTATCAGTTTCGTAGCCAAGTTTGCCAAAACTAAAACCATCTTTATCCTTTACATAACTATTAGTGCTGTTGATGTTTGAATTGGATCTCGCAGTTTCATCCAAAAATATACCCATTGCTGTGCAACCTAATAATATATTTGAAAAGATAATAATTAATAAAACGCGCATACTAAATCCTGTTGCAAATAAGCCAAATTATATACGACTTAAAGAGAGTGTGTTGTAAAAATATGTAAGCCCAACTATTTTCATAATAGAATTTACTTGTGTGGTACACAGCTGAAATTCATTGCTGAGTAAAAATGCACTTTATTGTGTAAATATTTCTAACGCCACTAATCCTCCCCCGACAAAATTATGGTAATGCACTGATTTTATTTAAATTAGTACCTTGGTTCAATTTTTGCTACTTGTTTAAAGTCTTATCTATGGAAGTAGCAAATGGAAATTGATTTACAGTGGAACGATATTATTGATAACTTGATCCATCTTGGTTTGGCGTATCTACTCGCCCTCCCAATGGCATATGATAGAGAGCACAGTCATGATGGCGCAGGCCTAAGAACCTTTCCTTTGGTTGCAGTAGCATCATGTGGCTATGCACTAATTGCTATATCAGTCTTAGAGGGGGCTGAGGCGCAATCTAAAATGTTACAAGGTATCATTACGGGCATCGGTTTTATTGGCGGTGGTGCTATCTTAAAAAATAATAAATCTACATCTGGAACAGCAACAGCTGCGAGTATTTGGAATATGGGATTAATTGGTATTGCTATTGCGTATAGCCGCTATGAAATAGCAATTTTACTGGCAATAATAAACTTCATAACGCTTAGATATGTTAAAAAATTTAAATAAATGAATATTTATTTAAATCTTAAGACTCTTTAGATTTTTATTTTGATATAATATAACATATAATAAAGCTTGTTTTTTCATCCATACGAAAGCATATTTATGTCATTACCTTTATCTCAAAATCGTTTACACCATATAGACTTACTCAGAGGTCTTATTATTATATTTATGGTGATTGATCACGGCATGTATTATTGTCTAAATTATTCAGTGACCGATCCCATAACCATACCAGGAACAGATGCGCTTACTTTTTTCACTCGTTTTATATCGCACTTTTGTGCGCCATTATTTGTATTTTTAGCGGGCCTTTCAGCTGCAATAACCGAGCATAAATACACTTCCACGCAAGCTTTTTCAAAAAGTTTAATTATACGTGGACTAGTGCTTATATTATTTGAATTTACTATTGTGTCATGGTCTTGGAGCTTTAATCCACTGTTTCCAATGTTATACGCTCAGGTTATTTGGGCGATAGGTTGGGGATTTATTATTCTGGGGCTTTTACGTTTAATCGGTCTGTATGCGATTTTTGCCATGGGCTTAATTTTAGTATTTGGCCACAACTTATTTGATGCCGTCAACTTTGAGCCAAATACAATCGCAAATACGATATGGTCTTTTTTACATCAGAAAAATGTACTCGAACTTCCTTTTAACTTTAAAATTAGAACTACCTACCCCGTAGCTCCTATTGTTGGGTTAATGGCGTTAGCCTATTGTGCAGGTGTTTATTACAAAGCCAAGCAATACAGTAACCGAGTTATGGATTATGGCTTAATTTTGGGTGTAAGCTGCCTAGTTTTATATACGCTTTTGCGTGGCTTCAATCTTTATGGTGACGCGTCAATATTTACGATTAGTGACTCTTATTTACTCACTATAATGTCATTTTTAAACCCGACCAAATACCCACTTTCCCTGCAGTTTATGTTGTTAACCGTTGGTATAGGCCTAATTATGCTTAAACTATTGAGCAAGCTAAAAAGTGATTTTTCGCCAAAGTTTTTACAAGTATTGGGTAAAACCAGTATGTTCTCGTACTTAGCCCACTTGTATTTACTGCATGCAATAAGTTGGTTACTTATCCCTGTTTTAGGCTTTAGTTTTTCTGATATGACTTATGGCGAAACACTGGTGGGTTTACCAATTGGATACGGTATGAGCTATGTTGCAACACTGCTATTTATTGCAGTCGTAATTGGCTTAACAGCCGTTCTTGCCAATTATTATTTAGTATGGAAGCAAAAAAATAAACACAGTTTAATTGCTAAGTATATTTGAACAAACATTAAAAAAGGCGCTATAAAAGCGCCTTGCTAACAAGTATGTGTGCTTAGAACATATCTTGATAGGAATTTGTTGTACTAAATGTAATTGCTTTTTCAAAGCCTGGCAGTGTAATGCTGTGCTCATCTAAAACAATCTCATTTTCATCAATCAAGCCATCACCAAAACGATAAATTAGCGAGTATTGACCTAAATCGGCTTGCGTTTGGTAAGTATGCTGTGCATCTTTTACTTGGCTATGTTTTTCAACATAGCTGTTCATCAGTGCATCACCATGGCGTTTAGCAAGCATTTGCATGGTTACTTTTGCGCTCAGTACAGTCGCTGTTGCATTATTTCCACCAAAGCCTTTTGAGTTAATAAACGCAATATCCATATCACCACAATCGTAGTGGCTATTACGAATATCTAAATGTTCGCTGTAAACATCGTCGGCTACTTTATCAATGGTGGTAATACCTGGCATAATATTATGACTAAATACACCTAACGCAATCGCAAGCTGATCGCCACTAGCAGGCGCAATAGTATGGCCTACATAGGCTTTAGGCGCAGTCACTTTCCAGTTATCAATAGCAAATGTTTGCGCTACTTTATGATAAATTAAAGATTCAGTAACACGATTTTGTGGCGTACTTGAGCCGTGCGCTAAAATAAAGCTACGTTGTTGCAGTGCCTCTTTACCTAACAAGCTAGTAGCAAGTGCTGCTGATTTCGCCATGGTGATGTAGTTGCCAGGCCCAGGTGAGGTAATTGACTTTTTAACTCCATCGGCATTCACAAATACATCCGGTACACTGCCCATAATATCTGCACCGAGTTCCAGAGCCAGTGCATCATCCATTAATATAGCAACCTGAGCCCCCTCACCTAAGGTAAAACCACAGTTCTCACCAAATGGACGACTACTTTTACGGTAATCAGGCTCGTCATCATTGGTTAAATTATCTAAACGGCGCAAACCTTCAATATTGGCCAGCGCACTCATATTACCAAAACCTTCAACCACTTCTGGAGTAATCGCACATTCAACACTTGCAACCACTGCAACACGGGTACGGCCAGCTTGAATATCGTTAACGGCAGCGCGCAAGTTATATAAAAATGTGGCACATGCGCCTGAGGTTGAAAAAGTCGTCCCAACATTTCCAGTAACATAGGCGTTAATAAAATCTGTCGACATCGTATTTAAACCCAGCGCTAACTGTTTAGTACTAACACGATCGCCCTGCTGACGCGCTTTAACTAAACCACCTAAGCCTTTATCATCCATTTGACCAATAACCGATGCTGAATAGGTACCAATTTTATCTGGCTCTACGCTATTCATAATATGTTGCCAATCAAGTCCAGTTGATTTTATTGCATCGGTGGCAGCAAATATGGTCGCTTGTAAACCGCGCGGCTGGTAGCGGCTGTTATACATAATGGCAGGATCAAACCCGGTTGGAAATTGCCCAGCCGACTTAATCGGGTTATCACGGGTTGAGTCATGTTTTACATCTAGCTCAGCAGCAATCGTGACTTTTACTTTTTTATTGTCAAGGTCATCTATTTGCCAGTTGCTTGGTAAAGGCGATGGTAAGTCACGACGACGTGTTTCAAACACAATTGCACTATCATCTGAAGCCGTTAAAGTCATTTTTTGCTGCCAAGGTGTGGCATCAACGTCAAAATGTTCTTTTTCAATTTTTCGAATTAATGTACCAGCAATAATTTGCTCACCAAAGCGTGCTTCAATGTCGCTTTGCTCAACATGATTACCTTGGCTGTCTTCAAGTTGGCCGTTTACTGTAGTCACTAAGTTCATTAATGTGGCAAGGCCTAAAAACGTTTCTTGGCGAGCTTGCGCCGCTAAGCTATCTAACACGATACGACGATAACCTTGATGAAAAGAAGTACGGCCAGCGGCATTAATGCCTCCCATGCCTACAATAACGGGTAATGCAGTCATAATTTACCTTTAAAATGCGTGTTATAAGAATATGACATTAGTTTAATTGGATTATAGAGACACCTTTGTGCTTTAATAGCCAAATAAGCGGCATAAAAGGCCAAAAACAACTGGTCGGAGCACTCACAATGAGCAACAACCCATTAACTCCCCCCATAAATATTGGTATCGCAGTGTTTGAGCATTTGTTGGTAACCAGTCTCACATTACCGATTGAGATGCTGCGTGCGGGTGAGGCTTTTGCTAAAGGCCATAGTGATAAAAATAACTTTAAACCTCTGGCTATTCATTTAGTGGCTAAAAATAATGATGCCATTAAGACGCGAACTGGACTATCGATTATTCCTGATTGTACTAGCGAAAATTCACCTTATTGCGATTTAGTTATTGTGCCTGGTATTTGGCGTAATCCTCGCCCGGTGATACGCGCTAATCAACAATTAGTCACTTGGCTGATCGAGAGCTTTACCGTAGGAAGTCATATAATTGGAGTAGGCACAGGTAATTGTTTTGTTGCAGAGGCTAGTTTACTTGACGGACATCCCGCTACTACCCATTGGCATTATGCTAAGCAGTTTAAGCATGACTACCCTAATGTAAGTTTGAAACCTGATTTTTTTATCACCCAGTCAGAACGTATGTATACCGTAGCCAGTTTAAATGCACTTGCTGATGTTATCGTACATATTATTAGTCAATATTATGGTAAAGAAGCGGCACAACATGTGGAGCGCAACTTTTCCCATGAAATTCGTAAACCCTATGAAGATCAACGTTACTTAGAGGGAGCAGTAGATAGACACCCAGATGAGCTGATTGCACAAATACAGTTTTGGTTGAAAACCAATCTAGCCAGTGAGCTCAACTTACAGGAGGTTGCGGCTCAATTTAGTCTAAGTTATCGCACCTTTACCCGTCGCTTCAGAAGTGCCACTAACCAAAGTCCAATCGAGTATTGGCAACAATTACGAGTAGAAGGCGCCAAAGATTTATTGGCATCTTCTAATTTATCGATTCAGGAAGTTGCTTTAGAGGTTGGCTATAATGACCAAGGGCATTTAACCCGAGTATTTAAAAAAGTATTACGCCAAACACCCAGCGAATACCGTAAAGTCGTGCGACGAAAATTATTTGGTTAAGTTTTAACTAAACCGTGTTCACTTTTGATGGTTAGCAAAGATTGATATAGCCTTGATTAGATTTTTTTATATATATAAATTATAGTATTACGCATGAAGCGTGGTGAAATTAATACAGGGAGATAGCTGATGGATAAACTTACCTATCTGCTTGTCGATCAACAAAGCAACGCATCCATTGAGGCTAAACTAGCTGACTTACTCGCGTTAGTTCGCAAACATTTAGATATGGATGTTGCTTTTATATCTGAATTTATTAACGATGAGCGGGTTTTTAAAGTGGTCGATAATCCTTCTGAAAACCAAATTGTTAAAGTGGGTAATGCCGATCCGATTAATGAAACGTATTGTCAAAAAATCACCGATGACAAGCTTAGTCCTATTATTACTAATACCAACGCAAACCCAATAACCAAGGCTATGCCCGTAACCGAAAAGTTAGGTATAGGCGCCTATATCGGTGTACCTATCAACCTGTCAAACGGTAAATTATACGGTACTTTTTGTTGTTATAAATCACACCATGATGATAGCTTGAACGATCGCGATTTATCGTTTTTAAATATTATTTCGGAAATAGCGACTGGCTTAATTGAAAAAAACTTATCAAAAAGTATATCGCGTAATCACGCCAAGTCAGCTATTGAGCAAATTATTAGCGATAATGATATTAGTATCTACTTTCAACCTATTTTTAGTTTAAAAAATAATAAAGTTGCAGGTTTTGAATCACTTGCTCGATTTTTTACTACGCCTTATAAAACTCCTGATGTATGGTTTAAAGAAGCAAAAAAGGTTGGCTTAAATGAAGCATTAGAAATGCTAGCCATTAAAAATGCAGTCACCAACATAGCCAAATTTAATAATTCAACTTACATTGCCATTAATTGCTCACCATCGCATATCCTAAGCGGTGCACTTAAAAATACATTACAAAACATCGACTGCACTAGGCTAGTATTAGAAATTACTGAGCATTCGCCAATTTCCGACTACGAAAAAATGCGAGCTGCACTTAGGCCTCTCAGAAACAAAGGCCTTCGCTTGGCTATTGACGATGTAGGCGCAGGCTTTTCGTCATTTCAGCATATTTTAGAGCTTGAAGCCGATATTATTAAATTAGATATCAGCCTCACACAGAATATAAACACTGATGATCGTAAGTTTTTGCTAGCAAAAGCACTGTGTGGGTTTGCAAAAGCAATCGACTGCACCATCGTTGCCGAAGGAATTGAAACTGAAGAAGAACTCAACTCGTTAAGAAAGCTCAATGTAGATAGTGTGCAAGGTTATTTTATTGGCCGCCCCGCAGCAATTAACGATGCACTTAGTTTGCTAAACGCAACTCTACCAGCATAAAAAACGCCACTATTTAGTGGCGTTCGCTATCTGTACCGTCTTTTCGATAATAACGTTTGTGATAACTTTTTACTTTAGCGTGCACACCTTTGCTAAGACTTTTAAACTTAGCTTCGAGCACATCAACACCATATAAAATACCAACCACCAATATAGAAAGCTTAATTGCTGCACCTAGGTTTTCGGTTGCGATCATCACCCCAATAGACGCAAGCACCCAAATAGTAGCCGCTGAGGTAACCCCTACCACGGCACCGTCTTTTGCTAGCATAACGCCTGCGCCTAAAAAGCCAATACCCGTGATTATTTGCCCCACTACACGAGAATGATCAATCACATCTCCTTGTAAGTTAAACGCCGTTGATAAAAACAAATATGTACCTAAGGTTATTAACGCTGATGTGCGAATACCTACGGGTTTGCCGCGCAATTGGCGCTCTATACCAATAATAGCGCCACAAAAAGCAGCGGTGCCGATGGCTGCCCATGAGTAAGGCGCTACGTCGATAAAATCTAAAAATGTCACTTAATATCCTAATCTATTTTACTTTACCAATAGCAACTGCCGTTCTGAGCCTTTGGCTACCAAATGCCGACATTTTACTAAAGTCGCTACGTGCAATTGGTACGTACTGACAATCTATTGCTAGCTGGTTATCTTTTCCAGGCTCGCAAAATGGGTCATGTACGTAAACACAATGTGCATCTAAATGGGTTACACACACCCAGTGCGGTGATTTTTTACCATCAAACCGATACGTACTAATTAACAGCAACACACTAAACCCCTGACTCAACCAGTTTTCTATGTCAGTTAATTCAACATCTTTTTGTGTAACTGAAATATTTGCCGCTGCAATACCCTCAAGAAACTGTTGATGAACCGTGGCCAATACTGATTTTTTGTTATCACTGCGAACCCCATCTAAAAATAATGGTTCAGATGTATTAACAATTACCTCACTTGTAAAACCGCGTTTATTTGCAGCCAGTGCCAAGCCAAATGGGTGACAACCGCCATGCCCAGAGGTCATAAAAATCGTGGTGCCTTCACGCCACAAAGCTAATTCATGTGACTGACTCAGCTCTGTGTTTGAGTCAAGAGCAGCCATTGCCATTAATAACGCAGCAGGGCCACAGGTAAACTCGGTGGTTTGCTGATACCATGGCGTTAAACGCTCAACCTGCAACTCACTGGTTTGGCGAATATTTTTTTGCATGCGTAAGGCATCACTGTGATCGTCATAATAATCACTGTATTGACCAAATACGCGATACCCCACACTTTTATAAAGCCCAATGGCGCTGTCGTTATTTACTGCAACTTCTAGGCGCAAATAAATACGTCCACGCTCACTGGTCGCTTTTTCAAGTTCATTGAGTAATTTTTTGGCTATGCCCTTGCCCTGCATTGTTGGTAATACGGCTAACGAATACAAACGCGCTAAACGCGTGCCTTTATGGCACCACACTAAGCCATAGCCACATAGTTGCGCATTTTGCTCAGCAACTAATAAAATCCCATGTTTAGCCCCAAGCCAGCGCTTTAAACTACGCGCACTTAGCTTATCGTTACTAAAGCAAGTATTTTCAAGCGCCACCAACGCCTTTAAGTCAGTGGTTATTGCAGGGCGAATAACTAGCTTGGTCGTCACTGTTACTTTTTCAGCCAAAGCAATAGGCATTAGCCGCGGCCTCGTGCTTCTAACCGCTGTTTAAACTCATCCATTATGATCATGTATAGCTCGTCACCTAAGTAACCATCTTCTACTTTGTGATCAATGCTCGGGTTGTCGTTTACTTCCAATACATACGCACGACCTTGGTGCTCTTTAACATCTACACCGTATAAACCTTTACCCACTGTTTTGCAGGCCTTTAAAGCAGCGTCTAACACAGCTTTTGGTAACTCAAAGGTTGGTAGAGTTTCAAAGCCACCGGAAAAAAACCGTTTTGCGTCATGGTTGTATATTTGCCAATGGTTACGCGCCATTAAATAACGACATGCATAAATAGCACGACCATTAAGTACCCCTACGCGCCAATCGTATTCGGTGTACATGTATTCTTGTGCCAATACCAGCGCACTCAGTGCAAATAATTCACTAAGCTTAGCTTCTAATTCATCACGATTAGCAACTTTATAAACGCCTTTTGAAAACGACCCTTCTGGCATTTTTAATACCAGCGGATAAGTAAACGACGCTTCTAGTTGCTCAAGCGTTTGCGGTGATTGATCAGCCACAACTAGCGTTTTTAAACTCGGTACTTTTTGATAATTGAATGCATCATGTAAGTACACTTTATTACAGCACCGTAAAATAGACTCCGCATCGTCAATCACCACTAAACCAAGGCTTTGCGCTTTACTTGCAAGGCGGTAGGTTGCGTGATCAATCGCTGTTGTTTGACGAATAAACAACGCATCAAATTGGGCAATATTATCTATTTCCTCAAAGCTAAGTGCTTTTGCGTTAATACCATGTTTCGCTGCTGCTTTTATAAAACGTGTAATTGCATCTTTATCGCTTGGCGGTACTTTTTCGTTATGATCAACCAATATCGCCATATCCCAACGAAAACGGCGCTCTACTTTACCAATACGCCATTGCGTTTGGGTAAACTCATTGAGCTTTTCAATAAACGCAGCATATTGTTGCTCACTTAATGAGGTTAAAGAGCCTTGTTGCAATAAACCTTGCTGATCGACAAATAAAATAGGAGCTGGGTATTGTTTAAATACCGATTTAGCCGCTTTACCTTGTAATTCGTTTAGAGCATTACCAAAATAAACTGCGCCATCAATATGCCCAGTATTTAAAATAGGTGCTTGTCCACTTCTAAGCGCGTTTATTGTTTTAACGCTTGGTAATACTTGGTGTTTGCGGGCTTCTGCAAGCAATGAACAATAATAACCCTTACTCAAGTATTGGCTTGAGTCGCATAAATTAATAATGCGGGTTTTAGGTTCGTTACGTTTGGGGTAATCTCGTAAATAGGTGTCAAATGTAATTACATTTTCAAATGAAAGAGCAAGTGCTTGCTCATTGTTATCAACCACAATTAAGGTTTTAAACACGACTTTTCCTAGTTAAGTCAAAATATAAATAATACCTTGGCTAGTTAGCTCAGGTAGTTAAACAGCAAATAGAAACACCTATCGCACTAAGTGCAGCAAATAGCAAATCACTTAATACGATAGGTGCTTTAACGAATATCTACTATAAACGTTAGCGCTTAAATTGCTTAAGCGACATGTGATTTATAAGCCCTTTTTTAAATACACACAAACGAGATATTTTTAGCGTGAAGATAAAAATATTTGATGAACTTTTTTATTGTTAATTTGTGTTTTAAAATAGCCAAAATTTACCACTAAAAGTGATCATTATGTCTCTTCCCGCTTGCCCTAAATGCCAATGTGAATACATTTACGAAGACCAACAGCTGCTTATATGCCCAGAATGTGCTTATGAATGGAACCCAAATAATACAAGCGATGAAGACGCTATTTTGGTAAAAGATGCAAACGGGGGGAAACCAAACAAGACATCCACTTTAATTCTGCAAGCAAAGCTGTTTTTCTAGATTTATTTTTTTAGGCTAATAATTAATATTTTACGACTGCGTTACTTCATTTCATCCAGTAAATAAACCA